>Ga0256839_1003470_pt1 | contig 16237 bp, 16 predicted proteins | sample 354166metaG_FD_185968 | JGI IMG/M metagenome (GOLD analysis project Ga0256839, IMG submission 185968) | Hydrothermal vent microbial communities from Mid Atlantic Ridge, Atlantic Ocean - 354-166 | ecosystem: Environmental > Aquatic > Marine > Hydrothermal vents | place: Atlantic Ocean: Mid... | reverse complement strand
GCTCGAGGCAACGGCCAGAGCTTCTCCGCACTGGAAGCCATGATGCTCCAGCAATGTGCGGCTCGAGGCGAACAAGCGGGTGTCGGAGCCGCCGAAGCATTCCGTTGGGCGGGCACCTGGAAACGAACACTCGCGTTTTGAATGCCGTGGAAGCCGGCCCGGTCAAACGGAAGGATAACCGAAGAATCCCAGAGACTCTCCTATGGCACCAACGACTCTATCCAAACGAGTCCACATTGTCGGGCGCAAGAATCACGGCAAGACGACGCTATTGTGCGAACTCACCGAATTCTTGACCGAACGGGGCTATCGAGTGGGAACCATCAAACACACGCACCATCAGCACGAACTCGATCTTCCCGGTAAGGACTCTCATCGGCACCGAGTCGCCGGGGGCAGTCCCGCCGGCATCTTGTCGCGAACCACGTCGGCCTTGTTCTGGGACGTCGACCCCGAGGAAGACCATGACCGCTACGCTCCCTTCGCCCCGATGTTCGCCGATTGCGATGTTGTATTGGTGGAAGGTGATCAAATGACGAATGCACCCCGAATTGAAGTGTGGCGCCGTGAGGTGGCGGACCAGCCGCTCTGCGCCACCGACGCCTCGATTCGATTCCTGGTAACCAACGACCGCCCCCCCGGCGACGTCCGGACGATCGCCCGAGATGACCTGCCACAGATCGCTCGAGCCGTGATCGCGTTGGCCGGCGCTCGTCCGCAGTAGCCGCCGACCACTCGCCACGACCACTCCCCGACCAACAGAGAACACCGTGATGACCTCGCCACGCTACCAGCCTCTTGCCCGCATCTGCCTCCTCCTGGCATCCGTGGGGGCCGTCAACGCCCTGGCTCAGTCCACCACGTCCGTCGATTTTTCCAAGGAGATCCGACCGATTCTCTCGGACAAATGTTTCGCTTGCCACGGTCCCGACGAAAACTCGCTCGAAGCCGATCTGCGACTCGACCAGGAATCGAGCGCCAAGGCCGTGCGTGAGGAGGGAGCCGCCATTGTCCCGGGAAACTTGCAAGATAGCCTGCTGTGGACTCGGATCAACGAATCGGATCCCGACCTGCGCATGCCACCGGCCGACTCGGGCAAGACATTGACACAAGCAGAGATCGAGAAACTCAAGCGGTGGATCGAGCAGGGAGCGCCCTGGGCCAAACACTGGGCCTATATCCCGCCGGCCGATCATCCAACACCTCCGGTTCGCCGCGACGATTGGCCCGCCAACTTCATCGACAACTTTCTGCTTCACAAAATGGAGGCGGCGGGACTGGAGCCCGCGCCGACCGCCGATGACAGTACGTTGCTGCGACGTTTGTCGTTCGACCTGCGCGGACTTCCTCCCACGGCTGAGGAGTTGGCGGCGTTTCGAGCCGATCACTCGCCCGATCGCTGGGACAAGTGGATCGATCGATTTCTGGAGAGCCCGGCCTACGGTGAGCGGATGGCCGTCTACTGGCTCGATCTGGTCCGCTATGCCGATACCGTCGGCTACCACGGCGACCAGGAGCACTCCATCTCGCCCTATCGCGATTGGGTGATCGACGCCTTCAATGACGATCTGCCGTTCGACGAGTTCACACGAGCTCAGCTCGCCGGCGATCTTCTTCCCGATCGAACACTCGATACGGTCATCGCGTCGGCCTACAACCGCCTTCTGCAAACGTCTCACGAAGGAGGCGTCCAAGCCAAGGAATACCTGGCCATCTATTCCGCCGATCACGTGCGCAATCTCTCCGCCGTCTGGCTGGGGGCCACCATGGGATGTGCCCAATGCCACGACCACAAGTACGACCCCTACACGATGCGAGATTTCTACTCGATGGCCGCCTTCTTCGCCGATCTGGACGAAGGGCGGCACTTGGGACATGGCGTCGACAGGGAACGCACTTCGCGCGAACCGGAAGTGATCGTGTTGTCGAGGCGAGAGAGGTCCCAGTTGGCGAAGCTGCGAAAGGAATGGGCGAACTTGCCGAAGAAAGAGGCGACCGAGGAGCAGCTTCGCCGACGTGAGCAGCTTGAACGTCGCATGCAGGAGATCGAAGCGAGTGCCCGCCGACTGATGATCAGCGTCTCCACCGTCCCCCGCACCATTCGCTTGCTGCCTCGAGGCGACTGGCAGGACGATTCCGGCCCGGTCATGCAGCCGGCGGTTCCCCGCTTTCTCGGATCGCTGAATCACTCGGGGCGCGCCACCCGGCTCGATCTGGCCGATTGGCTGGTCGATCCGCACGACGGGGTGGGCTTGCTGACGGCTCGCGTCATGGTCAATCGTTTGTGGTACCTGTTCTTCGGTCAGGGGCTGGCTCGCAAATTGGACGACTTCGGCGGCCAGGGAGAAGCTCCCGATCATCCCGAGTTGCTTGACCGATTGGCGCTGGCACTCGTCGCTAACCACTGGCGATTGAAACCCACGATCAAGCTCATCTTGCAGAGCCGGGCGTATCGCATGGAGTCGCGAGCCGCCTCGCGGCAACGCGAACTCGATCCGGAAAACCGACTGTTCAGCCACCAGAACGCGTTCCGGTTGCCGGCGGAGATGATCCGAGACCAACTCTTGGCCGTCAGTGGACTGTTGGTATCGAAAATCGGTGGCAAGAGTGCCCGCCCCTATCAACCTGCCGGATACTATCGGCATCTCAACTTTCCGAAGCGAAAGTACCGCCCCGACCGCGACGCCAACCAATGGCGGCGAGGTGTTTACGTTCACTGGCAGCGGCAGTATCTCCATCCGATGCTCAAGGCGTTCGATGCTCCCAGCCGCGAAGAGTGTACGGCCGAGCGCCCCCGCTCGAATACGCCAATTGCCGCTCTGGTTCTGCTCAACGATCCCACGGCCGTGGAAGCCGCTCGAGTCTTCGCCGCGCGCGCTCTTGTAGAATGCGCCAAGCCGGCAAGCGACCAGGTCCGTCTCCAGTGGATGGCCGAGCGAACTTTTTCCCGGCGGATGGATGCCCGGGAGCTTGAGACTTTGGAGCACGTGTTGCGGGAAGCCCGGCGCGAATTCGCCCGGCATCCCGATCAGGCCGAGAAGCTGGTCCATGTCGGTATCGCGTCGGTGCAGTCACCTCCCGAGGCGATCGAATGGGCGGCCTGGACCGAAGCGGCGCGGACGCTGCTGAATGCGGGAGCCGCCGTGAACCGGTATTGAGGGTGGGGCGGCTAATCCTCACGCTCCAAACGACCGAAATATACAACGAGGGTTGTGTACGATGGGGTGAAGTGAAGCTGGAAGAGAAGGCGCGGAATATGGCTGGCCGGCGCGGAAACTCGATGATGCGGACGGGGATGCTGGTCGCCGTAGCTTTGCTAGCTTGTGCAGCCCTGCCAGTTTCTCCAGTTTCGGCGGAGCCGCCCCAGTACTGGCTGCTGAGGCCCCCGGCTCAAACTCGCTCGCTGGGACACCACCGCGGCTACTACCCGGCTCAGGCCACCTACCTCAGCCGTCACGCTTACGCCTACGGCTGGTTTGGGGCTCCGGCTCGGCAACACTGGAGTCGCCACGAGGGTTATCGCCAGCGGTACGTCCAGTTTCGCAAGCACTAGCGTCTTGCTTTGTAACATCTGCGCACCGTGCGCGCAGGATGCCGGCGCTCGCCTCTCCAGCCGCCATCGCGTCCCCTCGCACTTCACACTTGCGGGCGCAGACCGCGTCAGGCGTTCATCACGGGATAGCAGCCGAGCACTTCCAAGCGTGTGGTTTTGTTGCGCAGAGCCTCGACGGCCTGCTGAACAGCTCGGTCCTCCAAGTGCCCCTCGAGTTCGACGAAAAACAAGTACTCGTTGGGAGTTTCTCGCAGAGGAAACGACTCGACCCAGGTCAAGTTCAATCCGAACTCGGGGAAGAGTGCCATCGCGTCGGCCAGGGCTCCCACAGCGTGAGCCAACTCGAACATCAGTGCGGTCTTGTCACGGCCCGATGGTGGCGGCAACTCGCCTCCGATCACGGCGAAGCGGGTGACGTTTTCGGAGCGGTCTTCGATATGGCGAGCCAGCACGTCCAGGCCGTAGTGGACGCCGGCCTCCCGGCTGGCGATGGCGGCCACGGCCGGATCGCCGGCCGCCAACTCGGCGGCCTCGGTCGTGCTGGCCGTTTCCTTGAGCACCGCCTGGGGGAGGTGCTCGACCAGCCACTGCCGGCACTGGGAGAGGGCTTGGGGCTTGCTGCAAACGACCTTCACGTCTTGCCGCGGACCTTTGCCAAGCAGATAGTGATGGATGGGCAAGGGGACTTCACCGGAGATGCGGACCGGCTGGCGAGCAAACGAATCGAGCGTGTCGGCGATCCGTCCGTCGGTGGAGTTGGCCAGCGGCACGATTCCGTAACCGCAATTGCCCGACCGGACCTCCTCGAACACCGAGGCGATCGACTGGACGGGAACGAGCTGTGCCGATTGGCCGAACCGGCGGAGCGCCGCCAGATGGCTGTAGCTGTACAGCGGCCCAAGAAAAGCGACCTGTGCCGGTCGTTGTGCCTGCCGCGTCCCCGAAATCAACTCGCGGTAGATGGCCTCCAGTGTGGCACCGCTCAGCGGCCCGCGATTGGCTCGAGCAATTCGCCGACGAATGGTGTCCCACTTGGCGGCGTCGGCCACGTCGTCTCGGCGGGCCTGGGGATGTGCGGCTCGAGTGTTCAGCAGGTCGACAATTTGCCGATCGAGCGCGGCCAGCGATGGCGGCTTCGGCCGGGCCGAGCCGCTGTTCCTCGCGCCGCTCATCAGCGGTCTTCCAGGCCCCACTCGGCGATGATGGAATCGGCTCCCGGAGTGAGTCGCCGGATCTTTTGGGCGATCACCGCCTTTTCCGACGCCGATGCCTTGGCGGCTCGGCGTTTGAGCTGAGCCAGTTTCTCTTTGCGGTGCCGTCGTCTCGATAGTTCCTTCATCCGTTCGCTTTTTCCCATCAGTGATTCCTCGTGGTCTGGTGTTTTGGGGCCGGTTTTCCCGGTCGATCCGGGGCTGGTGGTTCGTCGATTTCTGTTCCGGGGCGATCGGTGGCAAGTTCTCCTCGCGCGAGTACCGATCCGGGCTCATTTTTAACAGTCTCCCCGCCGTTCGTCAACGTGGGTGCGGTTGCCGTATGTTTGGGCATTTGCTAGAGTTAGCCAATTCGCCGCTGCCGGTGAGGTTTGCCGATGGGGTGGGCCGGGCGCGGTGGTTTGGGATCCTTTTTTTCGGGTATGCTCGCCGATTTCGTGTGCCCCGGCGGGCGAGGTGGAACATGGTCAATTGGAATCTCATTCGTTCGCTCGACGATGATCAGGAACTGGAGCAGGAATTCGCGTCGGCCATGGGCGGCCAGACCGAGACGATTGTCGAAGAAATCGAGACGCAACCCGGTTTCGAAGTCAATCAGATTGTCGAGGGGAAGATTGTACGAGTCGAAGACGATTTTGTCCTGGTCGACGTTGGTTTTAAGAGCGAAGGAGCCATATCGCTGAGCGAGTGGGAAGGCGAAGAACTTCCCCAAGTCGGCGACTCGGTGCGCGTCATCATCGAAGAAGTGGAAGACGTGCAGGGCGGGGCTCCCGACGAACCGTTCGGCATGATCGTGCTGAGCAAGCGGAAAGCCGAGAAGATCCTCCAGTGGGAGGAGATGATGTCCTCCGTCGAGGAGGGGCAAGTCGTCACCGGGACGGTCACGCGGAAGATCAAAGGCGGTCTGCTGGTCGACATCGGCGTCAACGTCTTCTTGCCCGCCAGTCAGGTCGACATCCGGCGTCCGGGAGACATCGGCGACTTCATCGGCCGCGTCGTCCAGTGCGAAGTGCTCAAGATCGACGAGTCGCGTCGCAACATCGTCGTCAGCCGCCGCTCGCTGATCGAAAAGCAGCGGGAGGAAGACCGCGAACAGTTGATGAAGGAGTTGGAGATCGGTCAGGTACGACGCGGCGTGGTGAAGAACATCGCCGATTTCGGTGCGTTTGTGGATCTGGGAGGTATCGACGGCTTGTTGCACATTACCGACATGAGTTGGGAACGAGTGGGACATCCGTCGGAGATGCTGAAGATCGACCAGGAAGTCGAAGTGATGGTGCTGTCGATCGATCGGCAAAAGGAGAAGATCGCTCTCGGCTTGAAGCAACTCGAATCGAACCCGTGGGAACATGTGGAGGAGAAGTACCCGGTCGGTTCGCGAGTCACCGGCACGGTTGTCAACGTGATGAGCTACGGGGCGTTCGTGAAACTCGAGCCGGGCATCGAGGGCCTGGTCCACATCAGCGAAATGTCGTGGACCAAGCGAGTCAATCATCCCAGCGAGTTGGTCAAGACGGGCGACCAAGTCGACGTCGTCATCCTGGGCGTCGACAAGGAGGGGCAGCAGTTGTCGCTCGGCATCAAGCAGACCCAACCGAATCCCTGGGAGTCGATCCTGGAGAAATATCCGCCCGAGAGTGTGGTCACCGGCCGCGTCCGCAATCTCACCAACTACGGCGCCTTTGTGGAACTGGAGGAAGGTATCGACGGTCTGCTCCACGTCTCGGACATGTCGTGGACTCGCAAGGTGAGTCATCCCAGCGAGATTCTGCAAAAAGGGCAGGAGGTCACCTGCAAGGTGCTGTCGGTCGACGAAAACCGTCGCCGAATCGCGCTGGGCCTCAAACAGATGGAAGACGATCCTTGGACCACGACCATTCCCGCCAAGTATCAGCCGGGCCAGGTGGTGCGAGGCAAGGTGACCAAGATCACCAACTTCGGCGTCTTCGTCGGATTAGAAGACGGCCTCGAAGGGCTGCTCCACATTTCGGAATTGGCCGACCACAAAGTCGAGAACCCCGAGGACATCGTTCAGGTCGGTGACGAACTCGATGTGAAGATCCTGCGAGTCGATACGGACGAACGCAAGATCGGGCTGTCTCGGCGGCGTGTCGAGTGGACGGAGGAAGAGAGCAGCGGCCAGCCGTCGGAGTCCGTTTCGGCGCACCGGTCGACACCGCGGGCCGGAACGGCCCCCGCCAAGGAACTCAAGGGCGGTCTGGGCGGTGGCGGCGGCGGTATGCTGTCGGGATTCGGTGAACTGCGTGCGGCGAAGAAGGAAGAGCAGGCTCAGGCCGCCGCACAGGCTCAGGCATCCAGTGCGCCGTCTGCCGGTTCTTCGGACGAGGCGGGGTCTTCGGACGAGACCGCTTCTTCAGATGACACCAGGCAATCCGAAGAATCGGAGGCGAGTGACGAATAGTCGTCGCTTCAGCGCCCCGCGCATTTCCGTGACAACGCTCCCAATCGGTCGGTCGCTTATGGCGGCCGGCCGATTTTTCGTTATCGCCGGAACGGCAGCTATATCGCATCTACCCCGTCGAGTTGCCTCGCCGATGGAGTTCGGCGACCGCGGCAGACGATACCACCACTGTATCCTCTGAGACAGCGCCCGCGTTGTTGCGCCATGAACCGATCCTGAGAGACTGTCGCAAAACTCCATGCCGCAAGCAACACGCCCGAGGGCGGGAAGCGAAGCGGAGGGTTCTGTTAGTAGGCTCTGAGAAACGGTCATAGAACTCCATGCCGCAAGCAACACGCCCGAAGGCGGGAAGCGAAGCGGACGATTCTGTTAGTAGGCACGAAAACACTCCGACGAAAGCACCCTGGCCATGCCCAAAACCGACACCAAGCGGAACACGCCCCGTCATCGAGCCGGAAACGCCGTCCAGACTCCACTGGAAACCTACCTGCGAGAGATCAACGAGACGCCGCTGCTGTCGGCCGAAGACGAACAGGAACTGGCTTATCGCATTGAGGAAGGGGACGTGGAAGCACGCGACCGGATGGTGCGAGCCAATCTGCGGCTGGTGGTGAACATCGCGCGAGGTTACACCGGTAAGGGGTTGAGCCTGCAGGATCTGATCGAAGAGGGGAATCTGGGCTTGCTGCGAGCTGTCGAAGGGTTCGACCCTTCCGTGGGGACTCGGTTCAGCACCTATGCCAGCTACTGGATCAAGCAGTCGATCAAGCGAGCCCTGATCAACTCGGCGAAAACCATCCGTATTCCCGCTTACATGGTCGAGCTGCTGTCGAAATGGCGACGAGCCAATTCGCGGTTGACCGAAGAGCTGGGGAGAACCCCGACACCGGAGGAGATCGCTCGAGTCCTGGGAGTCCCCAAGAAGAAGCTGCCGATCATCAAGAAGGCCATCCGCATCTACAACGCATCGCCGCAGAATGACCAGCCCGAAGCCGGCTGGTCGCTGGGTGAGATGGTGATGGACGAGCGGATGAAAAGCCCGGATGAAGAGCTGCTCGAACACGACACGCTCCATCGAGTCAAGCAACTGCTTACCGAGATGGATCCTCGAGAAGCCACCGTGCTGCGAATGCGGTTCGGACTCGACAATCACGAACCGCATACCCTCAAGCAAATCGGCGAGAGGCTGGGGCTGACACGGGAGCGGGTCCGGCAGATCGAAACCGAGGCTCTGGCCAGGCTGGCCACCGAAATCAACGGTCCCCCCGACCCGATCCCGCTTCCCCGGGAGTAGCCCGAACGCGACCCCATCGGCTATGCTGACCGCCATCTGTGGCCCAATCATCGCCCTCTTGCCAAATAGGGGTCTCCCATCCGATGACGCTCGATTTGAGGTCGTACATTCGCGACATCCCCGACTTTCCCAAACCGGGAATCGTCTTCCGCGACATCACGCCGCTGCTGCGGCATGCCGAGGCGTTCCGCGAGTCGATTGAGCAGATGGCCGCTCACTTCGCCGAGCGGGAAGTGGATATCATCGTGGCCGCCGAGGCTCGAGGCTTCATCTTCGCAGCCCCCCTCGCGGTGAAGCTCGGCGCCGGGTTCGTGCCGATCCGCAAACCGGGCAAACTCCCTTTCGACACGCACGCCTTCCACTATGAACTCGAGTACGGAACCGATACCCTGGAGATGCATATCGACGGCGTCAACGGGGGCGAACGGGTTCTCGTCGTCGACGATTTGCTGGCGACCGGCGGGACGGTCGAGACGTGCTGTCGGCTGCTGGAGAAAGTCGGAGCAACGATCGTGGGATGCGCGTTTCTGATCGCCCTCGATTCCCTCGGAGGAGCCGAACGGATTGGGGACTACGACATCTTCAGTTTGATTCACTACGACTGAATCGGCGCGGACGATCCGCTGCGAACGGCAAGCGTTGCTCGGGTCGCCTCACAAACGGAAGGGCTCTCGCCGTGAAGCCGGTCAAGGTGGCGGCCGCCGTACTGAACCAGGTACCGCTCGATTGGGACGGCAACATGCGCCGCATGTTGGTCGCGACCGAAGAAGCGCGCCGGCAGGGTTCCCAGTTGCTGTGCCTGCCCGAACTGTGCATCACCGGCTATGGCTGCCAGGACGCGTTTCTCTCCTCGTCTCTCTGGCAGGCCGCTCAAACGGCTCTGCTGGAGTTCGCCGAACAGTGCCGCGACATGGTGGTGGCGGTCGGTCTACCGATCTGGCACGGCGGAAGTCTCTACAATGCGGCGGCGCTGATCGTCGACACCCGCATCGCCGGTCTGGTCGGCAAACAGAACTTGGCGGGCGAAGGCATTCACTACGAGTCCCGCTGGTTCGCTCCGTGGCCCGCCGGACTGGTCTCCCACACGACCATCGCGGGAATGGACATTCCCATCGGCGATCTGGTGTTTGAGCTTTCGGGCCTTCGCATCGGCTTCGAGATTTGCCGGGACGCCTGGGTCGCCTCGCGCCCCGGCACCGATCTCACACGGCACGCCGTCGACCTGATCCTCAACCCCAGCGCCAGTCACTTCGCCTTCGGCAAACATGCCACGCGCGAGCGTTTCGTGCTGGAAGGGTCGCGAGCCTTTCACGTCGGCTACGTCTACACCAACTTGCTGGGGAACGAATCGGGGCGAGCCATCTACGATGGCGACGCCATGATCGCTTCCAATGGGAAAATGCTGGCTCGCTGCCGGCGGTTCTCCTTCGACGACTACCAGGTGATTTCCGCCGCGTTCGACATCGAAGAAGCGCGGATGTTGCGAGCGCAGTGGGGAGGCGGCCAGCCGGACGCCGGTGACGACGGAAGACTCGTGCGGCTGCCGTTCCGCTTTGAGTCGACTCGGTGGGAACCCAACACCGCGGCTGCGATCGGGTGGGAAGAGACCGAACCGTTGGAGTTCGAAGAATTCACTCGAGCCGTCGCGCTGGGATTGCTGGACTACTTGCGAAAGAGCCGAGCTCATGGATTCGTCGTATCGCTCAGCGGTGGCGCCGATTCCACGGCGACCTCGCTGCTCTGCCGGATCGCCGTGGAGTTGGCACTGGCCGAACTGGGCCCCGACGGCCTGGCTCGGCGGTTGGAACATCTCCGCGATCTACCCGCCACGACGGATGCCGCAGCGTGGACGTCCCGACTGCTCACTTGCATCTATCAGGCCACTGCCAACAACTCGCCGCGGACTCGCCAGGCGGCTCGACAAGTGGCATCCCAGATCGGCGCCAGGTTCTATGAACTCGAGATCGACTCCATCGTCCACGCGTACGTCGAGGCGGCACAGTCCTCTCTGGGAAGACAACTCACGTGGGAACAGGACGACGCGGCCTTGCAGAATGTTCAAGCCCGCACGCGCGCTCCGTTGGCCTGGTTGTTCGCCAATCTGCAACAAGCCGTACTGCTTTGCACCAGCAACAGATCGGAAGCCGCCGTCGGCTACGCCACCATGGACGGAGACACGGCCGGCGGACTTTGCCCGCTGGGCGGCATCGACAAGTCGTTCCTGCGACGCTGGCTGCGGTGGCTGGAGCTGCACGGCTACTGGGGCGGTTCCCCGCTGCCGTTTCTGGAGGTCGTCACCCAACAGACGCCGACGGCCGAATTGCGGCCGCAAGAAGCAGGGCAGACCGACGAAGGGGATCTGATGCCCTATGATGTGCTGGCCGACATCGAACGGACGGCCATCCGCGACCGCCGCTCGCCCGTGGAAGTCCTCCTCGAGATTCTCCCGTTGTGGGAAGAGAGATACAGCCGCGAACAACTTCGCGAGTGGGTGCGACGGTTCTTCCTGCTGTGGTCTCGATCGCAATGGAAACGCGAACGCCTGGCTCCGTCCTTCCACGTCGACGATCACAACCTCGATCCCAAGACCTGGTGCCGGTTCCCCATCCTCTCCGGCGGATTCGAACGGGAGCTGCGGGAGTTGGCAGCATTGGATGTTGCCGGGGAATCGGAGCCGTCGGGTGGATGAGAGGGCGAAACCGTCGTAACAGCGAGTATCGGACGATGTGGGAAGACCGAGCGATCGACGCCGCCATCGAAGCGAGGCAACGGGCTTACGCTCCCTATTCCCGATTCCGCGTCGGAGCGGCTCTGGTAGCCGGCGAGCATCTGGTTGCCGGGATGAATCTGGAGAACCGCTCCTTCGGGGGAACCATTTGCGCCGAGCGGGTCGCTGCCTGTGCCGCCTGGACAAGCGGTTGGGTCCCGGAGCAACATCCGTGGCAGCTTTTGGCCATCGCGGCCGACGAGGACATCATGCCGTGCGGAATCTGCCTGCAGTTCCTTTCGGAATTCGCTCCGGAATTGCCCTTGGTGCTGGTGAACACGGAGTCGAACGAGGTTCGTCGGCGGACGCTGCGGCAACTGTTGCCCGAGCGTTTCGTCGGGCAGCAACTGCCTCGCACGAATCCGAAAACAGATAGTTAGCACCGGATAATCGCAACCGGCACGGCACCGATCCGTTCGCGAGTGACACACGAGTGGCTATGTCCAGTGTGGTCGCGACCGTCAGCTTTCTTCGTGGATCCGAATCGCCGAGTTGAGCAAATCGATGGCCTCTTCGACACCACCATTGTGAGCGAAAACCCGCAGCCAGGGTTGCCCTTGCGATACACGGTCGCCGATGCGGATCAGGTATTCCAAGCCAACCGAGTGATCGATGGCCTGCCCGAGTCGCCGGCGGCCCCCGCCCAAAGCGATGACGGCGTAACCGAGCTTTTCCGCATCGATCTGTTCCACAATGCCCGCTCGCGGTACGGGGAGTTCTCGAGCCGGCGCCAGGGCCCGAGGATGATCGAGATTGCCGCCTTGAGCCGCCACCATCTGGGAGAATTTCTCTCGAGCCCGGCCGCTGTCGAGCATTCGAGCCAGACGCGTGTGGGCCGCGCCAATGTTCGGCTCGACTCCGGCGGCGTGGAGCACTTCCGCTCCCAACTCCAAAGTCAACGCTCGCACGTCGGGTGGTCCCCCGCCTTCCAGAACGGCGACCGACTCGTCCACTTCGTTGGCGTTTCCCACCATACGGCCCAGTGGCTGGTTCATGTCGGAAAGAACGGCACGGCAGGCCACCCCGACTTTCTGGCCGGTCACCACCAGGCTGTCGGCAAGCCTCTTCGCATCGTCGCGGCTCTTCATGAAAGCGCCACTGCCATACTTCACATCAAGAACCAACGCATCGAGGCCTTCCGAGAGCTTCTTGCTCATGATGCTGGCTGTGATCAGCGGAATCGAAGCCACCGTCGCCGTCACATCGCGCAGAGCGTAGAGCCGGCGGTCGGCGGGCGCGATCTCGGGCGTGGTGCCGGTGATCACGCAGCCGCAAGACTCGACCACGTGCCGGATTTCCTCCAGTGATAAATCGGTGCGGAAGCCCGGGATCGACTCGAGCTTATCGAGTGTGCCGCCGGTCGGCCCCAATCCGCGTCCCGAGAGCATGGGGACGCGCACGTCGCAACAGGCCAACAGCGGCGCCAAGATGAGGGAGACCTTGTCGCCGATACCGCCGGTGGAGTGTTTGTCGACATAAGGCCCGGTACCTGCTTCCCAAGTCAACGTCGTACCGGACCGCCACATGGCTTGCGTCAGCGCAGCCGTCTCGGCCGTCGACATCCCGTTGAGATAAACCGCCATCGCCCAAGCCGCCATTTGTTCGTCGCCGACTTCGCCTCGAACATAGGCGTCGATCCACGCGGCAATCTGATCGGGCTGGTGTTCACGGCCGTCGCGTTTGGCGGCGATCATTCTCAACGGATCGACAGATGGGGACATCGGCGCAACAGTCTCTCGGGGAATGCAGTGGCAAAGGCAATCCGTCAAGGAGGTGACGTACAGAGTTCGATCACATGGCCGTCGGGATCCTGCAAGAAGATTTGTCTGGCATTGTCGGGGCGATGGAGGGGCCCCTGAAACGGAACACCGCACCGTCGCAAGTGCTCTTCCCAGGCGTCCAAGTCATCGACCAGCAGCGCGTAGTGGTTGCCTCGGCGGTGGTCGATCACGGCCTCAAACCGGCCGCCGATCAGATGGAGCTCTTGCCGCTCGCCCAACTGAAACCAGGCACCGGGAAAGGAAAAGGCCGGACGGGGCAGTCTCGGGAGCTGCAGGCAATGTTCATAGAATTGGCAGCTGGCCTCCACGTCGGCAACGTGGAGCGCTACGTGGTTGAGTTCCACGATCTTCATGGATGGGGCCGCTTGTCATAAGAGCCACGGGACTACGGCTCGCGAACGGCTGCGAGTCTCGGTTGCTCATGATTCCACGCGGCTAGTGGCGACGCAAGGCGGGGGTCAGTTCACGCCGGGTGTCCTTGGGGAATCGCTCACGCTCGACCATCTCCGGATCGTGCCGCGTGTAGGTCTTCCTCACGGCCTTGGCGATCACGCGCCGAGCGATCCCGTCCCGGTCGTCGTACCAGGTCACCACGTAGGCCCGTCCGCCTCGCACCCGGTGCGGCAGACTCTCAACCGTCTCCAACAGCCGAAAATCCCGCACTCGATAACAGCGACTGGCTGGACACCAGTCGTAGAAAATCAACTGCTGGATCATGGGGTGCCCCTGGTCGTCGTAGCAATAGTTGACTTCAACCAGATCGACGTGGTCGGTCGTAACGTGGTTGGCCGTCGATCCCGCCACCAGCGTCACTGCGACCACTGCTATTGTCGCTCTCAAGACCAGACCCATCGTCTCACTCCTTTGAACCTCGAGCCCAACGCTCCACTCTCCCTTATCGGCCATCCAAGCGGCCGCACCACAATGTTAGAATCTGCGGCCAAACGAAGAGAAGAGAGCTTGGGCAACCTGGGAAGCCGTGAGAAGAAAGTAAGCGCGCATTGTGACCGTGTCGCTGTGCGTGGCTCGCGTTCGCTACACGAACATGGATGGATCGGTCGGCAACTTCCCGTAGGTCAGACTTCCCAGCCTGACCACGCTGCGGCATCTATCTGCCTATCGAAAAACGCGCGACTTCCCGGCAAGCGTGGCGGCGCCGGGCACGACGATAGCGTTTGCGCTCGGCGATCCGACGCTGCTCCTCGGCTCGGAACTCGCGAACCTTGTCCGGATGCGATCGCTTCCACACATCCGGAAGCAGCGATTCCAGATCACCGGCCATGTGTGACACTGTAGTGGCAGAATGTCTCAGGCTGCCCGCGAATACCGCTTGCGTCTCTTGGTCGAACTCAGATCGACGCCGCCGAGCAACAGCGCCGGATCGACGGGAGCGATCTCAATGCCGTGTTGCGAGTCGGGAGCCGAAGGGAGTTCGAACGTGCCGCCTTCGAGTCTATCGAAGCAGTTGCGCGTGTCGGTCGCCGTTCATCGCCCGCTGCAGTATACTCGCGCTGAAGCCCTCGGGCCGCCGCTCGGCGAGCGGCGGCGTACCGGGCCGCTCCTACCGAGTCGTTTTCGCCAGTGGTAGACGGACGCGGTGGAAACGCTGTGCCGGGCGGCGAACTCGGCGACGCTTTGGCCGCTCCGTTCGAGCCGAGTCAGTAGGGTGCGCCACCGTCGTTCGGTTTCGTGGGGGTTGCGTTTTCGGGCCATGATGAAGACCTCCTTGGCTGAAAAGGAAAGAAACGAACATTTCCAGCCAAGGTAACCCGGAACCCCGACACGGTTAAAAATGGGCGCTTACTGTCGAGCGCGCGCGGCGGACTCTGCGCGCCGGAAACAGGAACCGTTCTGAGCTCGACCGACCGCTGCGCCGACTGAGGACCGGCGCGCCGCGCGGAGGTTCACCTCCGAGTCGGCAAACGGGCACGGATGCCCTTTTCTCTTCTGGTGGCGACACCGCCTCGGCTTCGTCGATCTTCTCATCCGAGCCACGCATGAGCCCCCCATCCAACGGCGTGTCTCCCCCTGCTCCTCCGTGTCAAATAATCCGGGAAAATCCGGTTCAAATAACTTGGGACTTACCACTGCGGGTTCTACTTTCTACACTCGACTGCTCTATTGCCGGAGGCAATGGAGGCGGACACAAGGACTCGCAACGGGGCCAGATTTCTGTGTTGAGTGTCCAACTTCTCGAGGAACGTGTGGCGTTCGCCGTAACATCTTATGCCGACAGAGGTTGCAAGTTGATGGGCCGATCGGGCGTTGCTGGTAAGCGACGCCGGGACAACGCCCGAAGGTCCGCCAGAGAGACGTAGCCATTGCGGCGGCGACCCTGGAAATACCAGAATTGGCCAGCCAGCCGTGGCAGTATAGAATAGAGCCAGTAGCGTGCAGGTTCCGTGGTAGCGTTCGTGGATGAAAGGGAATTGCCATGGTTGTCCATGGCCGTGTAAAAAACGGAGTCATCGTGCTGGACGACGCCGTCTCTCTTCCGGAAGGTGCGCGGGTTGAAGTCGTCGTGAGTTCACGGGCAGACGACTCCGGAGACATGATGAGCAGCACGGAGCGTAAACGATTGAAGGAAACGCTCGACCGGATCGCAGCGATGCCGCTCGAGGGCTCGGACGAACCAATCAGCGGGGCCGATCACGATCGAATCCTCTATGGGCAGCGCTAATGGTCTTTGTGGACACGAGCGCCTGGTTTGCTTTCTTCCTGCCGGTCGACCCCCATCATCAGCGTGTTCATAGCTGGTTCATGTCGTCAGGGGAACGTTTGGTGACGACGGACTACATCGTCGATGAGACGCTGACATTGCTGCTGGCGCGACGCGAACTGAGACGCGCTCGGGGAGCCGGACGGTTGTTTTTCGAATCCGATGTGGTCCGTATGCACTTCATATCAGAAGCACAGGTAAACCGGGCATGGATTCTGTTTCAACAGCGTGCCGATTCCGGTTGGAGCTTTACGGATTGCACGAGCAAGATCGTGATCGACGATCTCGGCATCGGGACTGCCGTTGCTCTCGACGAGCACTTTCGCCAATTCGGTGTTCGCGTCGTTCCATAGCGCGCTGCAACAGTAGCGGCCGACAGCGTGGTCCGAAAACCAGGCCGCTACCGCCATTCGCACGTCGCACCGCCCATCAAGCTATGCCCGCTACGTGCAAGTGTTCACTCCGGGTTCTCAGCGGCCATTGACAGGCC
>Ga0256839_1003469_pt1 | contig 16241 bp, 16 predicted proteins | sample 354166metaG_FD_185968 | JGI IMG/M metagenome (GOLD analysis project Ga0256839, IMG submission 185968) | Hydrothermal vent microbial communities from Mid Atlantic Ridge, Atlantic Ocean - 354-166 | ecosystem: Environmental > Aquatic > Marine > Hydrothermal vents | place: Atlantic Ocean: Mid... | reverse complement strand
TCTCTCCACTTAAAGATTTGCTTAGAGTACATAGAGGCATAGGTGTTAAAATGAAGCGTAAATTGATAGTGTACTTCTTAGAAAATAGGGTTAAATAGCAACCCGAAATCCTGCTTTAGCTCAAAATAAACTATTTTTTTCTAAACTTTTTAAAAAGTCCAAAAAGTATCGGGCCATATCTAATGACTTTCCAAATGATATTTTTCATATTTTCTCCTTTACAATTTTTCTTTTAATTTTTGTATACGAGCATAGGCTTTGTCTATACTTTCTTCTTTTACTTTACCAGACTTTATCAAGTCTCTAATCGTATTCACTAGCTTTTTAGTACTTTTCACCCTTCTAGGGTCTAGTTGATTTCCTATCAAAAGAATATCATTACCCGCATTAATAGCCAACTGAAGTGTATTTTTTAAGCCATATTTTTTACTTATCGCTCCCATTTGTAAATCATCTGTAATAACTACCCCATGATATCCTAATTTCCAACGTAACATTTTTGTAATTGTTTTATATGAAAGGCTAGCTGGGTATTTACTGTCTAGGTTTTTGTTAAAAACGTGTGCTACCATTACTGTATCCGCCTTGTCTTTTAAAAGTCTATACGGCTCCAATTCCACCTTTTTCCATAGTTTTGTTACATCAACATACCCTTTATGCGTATCACCCACTGATGAACCATGTCCAGGAAAATGTTTAATAGAAGTAAGTACGCCATGTGTATGCATAGCATCGATAAATATCGAAGCATATTTAGCAACAGTTTTAGGGTCTTTACCAAACGAACGCCCTAAACCATGGATAACATGATTTTTCATGTTTATATCTAAATCTACCACAGGGGCTAAATCGTAATTTATCCCAACAGATTTAAGCTCTAAACTCATTTTCTCATACGTACTTCTTATTTGACTTTGATCCATTTTTATCACATCTGAAGCCTTAGGAAACTTACCATAAAATCCATATTTACGTTTAAGCCGTTGAACCTTACCACCCTCTTGATCTACAGCTATAAGTAATTTACTATCAGCAGAACAAGCTTGTAATTCTTTTGTAAGTTGTGCTAACTGTTTCTTAGTGGCTATATTTTTTGGTTTATTTTTATTTACAGGGTTATAGTCAAAAAGTATCACTGCCCCTATATTGTATTTCTTTATATCCTTACAAATTTGGCTACTCTTAGGGGCACTAGTACCATAAAAACCAACCATAAGCATTTGACCTATCTTATGTTCAAGTGTCACGGCATTTAATGGTAAAGCTACCAAAAGAGTAAAAAGTAAAATCTTTTTTATCATGTATTCATCCTTTATTTTTCTTCAATATTATAGTGTAATACTCTTTATTTGCATACGGTTAACCTTAGTAAATTATAATACTCCCATAAGAGCATTTGGGCTATCTAAAATATCCCCTCCCTATCCCTTTATTTTAGATTTCCTTTTTATTAATTTTCCTCCTTAAACATTTTCCCAAATGCTCTTTGATTTAAATCCCTAAAAAATTTATAGTAAATTACACAATTATTCCATACTATTTATGTATAATAAAACAAAAAAAGGCTCTCTCATCATGAAAACAAATATATTCAAGGTATTATTATTACTTTCACTTTTTACATATGTACAAGCGATAGAAAAAAAACCCGCACCACTTATGATGTCTATGACAGATATAAATGGAAAAACATATAATGTCGAAGGTACAGAACAAGGATTAAATATTGAAGGGCTCAAAGGTAAAGTTGTCTTTTTAGAATTTTTTGGACATAAGTGTCCTCCATGTTTAGCATCTATACCACATCTTATAGAATTACAAGAAAAGTATAAAGACAAACTTGCTATTGTTGCCATTGAAGTACAAGGGTATAACAGTGAACAAACAAAAAAGTTTGCCCAAGACAAAAAGTTAAACTATATTGTACTCTCTGAAGAAAAAGCTTCTGATGTTGTAGGATATATTCAACAAAGAGCACAATGGAGAGGGAGTATTCCTTTTCTTGTTGCTCTAGATACAAAAGGAGATGTACAGTTTGTTCAAGCGGGTATGCTTCCTGAAGAATCTTTAGAAGATCTTATTAAACAATTATCAGGAAAAGTGACTGATACAAATAGCACAAAATAATGTTATTTTAATCGTACAGTACCATTGTGTACTGTAATGAGACCATCTATTTCTGCTTCATACACCCTATCACCAAACCTACTTACCACCTCATCAAAAGTTGGAAATGACTGACAAAAATAAAAAAAATCATCTTTTTCTATAACACTTTCTACTGCTTCACCAAAAGTTGATACAAATGTATCTATATTTGTAATAGCAATAGCTTTATGCTCATCTAAAAGTTTTTGTGTACCTAAACTATCAGTTAATCTATGCGGTAAAACATAAATTTGTTTACCCATTTTCAAGGCATATTCTACCGAACGCATAGAACCAGAATTTATATCTGCTTCTGTAACTATAAGGATATCACCCAAAGCAACTACTAGTTCATTACGCACTACAAAACTCCAGCCTGTTGCACGAAAAGCATCCTTAAACTGGCTAAGTACCAAGCCCTTATCCTCTATATTTTCTATAATATCTTTATGAATAATAGGATACCGTATATCTAAACCATTTGCGACTACAGCAATGGTGTTTCCCTCTCCTGCACCAGTATGGGCTATGCCATCTACACCCATGGCGGCTCCAGAAACCACACAAATACCACGTTTAGCCAAAGCACTAGCAAGTGCATACGTAAACTGTTTTGTATACGCTGAGGGACGACGTGTGCCTACTATGGAAACTTTAGGACGTTTGAGTAAATCTAAATTACCTTTATAGAAAAGTTCTGCTGGGTATTTTTTCATACTTTGAAGTTCTGAGATTTGTTCTATTACTCTTTCACTCATATTGACCTCTTGTTTTTTCTTTATCATAACAAAGAAAAAACAAAAAGCTGAAAAACATGGCATATTGACATTTTTTTAAATTTAAATAAGAAAGCCCCAAATAAAATACGCAACCAAAGAAAGTATAATTACCCCTATAAAATTCAGTTTTAACCCAACTTTTGCCATCTCTTTTATGCTTATGACTCGTGAAGACATCACTATGGCATTGGGAGGCGTGGCAATAGGCAACATGAAGGCATACGAAGCTGCAACAGTAGCTACCATGAGTAGCATCATCCCCTCATTTTCTGGCATCTTTCTTGCAAATTCATAGAAAATAGGTATGGCTATAGAGGTTAAGGCTGTGTTAGATGTAACCTCAGTTGAGAAAGTCACAAAAAGTGCTACTGATACAAACATCCAAAACAAAGGCAGGGTAGAAATAAAAGCGAGTTTAGTGGCTATGTCAGCTGCAAGCCCTGTACTCGAAAAAGCAGCTGCTATACTGAACCCTGCCCCAAACAAAAAGATAATCTCATAAGGCATAGTACGCGTGTCTTCCCAGTCTAAAAAACCAACCTTTGGCACAAACATCAAAAGACCAAAACCTAGAAGCACTAACTTTTCATCAAGTGCCGTTCCAAAGGCTTGTTTCATAAAAGTGTTGGCTACCAACACAGCTGCCAAGATACCTATAATAAAGTAAAGTCTTATTTGTGCAGAGGTGAGTTCTAGCACATCATGACTTACATCTTCTACGCATTCTTTTTGGACACCTAGTGAGAGTATATAAGGCATAATGAGCAACATTAATCCTACCACAGGAAGCATAAGTATCACCCACTCACCAAAAGCCAGCATAGGCATATGATGATCTTCTAAAAACCCCAACAATATAAGGTTTGGAGCTGTACCTATAGGAGTCAATATACCTCCTATAGAAGCACCATAAGCAGTAGCCAGTAAAAAGCGTACTTTTAGCTTTACATTCTCGCTCAAAAAGAGTGCTATGGGCATAAGCATAAGTGTTATGGTTGTGTTAGAGAGTATGGAACTTAGTAGTGCAGAGGTAATGGCAAGTGCATAGATGATACCTCTAGCCGTCTTAGGGAAAAAGCTAAGTAACTTTGCAGAAAAATACTTATGTAGACCTATTTTTTCTATGGCAATAGCGAGCATAAACCCACCTAAAAATAAAAAGATAATAGATTTTGAATAATTGGCGGTAACAGCATTGGTATCTAAAATACCAAAAATAGGAAAAAGTAGTATGGGTAAAATAGACACTGCACCTAATGGCATAGCTTCATTGGTCCAAAGTGTCACTAAAAATGCGACCAAGCCTATGAGTGTTGCATGTTGCATGCTGAAGGAAAACAGAGCTAAAGCAAAAAATAATAAGCCTAAAATGATAGCAATAGCAATACCTCTCACCTATTTTCTCCTATACAGTTCATCAATATATACCAATTCAACATCTTTTAAAATAGATTTTGAATACTTAAGTGCTTGCATGGTTACTTTATATGGGTGTCCTATGACTATAGCATGACCATTCTTTTTTGCTTTTTGAACAGCCGATTTTAACTGTTTTTGAACATATTTAACCGTTTGCACATTGTCTATAAAACTCTCTCTTCTTACGTAATCATCCCCATATTCATGTGCAATTTTTTCCACTTTTGAAGTAGCTTGAGTAAAACTATCTACAAAAACAAAACCTTCTAATCGAAGTGCAATATAAAGCTTTTTCATCACAGTATAATGAGATGTAAACACTGAACCTGTATGATTATTTACATACCTTCCTTTAGGAAAAAGTTTACGTAACTCCATCACACGATCTGCTATTTGTTCATCTGAAAAAGAGGTCATAAGTGTTTTAGTCTGAGTATTAAGTTTTTTATTTGCAGACTCCATTGGCAAATGAATCATATAATGTTTTAAATTTTTTGCCAAAAGATGACTTTCTTTCGCTAAATCATAAGGGGGGAATATAGAAGGCGTTATTTTCATATTGAGTCTTTGAATCATCGCCAATTGTTTTTTATTATGGACATCATCTATGATGATAGCCAACTTAGGTTTCTTACCTCTGTATGCCAATAGTACATTCTTTACTTGTAAAGAATGTACAGTATCTTTTTTAACTTTTTTTATTACTTCTTTTGTTGCTTTCTTTTTTACCTCTTCTTCCTTACGTGGTACTGGTTTATTCAAGACTTTGTCTTTAGGTTTTTTAGTTTTAATTTTTGACAAATCTACTAGAACATTATCTTTTATTATAGGAGTAGTCTCTATCTTTTGACCTAAGAAATAACCAAAAACAACTAAAGCGATGACTGTGAATACAGAAATTATAATAAGTATATTTTTTTTGAATGTGCTTTTTGCTTTTTTACTTGTTGTCTTACGTTTACTTGAAGATGTTTTTTTAGGTTTTGTTGCCATAAAGTCCACTATACTATTTTTAAAATATTATAGCGAATAAGCATTAAGCCACTGTCATTGCTTCTTTTGGTGAAAATAATTTTCTAACCCTAGATGTCATAGATGCAAGCCACTCCACTTTGAGACCAAATATCTTATATTTTGTGCTCTCTATGCCTTTATTTTTCAAAAGCTCCAACACATTTTTATGTCCAAACATAGTTGCATATATTACTGCATTGCCACCTGTGTCAGCGCCATAGTCTAGTAATAGCTGAACCATTTCTAAGTTGCCTTTAAAACAGACGCCCTCGAGTGGCGTCTGTCCTCTTTGATTTACCTCATCAATCTTAGCACCATTCTCTAGTAACATTTTTGCTGTTTCTATATTGCCATTATAGCTTGCGAGCATAAGCAGAGAATCATCCTTATGTGTACAAAGATTCACACTCATGCCATGCTTTATCATCTCTTCAAGCTCCTTTGTTTGACCTTCTCTTGCATAGTCAAGTGCTATAAATTGGAGCTGTGTATATCTATCTTCCTCAATCTGTGTTATTTCTAGCTTGCTCATCCTAAAGCCTTTCTAACCCCAGAGGCATACTCAGGCGACACAAGTTCATAAAGGGCTAGTTGTCTCTGCACTATCTCTTCTGGTACACTTTGCATCGCCTCAGCGATATTCGAAAAAAGCTGTGCTTGCTGCCCATCATTCATAAGATTAAACAACTCCCTTGGTTGTGAGTAATGGTCATTATCTTCTGTTCTGTCATATCTATCTACATCACCTTCTATGGATAGTGCTGGTTCATTATATTTTGTATCCTCTACAGGGCCATCGAAACTATTTGGCTCATAATTCACTTCTGCCTCTTGACTAATGTCTGCATGATTCATAGATCCATCTGCATGATAGTTAGCCACTTCGTTTAATGGTAGGTTGATAGGCAAAGATTCATAGTGCGTCCCTACTCTATATCTATGTGCATCTGGGTAAGAAAATGCCCTAGCTTGTAGCATTTTATCTGGAGATAGTCCTATGCCTGGTACTGTATTTGATGGAGAAAATGATGCTTGTTCTACTTCATTAAAGTAATTGTTTGGATTTCTATTTAACTCCAAAGTGCCTACTTTTATCATAGGATATTCATCATGCTTCCAGACTTTTGTCAAATCAAATGGATTGTCTTTATGTGTTTTAGCTTGCTCCTCAGTCATGATTTGTATCTCCATACTCCATGAAGGGAAATCGCCTTTTTCTATAGACTCATACAAATCACGTTGTGAGCTCTCTCTGTCTTTACCTACTACTTCGACTGCTCCAGCATTGGTCATCGTTTCTATGCCTTGGTTTGTTTTAAAGTGAAACTTCACCCAAAAACGTTCGTTCTCTTTGTTTATAAAACTATAGGTATGTGAACCATAGCCATTAATATGTCTCAAGTCTGTAGGCAAACCTCTATCAGAAAAGAGTATCGTGGTTTGGTGTAAACTCTCAGGAGTACGCGACCAAAAGTCCCACATGCCCGTACTCCATCTCATATTTGTTCTAGGGTCACGTTTTTGTGTATGTATAAAGTCAGGAAATTTATAAGGGTCTGCTATGAAAAATACGGGTGTATTATTCCCCACCAAGTCCCAGTTACCTTCTTGGGTATAAAATTTTAATGCAAACCCACGCACATCTCTCTCAGCATCTGCCGCACCTTTTTCTCCCGCTACGGTTGAAAATCGTATAAACATAGGCGTCTTTTTACCTACTTCTGAAAAGATGTCAGCCTTCGTGTATTTCGTGATATCGTTTGTAATAGTCAATGTACCATGTGCACCAGAGCCTTTTGCATGTACTACACGTTCAGGTATTCTTTCTCTATTTTGATGTGCAAGCTTTTCTATTAGATAATAATCCTGCATCAAAACAGGCCCTCTCTCTCCTGCAGTTAAAGAATCTTGATTACTCCCAATAGGATTACCAGCAGTTGATGTAAGTTTTTTCATTTTAAATCCTTTTTATTTATGGATAATTTTTATCCTTAGTAATTATCTCACAATTAAACTTAAAAGAAAATAATTATCATTTAATAAAAATACTTGCTTTTTGATTTGGGTAAATATTTATGCAAAGTGAAAAAGAGAGAAAAAATAAAAACTGACTAACTAAAGATTTTTTCTTAGTTGTGCTTAGATTTAAATGTTTGGGTAAAGGAGCTTACGTGCAAGTAAGTGACTGCACCCATCATTTAAAGATGAGTGCAAATAAGAAAAAAGCTTAGTTAGTATCTTGGTTAACTATTTTTCCTGCTGATATCCACGGCATCATTTCACGAAGAGAATTACCAGTTTTTGTAATAAGTTTCTCTTTATCTGCATTTCTTTCTGCTGTCATAAGAGGGTATCCAGTTTCACCTTCTTTGATGAAGTTCTTCGCAAATGTGCCATCTTGTATTTCTGCTAAGATGTCTTTCATCGCTTGTTTTGACTCAGCGTTGATAACACGCTTACCAGAAACATAATCTCCGTACTCAGCTGTGTTAGAGATAGAGTATCTCATGTCTGCAATCCCGCCCTCGAACATAAGGTCAACGATGAGCTTAAGCTCGTGAAGACACTCAAAATATGCAAGTTCTGGTGCGTAACCAGCTTCTGTAAGTGTTTCAAAACCAGTTTGAACAAGTGATGTCACACCACCACAAAGTACTGCCTGCTCACCAAAAAGGTCTGTTTCGGTTTCGTCTTTAAATGTAGTCTCAATGATAGCAGTTCTACCACCACCGATAGCTGATGCGTAAGAAAGTGCTAATTCTTTTGTAGTTCCTGATGGGTTTTGCCCAACAGCAATAAGGTCTGGAATACCACCACCTTTTACAAACTCAGAACGTACTGTATGACCAGGAGCTTTAGGAGCTATCATAGTCACATTGATATTTTCAGCAGGATTTACACGTCCATAATGGATGTTAAAACCATGACCAAAGGCTATAGTTGCACCATCTTTAAGGTTTGGAGCAATTTCATTGTCGTAAATTTCTTTTTGATTTTCATCTGGAAGAAGTATCATTACCACATCACCTTTAGCAGATGCTTCAGCCACAGTAAGTGTTTCAAAACCTTTTGCTACTGCTTTGTCCCAAGATGAACCATTTTTTCTTAGTCCAACAACAACTTCTACACCAGAATCTCTAAGGTTTTCTGCGTGTGCGTGCCCTTGTGAACCGAAACCGATCATCGCTACTGTTTTTGACTTGATGATACTCAAATCACAATCTTTGTCATAGTATACATTTAAAGTTGACATGTATTATCCTTCAGGTAATTTAATAAATTTACTAAAGAAACAATCGATAAATCGACCACTTCGTTTTGTTTTCGCGATTATACCTAAAACTTGCTTATTCTCTTTACTTTTTCACTGTTAACTTTTTATGTTATAATAGATTTATATGTATTTAAGGAGAAAGAATGATTGCTATTCTAAATGAAACAATTGTATGGTGGCACTGGATTGTTTTAGGGTTTATCTTGCTCATCTTGGAGATGTACACTGGTACTTTTGTGATGCTTAGCTTAGGTGTCGCTGCTATTATTGTGGGCGTACTCGATATAAGTATGAATATCTCTGTTACTTCTGAGATTCTCATATGGATAGCTCTCTCTCTTGCCACACTTTGGGCATGGAAACGCTGGGTCAAAATAGAAAATGTCAGTACTACAGGACAGTCAGACCATGATTTTGATACACAAGGAACAGTCACAGAAGAGATACTACCACAGCAAAGAGGAAAGGTTACTTTTGATACACCCATACTTGGCAATACCTCTTGGCATGCCACTTCTAATGAAGCACTTAAAGTCGGCACACGTATCCAAATAAAAGAAGTCAATGGTCAACTCATTGACGTCAAACAAATATAAATTCAAATAGGAGAAAATCATGGAAGCATTAAATGTAGTCGTCATACTAGCACTACTCGTCGTAGTCACACTTTATAAAGGTATCAACATTGTCCCACAAGGTGAAGAATGGTTGGTTGAAAGACTGGGTAAATTCTCACGGGTTTTAAAACCAGGTCTAAACATCATCGTCCCTTACATCGATGCAGTACGTCAGAAAATTACCACACGTGACATCATTTTGGACATACCACAACAAGAGGTCATCACTAGGGACAATGCAGTCATCCTCACCAATGCCGTAGCCTTTGTACGTGTTACCAAGCCAGAAAATGCACTTTATGGTGTCGAAGACTTCCGCGTTGCCATACAGCAACTCATCATGACTACCCTACGTTCTATACTAGGAGAGATGACTCTTGATGAAGCACTCTCAAACCGTGAGCACATCAAAACCAAACTCAAAGACGCCATCATCGATGACGTAGCAGACTGGGGAGTGACGGTAAAATCTGTAGAGATTCAAGACATCAACCCAAGCCAATCTATGCAAAATTCTATGGAAAGACAAGCCGCAGCAGAACGTGAAAGACGTGCTATAGAAACCACCGCAGAGGGTAACAAAAATGCTGCCATCTTAGAAGCAGATGGTAAACTGGCAGCAGCTGAACGTGAAGCCAAAGCCCAAATAGTACTAGCCAATGCCTCAGCTGAAGCCATTAAAATGATAAGCGACAATATCCAAGATAAAGAACTACCAGCCATGTTCCTACTTGGTGACCGTTATATCAATTCACTTGAAAAAATAAGCCAAAGTGCTAACTCTAAATTTGTCATCTATCCTGCTGACTTGCAAGGAGCTATTAAAGGTATGTTAGGAAATGTGTTTAAGAAGTAGCTAAACGTGATGACTCACGTTTAGTATTGAAGAGCTTTTTTATTTTAAAGGGCTTTTTCTAGTTCTGCAGCTGTAGAAATGTATTCTGTCGATTTTACAACACCATTGTCTACCGTGACAATAGCAATTTTATCTGCTTTAGCTTCATCTTTAAACGCCTTTACTAGCTCACCATCATAAAGTAATAACATTTTATATGGGCTAGTTCTTAAGTCTGGCAAAGCAAATGTATTTCTTATAATCACAGGCATAGGGCTTATATCTGCAACAAATAGTGTATTTCTTTTTGTTAAGTAATCACTTTCTTGTTTTTGAAGAAATTCATTCACGGTATGTCCTGCATCTTTTTTAAATACAAAAATAAGTTTCTTAACCCCTGCATCTAATGTATGTGCTTTATCAAACTGATCTGGAAGCGTGAAGCTTATCTTTGAGCCAACATTTAATCCATCACTTGATGTACCTGAAAACTTACTAGCATCATACTTATCTGTTCCATTTAATATAAAAAGTGCAGCTCCTGCAACGACAAGTAATATGAGTAACCATACGAGTATTTTTTTAATCATTTTTAATCCTTAAAATTTTAATTTTTGGATAATAACATAATTAGGTCTATCTATACTTAATATTTATTGTCATTTTTATATGGTAATATTTTCAATTATACGAAAGTATCCTCTACTAAAAATGATATGTAGCACCTATTGTAATCGCATCTGAAGAAACATCTACATCTTGAGTTACAAATGCTGTAGCATCTACATCACTAGCAACTTGTACGTAATCAACAAAAATAGAAACATTTTCATACACTTCATAGCTAACACCTAGTCCCCATTGAAGAGATATATCATCAGCATCTATAGTATGCCCAAAATGATTCGTGCCAGATGCATCAAACCCACCTACCCCTAAAAGACCATACAGCTTTAAATCTTCTGTTACAGAGTATTGTGGTTTCACATAAATTCCCCAAGAAGTTCTATCAACAATATCTTCTTTTGCAACAGAGACCATATATCGACCTTCTATTGCAATATATTCATTCCAATCATACCCAGCAGAAAATGAAATATCACCTGTTCTATCTTGTCCATCCGTAACAGAGAAAAAGTTCAAATTAGATTCATGTGTACTTACAGCACTCACTCCTAAACCAAGATAAAAACCACTAGTAGTTTCATCTACAAGATTAGGGATTATAATACTCGGTTCTAGTACTTTTTCAGTATTTTTACCAGCAAAAGCAACATTACTACATAACATTACAGTAACCAATGATAGCCCAATACTTTTCATGATATAGCCTTTTTAAAAGTTTTGGAATAATAACAATAAAACGTGAGTAGAGTATTACCAATGAAAAAGAGTAGAAATATATGAAGAAGTGAGAAAGTGATGAAATATTGTCATGAGAGATAACCATACCTATTCATAATAAGGTATGGTTAAAAAGTTACTCTTAGAAGTGGTATATCACACCAATTGTAAATGCATCTGAATCGATATCAACATTTGACGTCACAAATGCTGTAGTAGGCATACCAGTAGCAATATTTAAATAATCTATAAAGATAGAAATATTTTCATAAACTTCATAACTAGCTCCTAGCCCCCACTGAAAACCAGTATCATCTGCAGCTATACTTGATCCTGCAAGGTTTGTACCAGAAACATCAAGTCCACCAAATCCTAAAAGTCCATATACTTTAAAATCTTCTGTTACAGGATATTGTGGCTTTACAAAGATACCCCAAGAAGTTTTATCTAAAATGTTTTCTTCAGCGACTGAAAACTGATAACGCCCTTCTATGGCCACGTATTCATTAATGTCATATCCAGCTACAAGTGTAATATCACCCGTTCTATCTTGTCCTTCTTCAACATCAAAAAAGTTTATGTCTGCTTCACGTGTACTTGCAACACTAGCTCCAAGACCAGCATAAAATCCACTTACTGAATCATCTGTCATAGGGACAATAATCGCAGGTTCAATAACTGGTGCCATATCTCCCCCTGCAAAACTCACATTACTTAATGCCATCACCGCTAAAAACGATAATCCTATCTTTTTCATTTTTTTTCCTTGTATTAATTATGTATGTCCTAATAATACTATTTAATATCTTAAAAATTGATGTACTTTTACTTCGAAAAGTGCTGATAGTCCTTATAAGACGTAAAGTCTCCTCCCCATTTCCATCCATATTTTTCAAATATTTTTACTGCTTTGTCCTTTTTAAGTAACATTGCTCTATCGGAAAAAGAAGTATTTTTATGAACTCTTTTTTTATATTTATATGACTCTGTATGTGAAATACGTCCCTTTTTAGCAACAAAAGGATTCTCAATGGGGTTAATATCTATGGCTTTCCCATAGGCATGTTTAGACCATTTCCCACTTTTGGTTGATGTCTTTCTACAGTTAAAAGCAGAAGTATTATCTGCTTCTATGGATTGCCAATCACTCCCCATAAAATCACTGATTAATCGCATTTGTCGTATAGGGTACCCTATCTCATACAATTCACTAAATATATCGACTATATCATTAGCAACATCTTTGTGAACAATAATCTCACCCATTTTTTCACCACGGTAAAAGTTGTGATGTTTTACCCGTATATAGCGTAAATCTGAAATAGACACAGGACACCCTTTACGCCAAGACTTTCGTTCAACCATACGTTGTTTAGTATATTTATTGATATGCTTAATCTTTGCTTCAAACGCACCAAATAACCATACTGATAATACACTGAATAATAATAGACTTTTCATTTACATACCTTCTTAACTGATAATTATATTTGAAATAGTATCACAGTGCAAGTAAATTCTTTTTGTTACTCTTGTTGTGTCTCAATTTCTGTCTGATATTTCTCTGCATCAAATTCAACTTCTAAATATTTACAAATAGCATGTGTATCTTTTAATGCAATAGCCAAAGATGTTGTTGCTCCTGGGCTTGGTGTCATGTTAAATATAATACCATTTTCTTCTATCTTCGCCTCGCCCAATAACAACTCTTTATTGATTTTATCAATAATTTGTGGTCGCATACCTCCATACCCCTCTGCAAACTTGATGTCACTTACATGAAGAGAAGGGATGATTTTTCGTGCATCTCGTATAAATATTTTTTTACCCATTACTGGTATCTCTTCTAGGAAGTTCTTAAAAATATAACGTCGTATAGTTCTGTCTTTAAAAAGCTTCAAATACACCTTACTCACAGCTTTTCCTAAGTGCAATGCACTTAACAAGTCCTTTAAGTGCAAACTATGGTAACGCTCTAATTTTGGTAATGCAAATGCAGTAGGACCAAAACGTGTGTTCCAGCCCTGTGTACAATCTGGGTCTGCATGAATCGCTGCAAATGGTAACTTAGGATTTTGCATCGTATAGACTTTAGCATTTAAAAGTTTTTCTTTAGTAAAAAAGAAAGAACCTCCTATGGGTAAAATAGCATAGTCTTTCCCATACCCCATAGATTGTGCAAAAAGTAAAGAGTACGCACCTGCATTCACTACAACTGTTTTTGCAGTAAAATTACTGTTATGAGTATGGATGATAAAAGTACCGTCATCGTTTTTTACAATCATCGTTACTTCTTCATTGTAATGAAGTTGTATATTTTTATCTGTATCTAATGCTTGTTGAGCAAAACTCTCACTCAATTTTTTATAATCAACAGTCGTAATTTGTCCTCTTACACCTATTGCCATGATTGGTTCTTTTCTTTCTTCCATTAATTTAGGCTCATAATTAACCAAAAAATCTTCATCCCATAGTTCCAGATAAGGGTAAAGAGGTAAAAACTCTTCATACCGCTCTTTAAGTTGCATAATCTCTTTTTCACCCACTGCAAGAATCATCTTATCTCGTATGTACCCAATATCGTCAAGACCATTAAAATTATAAATATAATTGGCTACTAGTGAAGAATCTTTTTTGACCTTTATTGCTTTATCAAAGGTATAGTTTGTCTCTATGTCCCCTACATGTAAAGTTTGTGAATTCGCCTTAGGGTTTGAATTAAGTTGTGCCAATTCATCATATTTTTCAAATAAAATAATATTTTTCATCTCTGTGTATCTCGAAAGAGTAAAAAGTAGAGATGTTCCAGCCACCCCTCCTCCAATAATCGCTGTGTCAAATATTTTATTTATATTCATTTATAAGTTCCAATCAATAAAAAGATTGCGCATTCTACTACTTTTTTAATTATAAATAATACTGATTTAGGTATTTAATTAAATTGATGTATTATTTTTGCCTAAATGAAGCATATTATGACCCATTACCTACACTTTACATCATTCCCAAAAAAACAACCTAAAGCTTTTTGCATTAGAAAGATTAGAAGCTTTAAAACATCAATAAGCTATAATCTTTCCATGAAAAAAACAATATACCTAGCCTTTTTAAAAAGCATACTATTATGAATGCCTTTGCTATACAACTCACCAATGGATGCTTGGCATCAGATATAGAACTAGAAGATCAAAATACTTTTCAATTTCTACAAAACTGTAATGCCATAGAAGAAGTATCTGACTTATGGAAACTACACTCTCTCTACCGTGCAGGACGACTCTACATTGGTCAGCAAGGAAAAGGCTACGTCGAAGCAGAGTTCAAAGAACAAAAAGATCTCCTCGTAGAACCTGACCATTTGGGTGATGCCAAACATGGCGATGAAGTCGTTGTCAAACGCATCATCGCCAGACGTGGACGAGCTAGTGGTAAAGTGGTAGCAGTCATAGACAAGGCCCACCTCTTTACCATCGCCTACACCCACCGTGACGAACAAGGTAACTGTAGCATCTTAAACATCCGTACAGGAGAACCTACACATGCCATCATGGAGGGTATGGACTTAAAAGCCTTTAAACTCGGTACCGTACTAAAAGTAGATATAGACGATGACAAGGTTTTAGAAGTCTTTGGACACCTTGCCGATCCTAAAGTAGATGAAAAAATATCTTTAGCCCTCTACCATCGAGAAGATGCCTTCCCACAGGAGTGTGTCACAGAAGCACTTGATGTAGAAAATATTGTCACGAAAGAAGAACACCCTGACAGAATAGACCTTACGCACCTAGATTTTTGTACCATTGACCCTGTCACCGCAAAAGACTTTGATGATGCCATTTATTTTGACATGAAGACACATACACTCTACGTTGCCATAGCTGATGTAAGCCACTATGTACCCTACTTCACAGCCATTGACAAAGAAGCCAAAAAACGTGGCTTTACCACCTACTTACCACATAAGTCTTTTCCTATGCTCCCACGTGAGCTAAGTGAAAACATCTGTTCACTTAAACCCAAAGTAGACAGACTTGCCTTTGTAGCCAAAATAGCACTAGACAAAGCCACCCTCAAACCTGTAAAAGAAGAATTTTTTGAATCCATCATCCACTCTAAACACCGTTTTAATTATGATGATATAGACAAGATTATAGATAATAATGGGAGTAAGTCCACAGGCAAAGTAAAAGAGATACTTAGCTATCTACTGCCTCTGTATGACATCACCAAACGCCTACGCAAAGCACGTCTTCAAAATGGTTTTGACTTTAGAAGTGAAGAGACCAAGGTAGCTCTAGACGCTGACCATCTACTCAAAAGCACAGAGATAGAGACAGGGACACCCTCTCACTCTCTCATAGAAGAGTGTATGCTCCTCGCCAACCAAGCTTCAGCTAAACGATTTGAAGGTGAGGGAGATGGTATCTTCCGTATCCACGAACCACCACAGCTTAGCCGCATAGAGCAACTGCTTACTGAGCTAGCTGCCATAGGACTCTATGTAGAAGAGTATGAAGACTCTCCTTCACTCATCCGTGCCATCCAAAAAGAAGCAGACAAAATGGGCTTAGCCTCAGAAGTAGATGCTATGGTCATCAAGTCTCTACGCCAAGCCCAATACAACGCCCATAATGTAGGACACTTTGGACTAGGCTTTAGCCACTACTCTCACTTTACCTCACCAATACGACGGTACTCGGACCTCATTTTGCATAGGCTCATCAAAACACAACTACGTGACGATGAAGAGGAAGCCTCTTATCTTCTACGAAACATAGAGCCACTCTGTGCCAGAGTAAGCGAACTAGAAC
>Ga0256839_1003468_pt1 | contig 16242 bp, 14 predicted proteins | sample 354166metaG_FD_185968 | JGI IMG/M metagenome (GOLD analysis project Ga0256839, IMG submission 185968) | Hydrothermal vent microbial communities from Mid Atlantic Ridge, Atlantic Ocean - 354-166 | ecosystem: Environmental > Aquatic > Marine > Hydrothermal vents | place: Atlantic Ocean: Mid... | reverse complement strand
AGGAGGCGCTTCGGTTGCGGCCGGATCTTCCCGAAGCCCACTATAACCTGGGCGTTGTTTACGGTGCTCTTGGCCTTTACGAGGAGGCGATAGCTGCCTACAAGGAGGCGCTTCGGTTGCGGCCGGATCTTCCCGAAGCCCACTTTGGCCTGGGCGTTGTTTACGATAAGCTTGGCCTTTACGAGGAGGCGATAGCTGCTTTTAAGGAGGCGCTTCGGTTGCGGCCAACCAATCCACGGACACATTTCGCGCTCGGTTTGGTCTACTTAGAGGCTGGCAATATAAGAGCTGCGATGAATCACAAATTTGTTCTTGATAAGCTGGATTCTGAACTAGCTGAAAAACTTGAAAAACTGATAGATATGATTTTAAATCGCTGATTTATTTGGTTCTTAGGCTTTGCCGAAATGGCGAGACCACATGAGGCTATTTCATCTCTACCTGCATGTAATAAGAGCACGGCTGAAGCATTCGTTGCACAGGCCATGTTGTCTCGCCTGTGGTATGTGCCCCGGAACGTAATTCATTGAGTGTTAGACGACAGGCATCTCGTCTGCTGGTTTCCTGTCCGGGCTGTTCCTCTGCAACTATAGCCAGTCCCCTGCACGGCAAAAAAGATCTTTTTGTGCATTGCCGGCAGGACGCCTGCCTTTCGAAGAAGTATCTTAAGCGCCTTGCCGATCCTTTTTGCAGAGGTTCGCTGATCGGTGACCTGGTGGAGGCAGGATGTTTTCTTGCTACATCCCTGTGTAAAAGTTCCCTCTTCATGAACAGTAGCAAGATAGTTAGGAGGCGTTGCTGTAATTTTTGATAGAGAAAATTTTGTATGTTTAAACAGAAAGTATCTCTTTGACAGTCTTGATCCGTAGCTATGAGAACAAGCTGGATGCTTATAGGCTTTCTGAGTGTTTGCGTTGCGGTTCAGGCGCAGCCGGTGATGCGTCAGCCGGATCCGTACATTCAGCAACTGCTCATGCGCGTCTCGACCGATTCCATCGAAGCGACCATCCGGCAGCTCGCTGCCTTTGGCACGCGCCACACGCTTTCACCCACCGACAACGATACGTTTGGCATTGGCGCGGCCCGACGCTGGATCAAGCGCACGCTCGAGCGCTATGCTGCGGCGGGCGGCGGACGCATGGAGGTGTTTTTTGACCGGTTCTGGTATGGACCGGACGGTCGTCGCGTGGATCGGCGCGTGGAGATTGTCAATGTGATTGCCCGCTTGCCCGGCACCGATCCTGCAGACGATCGCATCTTTATCGTCAGCGGCCATTACGACAGTCGCGTGCGGGACGTGATGGATTCGCTTTCGTACGCACCTGGCGCTTCAGACGATGCCAGTGGGACGGCCGCGGTTATGGAAATGGCCCGCGTACTGGCCGACGCACGCTTTCCCGCAACGATCCTGTTCGTGGCGATGGCCGCCGAAGAGCAGGGATTGATCGGCGCCCGCCATCTGGCCGCACTGGCCGACTCACTGGGATGGAACGTGGCCGGAATGTTTACGCTGGACATTATCGGCAATACCGAAGGAGACAACGGCGTGCGCGACAACCGGACCGTGCGCGTCTTTTCCGAGGGCGTCCCTTCGGCCGAAACGCCCCAGCAGGCTCGACTCCGACGCGCCATTGGGGGCGAAAACGACAGTCCCTCGCGGCAACTGGCCCGCTACCTGCACGAAATCGGGGCCCGCTACGTGCCCGAATTGCGGGTGAAGCTGATCTTCCGGCGCGACCGCTTCCTGCGCGGAGGCGATCATATCCCGTTCAACGAGCGCGGTTTTGCAGCAGTGCGCCTCACCGAACCCAACGAAGCCTACACGCGCCAGCACCAGGACGTGCGCGTCGAGCACGGCATTGCCTATGGCGACGTGCCCGACCGGATCGACTTTGACTACGTGGCCCGGGTAACGCGGCTGATGACGGCCGCGCTGGCCAATCTGGCCATGGCACCCCCACCGCCCGCGGCTGCCTACATTGACGCCCGCGGCCTTTCGGTCGATACCCGGCTCCTGTGGTCGCCCCCGCGAGCTGGCCGCGACCGGCTGGCCGGCTACTACGTGCTCGTGCGCGAGACGACCGCGCCCCAGTGGCAACAGAAATGGTTCGTGCCCGCCACGGACACCAGCTACACGTTTGTGGGCTGGTCCAAAGACGACTATTTCTTTGGCATTCAATCGGTCGATGCACAGGGCCACGAAAGCCGTATTCTGTTTCCAGTACCCCGATTCCGTTAAACCCAATCAGCGTAAGAGCCATGCCCCTGGATCGACGCCTGTTTCTCCAGTACTGCTCGGCGCTGGGACTGACCGGTACGCTCTTTCCGGGTGTCCTTTACGCAAAAATTGAAGAAGGCGAGCCGATCACGCCGGAAACGATCGCCTGTGCCGAGCGCATTGCAGGTCTTTCTTTTACGGACGAGCAGCGCCAGATGATGGTCGAGGACCTGACCGAGCGCCTGAAGGATTACGAGGCGTTGCGGCAGGTCCCGCTGCCCAACGAAGTGATCCCGGCCTTTGTGTTCGATCCGACCATCGGGGGCGAACCGCTGCCGGAAGGAACGGAGGGGATGCGCTGGGAGCCCCGACCGGTGGAGCGGCCGCGTAGCGACGAAGATCTGGCCTTCATGACGGTGGCGGAGCTGTCCTACCTGCTTAAAACCCGTCAGGTGCGTTCGGTGGAGCTGACCGAACTGTACCTGGAGCGTCTGAAGCGCTACGATCCCGTGCTGAAGGCGGTGGTCACCTATACCGAGGAGCTGGCCTTCGAGCAGGCCCGAAAGGCCGATGAAGAGCTGGATGCAGGCCACTGGCGAGGACCGCTGCACGGCGTGCCCTATGGCGCCAAAGACCTGCTGGCCGTGCCCGGCTACCGCACGACCTGGGGCGCCAAGCCCTACGAAAATCAGGTGCTGGACGTAAAGGCTGCCGTGATCGAAAAGCTGGAAGCCGCCGGAGCGGTACTCGTGGCGAAGCTGACGCTGGGGGCACTGGCCTGGGGGGACGTATGGTTCGGGGGACAGACGAAAAACCCCTGGAACATCGATCAGGGATCGAGCGGCTCGTCGGCAGGATCAGGAGCTGCCGTATCAGCCGGTCTGGTCCCCTTCGCAATTGGTTCGGAGACATTGGGCTCCATTGTCTCGCCTTCGACGCGCAATGGCGTGACGGGGCACCGGCCGACGTTCGGCGCGGTGAGCCGCTATGGGGCCATGGCCCTGGCCTGGACCATGGATAAGCTGGGGCCGATGGCACGATCAGCCGAAGATTGCGCGCTCGTGTTCGACGCGATCCGAGGGCGTGACCCCCGTGATCCGAGCACGCGCGAGATGCCCTTCCCCTTTGATCCCAACTTCGATGTGCGTCAACTCCGCGTAGGCTACCTGGCCGACGCTTTCGAAGAAGACTACGAAAATCGGGAAGCCGACCAGCAGACGCTCCAGGTGTTGCGCGAGCTGGGCATCGAATTGAAGCCCATTCGTTTGCCGGACGATCTGCCCGTTTCGGCCCTGTTGCTCACGCTGGAGGTAGAGGCAGCGGCCGCCTTTGACGAGCTGACCCGCACCGGTGGCGTGGACCAGATGGTCCGGCAGGGCCGCAACACCTGGCCGCATGTGTTTCGCGTGGCGCGTTTTGTGCCAGCCGTTGAGTTTCTGCAGGCTAATCGTATCCGCACCTTGCTCATGCAGCGGATGGCCGAAGTCTTTCGGGAGGTGGACGTGTTCGTTTCGCCCTCCTTCGGCGGGGGCACGCTTCGCATCACGAACCTGACGGGACATCCCTGCGTGTGCGTGCCGAACGCGTTTCATCCGCTCAAGGATAAGCCGCTGTCGCCGCGCCGACAGCCCGGCAGCATTACGTTTATCGGCGGACTCTACCGGGATGCCGAAGTGCTCATGCTGGCCCATGCTTACCAGCAGGCCACCGATTTTCACCGGCGCCGCCCGCCCATTCGATAAGCCGTGGTTTTCAGGAGACGGCGTCAGGGAAGCCCGGACAATGCACTGCTGAGTGTGCGCAATAACACTCCCCGGACCACCATGGATAGGCGGTCCTTGACGCAGGGTCCCCTGCCGAGGCGTCGTCGCAGAGAGTCAGGCCAGTTGCAGCGGTTGCAGCAGCAATAGAATACCGCCCCGGTCGCGGATCAGATTGCGGGCACGCACCTGAAACCAGCGCCAGTGGCCGCGTCCGGTGCGAAGCCGGAGCAGCCAGGAAGCCTGCTGTTTCCGAGCGCGGGCCATGGCAGCCAGGTCGTGCCAGATCTGTTGCAGATTCCGGCTGTGGACGTACGTGAAAAAGCACGAGTCGATGGGCTGCTGTTCCGAATATTCAAGGAGTGATCGGGCGACCGGGGTTATATGTTGAATATCCCCCTCGGGATTGATCAACAACAGAGGCAGATGGGGATCCAGCGTTCCTTCCTGCCGAAAGCGCTTCCGAACCGAGGAAGTCAGCGTGGACTTTATGGATTCCGTTGGCATAGGGCTTCCCTCCTTCCAAACTATGAGTAGCCTTGCGTAGTTAGAACGTACAACAAAGCCAACGCTCAGGCAAGCGCTTCTGGTAAGGAAAAGTGTGAAAAACATTCCGTTAAACAGAAATCTCGATGCGGATTGTCTCATTGTTGCCCGCGGCCACTGAATGGGTCTGCGCCTTCGGCGCGCAGGAAGCGCTGGTTGGACGCTCCCACGAATGTGACTTTCCCCCGGAAATACTGAACCGGCCTGTACTGACCCGACCGCGCGTTGCTGCCCAGGGCACCTCGGCCGAAATCGATCGGCAGGTCCGCGCGGTATGGGAGCAAGGGCTGAGCCTATATGAAATCGACTGGGAACAACTGCAGGCGCTGCAACCGGATCTGATTCTGACGCAGGCGCAGTGCCCGGTCTGTGCGGTGTCGGTCTCGGAGCTGAAGGCAGGGTTGGCTGAATGGCCCGGGCCGCGGCCGCGCGTGCTCGCCATGGCGCCCCAGACACTGAAGCAGGTGCTGGATGCAGCCCTGGAGATTGGCCATACCATTGGTCGCCTGCATGAGGCCATGCGTTATCTGGCGCAGGCCGAGCAGCGGCTGCGCCAGTTGCGCGATGCGCTTGGGCTGCACCGGCGTAGTGATACGGCGGGCTTTCCGCGCGTCGTTTGCCTTGAGTGGCTCGATCCGCTGATCGTGGCCGGACACTGGATGCCCGATGTGGTGGAGATGGCCGGCGGGCAGGCCGTACTGCTCGAAGCGGGCCAACCCTCGCGTACAATTTCCTGGACCGAGCTCCAGGCGGCCGATCCCGATGTGCTGCTGCTGATGCCCTGCGGTTTTACTGTGACGCAGACGGCCCGCGAGCTGCCGGCGCTGATGCAACGCCCGGAATGGCAGGCGCTGCGTGCCGTGCAGGAAGGCCGGGTGTACGTGCTGGACGGCCACGCCTACTTCAACCGCCCAGGTCCACGTCTGTATCGTTCCATTGAGCTGGTGGCCTGCTGTCTGCATCCGGAGCGCCTGCTGGCTGAGCAGCTCAACGTGCAGGCCTGGGAATTGCAACCGCTGGAAGCTGTGCTGATCTAATTGCGGGTAACGGACGCCTGTTGGAGCAGGCGCTCCAACTTCAGCTTGGCCTGGGCGCCATTTAGCAGCTTGCGCAGTGCGATGAGTTCGGTACGGTTGCAGGCATAGCGCACATCGACCGTCGCCATCCGACCCGTCAGCGACAGTACACACAGACGATCCGGCTCCCAGGCATCCAGAGGCACTGACTGCACGCGCTCGCAGAGCGCCTGAAAGTGCTCGGGCGCAAGCTGCAGCAGCAACCGCCCGAAGGCCACCTCGAAGCGACCGCAGCAGGCGCAGCGTAGCACATAGCCATGCGCAGTCTGGAACAGATACGGACGATTGGTCGAAGCGGAAGGCATGGCCTCTGGTGGCTTCAGTAGATGGTAGACGATACGGAAGGGGTCTCGGGTAGCCAACCGGCCTCCTGGCTCAGCCGTTGCCACTGGCGTTCAATCCAGGCGGTGATGGCTGGATGGGGCAGCAGGCCCGTACCGTCGGCCCGGTAAGACAGCCCGTCCAGTACCTTCTGGTAAGGCCCGAAGCCATGAACCCGAAACGGAATCACCAGGACGGTGCGGCCAGCCTGGGTTTCCGCTTCAACGAACGCCCGGATGCGCCGCGTGGCCTGGGCCCGGAGCGCTGGCCAGTCTTCCCGCAGCGTCTCAACCCGCACCACATGAAACCCCAGTGCCCGGATAAGCTGCGCATGCCGCTCCATGGCCACGATCCAGTGGGCATTGCGCACATCGTCCTCCGTGCCATGTGCCAGCAGGAGCACGGATTCTCGGGCTGGAGTTTGGCTGAGCGCCAGGGCCCGATCGGCCAGGATAGGGCCCAGTTCAGGAGCGTCCATCAGCCCCGTTTTGCTCAGTACAAACGACAGGTTGTGGCGCAGCGGGGGAGGAGGGCCATGCCCGGCCTGCGGCCCGTGATGCAGGAACCGAGCAGGGGGGTCCGGTCGCAACCCCAACAGGTATTCGGTCTGGTGCAGAAAAGAAGCCCCGTCTATGAACAGACGAACGACGACCACGCGGCGCGCGCCCTGCGCCTGAAGTGAATCGATTGCCTGCTGGAGCGTGTGCGGATTGGCCATCCCAAAAGCGACGGCCGTCGGGCGTTCGGCCCGCAGGGGCGCCACCGCCTCAAGCACGGCGCGATTCCATGAAGGCGAGCCTCCATGTGCCATTACAAGCAATCCCGGTCGGGTGCTGTCGGTGGGAATGAGCAAGCTTGCCCAGACAAAAAGCAGCGTCCACATGGTAATACTCCTTCGGTCAGGTTATTGAAGACGACGGGAGCCGTCGGGTTGAAAGACATACTCAAAGGTGTAGTAGCGTGCGGGATTGGCCTCGCGATCGATAGCGCCGGGATCAGGAGCTCCTTTGTAGTAGCTCAGGATGCGCATTTTAGCATAGCGGCCGTCGGCAGTGCGCACAACGATCGTGCGGCCGGGGATCGGCGTGACGATGTGGGTGGCGGGGTCGTAGTTGTACCAGCCGTTTCCAGAGCCCGGACAGATGGCACGCTGGACCCCGTTGGGGCATGCGTCCTCACCATCTACCCGAAACTGATCGTCGGCAGGGGCTTCCGTTACTTCGTCAAAAGGCACTTCCAGCACGACCGCGCCGCCCTGGCCCGGGCCACTTGTGCCGCCGTTAATCAGAATGTTGGTACCCTGAAAGGCCAGATCCCAGGCCGTCGAAGCCGAGTCGCTACGGTCTGGATCGTCATAGCGCAGGACGATCTCGCCGGTGCGCAGGCTGAAGAACGTATAGCGTCCGGTGCCAATCGGCCGCCCCGTCTGCGGATCACGGGTGATGAGGGGATCGGCCGGCAGGTCTTTGATCACGACCGCCTCGACCGGTGGGGTGTCGTTCACCAGTTCCCCGCTGTCACAGGCGGCGAGCAGGAAGGTCAGGCTCGGCAGCAGAGCAAGGATACGCATGGGCATGGCTTTACTTTGGGTTTCGGGGTTGTATGTGGAACGTGAGCGTCAGAAACCAGCGACGTCCGGGCTGGAAAGGCATCAGCGCTGGACGCCGCAGGTCCAGCAGGTTGAAAGCGCCGCCCTGGAGTTCCAGGTAGCGGCCCAGTTTGCGCCCGAGGGTCAGGTGCCAGAGGGTGTAGCCGGGCACGTACTCGTCGGCGCGATTGACCACTCCGTTGCCGTCCACGTCCCGGTAGCCGTACCGGCTGCGCCAGACGCCGCGTAGCGCCACGGTCAATCCCGGTGGGGCCGCTTGCCAGCGCAGATGGATCGTGCCGCTATGGCGCGACCGCCCGAAAAGACCCCCGTAGTCACTGCGCCGCAGCCGGTAGTCACGGCCCGAAGCCGTACGCCCGAACAGGCGGCCTGCCCGGATAGCGTCGAGCACATCCCGATCGGCCGTTTCCAGGTACTGGTAGCTCAGACTGAGCGTTAGGGCCGCTTGAGGGCGGGCCGTCAGGGCGACTTCCAGACCACGGGTGTAGATGCGCTCCAGGTTGAAATAGGAATAGACAAACGCCTGGTTGGTCTTCTGCGCGACCGGTTGCGTGTCGATCAGATCACGGACTTCGTTGTGAAACAGGTTAAGAGAAAGCGTCAGTGCTCCGTCAAGCCAGGCGGCTTCGCCGCCGACATTGAGCGCGACCGAGCTTTCCGGACGCAGCGTGGCGACGCGGTCCGGATCGATCAGCAGCTGGGCAATTTGGCCTTCGGCCTGGAGCCGTGCCAGCTCTTCTCGAAAGCGGGTAACGCCGAGCACGCTATAGCCGGCTACCGCGTTTGTGAAGACCAGATAGCGCTGGCGAAAGTCCGGGGCTTTGAAGCCGCTCCCGATCGATGCGCGTAACCGATAAGACGTAGCCGGACGGACCAGCACGGCCAGGCGTGGGCTGAAGCGACTGGCATAGTCACTGTGCATATCAAAGCGAAAGCCGGAGACCACTTCGAGCCATGACCGGGGCGCCCATTCGTGCTGGAGCAGCAGAAATCCACTTCGCGCTGTAACACGACCGGCATAGCGATCGCCTTCCAGCGCTTCCTGCACAGCACCGCCACCGAACGTCAGCAGTTGGTGGTCTGTCAGTAATTGTTGCAAACGCAGCTCAAGCTTGCGATAGGCCTGGGCAAAGCGATCGGCATAGTACAGGAGGCCATCCTCCTGCCGGGTCATCCGGGTGCGCGTCTCGTAACCCGTCAGATACAGCTCCGCATCCAGACGCAGGCGAGGGGTGAGCTGCTGCTGCAAGCGTGGATGCAAGCTCCAGTCTGTCTGGCGATAAGCTTCGTCGTGCGGGGTGCCGTTCAGCGCAAAGGCGCTTTGCCGCCGCTGCTGATGGTGTCGAATGGCCAGGGTCAGGAGCGATCGGCGGGGGAGGTCCCAGGTCAGGTAAACGTCGGCCGTGTAATCGCGCAGGGAGGGAGCTGTGGGGCCAAAGACGTCCGGGGCCAGGTCATACCCTTCGGTGCGATAATGATCGAACAGAAGCGAGGCCCCCAGGCGGCCGCGTCGCAGCTCGGTGGTAGTCCCGAGCTGGTAGGTGCCGTGCGTTTCCATACGGGCGTGCAGTTGAGTAGCCAGCGGTGCGGCAGGTTGGCGCCGGATCAGGTTGACGACGCCGGCCAACGCCTCGCTGCCATAGAGCGACGAAGTGGGGCCCCGCACAACTTCGATGCGATCCAATCCCTGCACAGTGAATCGGTCCAGATCCAGCGTACCTGCGGTGCGGCCGATAATGGGTTCGCCATCGAGCAACAGCAGCGTATAATCGGGCTCAAAGCCCTGAATCATAAGGCCAGTACCATGGTCTTCGAAGAGCAGCAGACCGGGTTGTTCGGCCAGCAGGTCCGACAGGCGGGCAGTACCACTCTGACGAATAGCTTCGGCCGGCACAAGCTGCACCGGCACCGGCACTTCACTCAATGCCCGCGTTGAACGGGTGGCCGTGACAACAACAGGGGGCAGTGGTACAGCCCGACTTGTGTCGATGACCACCTGGGGCAGCAGTACCAGCAGCAGGAGCGAAAACATAGGAATAAGATCAAAATTTAGACTTGATCTAAGTTATTAGATGGGCGGTTCTGAGGCAAAGGTTGTAGCGTGAAATAGCGGTGAAAGCGCCGGGCACTTCTGGTTTACAGGGGTTGTTGCTGCGGGTTCACAGCAGGATCAAGGAGGGGAGGTTGTGGCGGTTAGCGGCGCCACTGGAGCTGGAGCTGCAGGTGGCGGGGGGGTGCCAGCAGGGCCGGGCGCTCGACGTAGTAGTAGTCGAGGGCGTTTTTGACCAGCAGCGTGAGTGTCAGGCCCGGGCGCTGCCAGCTCAGCCGCAGGTCAAGTACGCGGATGGGTACGGTGACGTCAGCGTCGGGTACGAAGCGGGCAAACTCCGTGTCGATGCGTTCCGGTCGGCTGGCCATCCGCAGGTCAGCGCCCAGCCGCAGATGCGCCGGCAACGCTATGGTCAGACTGGTCTTAAGCAGATGGCGGCTTCGGAACGATAGAGGCAGGGGTTCCGGACCGGTCAGATCGTCGGCATCCAGCAGGGTATAGCCGAGTTGCGCTTCCAGCCAGGAGTCCAGCAGCCGAACGTCCAGGGTGGTTTCCAGGCCGCGAATGCGGGCTCGGGTCAGGTTAACGAACTGGAAGGCCAGGCGGTCGGCCTGAAAGCGCGGTTCGACCAGATCCTGATAGTCGGTCCAGAACAACGCCAGCGTGCCGTTCAGCTCGGCCAGTCTGCCGGCGCGGTAGCGGTAACGCAGGCCGACTTCGTATCCGGTACTGGTTTCCGGGCGCAGGTCCGGGTTGGCCACGATCGGGAAAAATTCCTGGTTTTCGATATAGCGTTCCGCCACGCCCGGTACGCGGAAGCCCAGTCCGAAGGCGGCATGCAGCGTCAGGCTGGGATGAGCCTGAAAGAGCGCGTTGGCGCGGGGACTGAGCCGGGTGATCCAGCGGTCGGCGCGGATCTGGTAGGCGTCGAAGCGCAGACCTACGCTCATCCGCCAGCGTGCTGTGAGTGCTTCTTCCCACTGGCCGAAGATGGCCACTTCGGGCTGGCTCCGAAAGGGACGTCCGTCGCTGGCGGGGAAGAACGAGGAACGGGTAGCGACCGCATCGGCCGAGGCACCGAAGGTCAGGTAGCGGCCTTCGAGGGGTTGCCAGTCGAGCTGAAACTGTCCTCCGTAGCGAAAGCCCAGGGTGCCTTTTGAGAGCGGTTTAGGGCGGCCTCGTTCGTCCAGCGGACGCAGGGCCAGCACGTAAAGCCGCCCGCCGATTGTGTAAGCAAGATTGTGGCCGGGTGCATGGGTAAAGGCGGGCAGCAGCGTCCACTGGAGCGATTCGGTATCGTTGGCGCCTACGGCATCTTTTGCGCCTGTGGTGGGAATGCGGCCGGGGTTGAGCGGGTCGCGCAGGCCGTTCCAGTAGAGAAACGCGTCGCTGCGTCGCCAGGTCAGCCCCGAAAGCACCACCACATGTGCATTGGCTGCCGGCTGCCAGCGCAGCTTGGCGTAGCCCTGCAGCAGCGTACGCTCATTGGCGTTTAGATGACCGGTATTGCGCAGGTAGGTCAGATGGATCCAGCCGCCGAGCCGATCGCTCAGCCGCCGGGCATGAGTGAAGATGGCTGTACCGAAGGGGCGCCAGTAGCGGGCTCCTTTCCAGGACGCCTTCCACGTCGCATAGCGTACCGGTTCGTAGGCGCCTCCGGAGAGCCGGATCTCGGTTGCGGGCTGCTCGGGAAAGTCGCGCGTGATCACCTGAATGACGCCGCCCAGGGCGCCGCTACCGTAGAGCGCCGAGCCCGGGCCTTTGAGCACTTCGATCCGGTCGATCTGAGCGATAGGTAGTAGTTCAAAGGGCACGCCATCGGCATCAGGCGACAGCATGGGAAAACCATCGATCAGCAGCAGCACGCGGCTGCCTGCGTTGTAAGTGAATCCCGAGGAGCCCCGAATGTTGACCTGATTGCCGGTCATCTGCACGCCGGGAATGTAGCGCAGGGCATCGTCGAGCGTGAACAGGCCACGGGCTGTAACATCGCCGAGCGACAGCACCGACAGGCTGACGGGCACCTGTTCCAGGGGCTGGGCACGCCGTGCGGCAGTCACGACCACTTCGGGGGCTTCGATGACCGTAGGGACCAGGGCAAAATCCAGACGCCGACGTTCGCCCGGGGTCAGCGTGACGGTCTGCTCGGCCGGCACATAGCCAACAGCCGACGCACGCACCGTGTAGGTGCCGGCCGGGATGCCGGAGATCACGTAACGGCCGGCAGCATCGGTAGCATCACCATAGAGCGTGCCCACCAGCACCACATTGACGCCGGTGAGCGGCGTGCCGTAAATGTCGCGTACAGTACCCTCAAGTCCGGCCCGTTGGGGCTGGGCGCGTAGCGGTAGGGCGATCAACAGCAGAAGCAGGCATCCCTGTCTCATGGCGATCCCGGAAAACGGGCAGGATTCTGAAAATCGGCCTCCAGCACGATCGGGCGTCGTTCGCCAGGTCGAAGGACAAGCGGGCGGTCGTAGACGACCAGGGGGCGCCAGTCCAGCAGGCCTGGTCCGAATTTCCATGCAATGCCGCTGTATAGAAACGTGTCGGCCGCCACCCCTTCCAGGTCGATTACGAGCCGAAACGTGTCCGAGTCGACAAAGCGCCGCAATGTGTCGCTGATCACCAGCTCATTGAAGCGCAACAGCAAATCCAGGGCACTCTGGGGCACAAAGCGCATGGCCACAAAGCGCAATTCCTGTACGGAGTCAGGAGGTGGCCAGGGACCCTTATAATAGATGGTACCTTCAATGGTTGCCAGGGGAGAAGGAGGTGGTGGTGCCAGCCCGCCATCGCAACCAGTCAGTAGCACCAGCGCGGTGACGAAAAATAACCGACTTAAGGCCCGTTGCATGGGTTGTCTGTGAATTTGGGACGGAAGGGGTGCACGGTGGGTTGCAGGCGGCGCCGCCCGTTTGGCGCAGGCACAGAGTGAATGTATATTTTCGTCCGCTATCCTGCTGTCCGAGTCGGCCAGGCCCCCAGCGTGCCGAAGTGGCTCGGTAGAGTTGTAAGCGGTTCCTGTGGATATAAGCGTGTGGAGCATCGATGAGGCTATCTGATTTGCACTACGATTATCCCAAAAGTCTGGTTGCCAAATATCCGGCCGAGCCGCGTGATAGCGCCCGGCTGATGGTACTTGACCGAAAGCATAAAACCATCGAGCATCGCATCTTTCGCGACATTGTTGCCTACTTCAAAGAAGGCGATGTTCTGGTTGTCAATAATACGAAAGTTTTCCCGGCGCGGCTCTACGGCCGCAAAGAGAAAACCGGTGCGCGGATCGAAGTCCTGCTGCTACGTGAGCTGAACGCTGAAAGTCGGCTCTGGGATGCGCTCGTCGATCCGGCCCGAAAGATTCGTGTGGGCAACAAGATCTACTTTGAGGGCGGGTTGATGGCCGAGGTCATTGACAACACGACTTCGCGCGGGCGCACCATTCGGTTTCTGTTTGACGGTAGCGACGAAGAGCTCTATCGGAAAATCGAGGAGGTCGGGCATATGCCGCTGCCGCCCTACATCAAGCGAGAAGATGAACCTGAGGATCGGGAGCGTTATCAGACCATTTTTGCTCAGGAGACCGGTTCGGTAGCGGCTCCGACGGCTGGACTGCATTTTACGCCGGAGCTGGTTGATCGGTTGAAGCAAAAGGGCGTGGATATCGTACCGATTACCTTGCATGTGGGACTGGGCACCTTCCGGCCTATTGAGGTCGAAGACCTCACCAAGCATCGTATGGACTCAGAGTACTTTACCATTACCGAGGAGGCAGCCGAGCGCATCAATCGGGCGCTGCTTTCTCCGGAGCATACCGTTACGGCGGTGGGCACGACCGTCGTGCGTGCGTTGGAGTCGAGCATTTCGGCGACCGGTACGGTGAAGCCCGGCTCCGGTTGGACCGACAAATTCATTTATCCACCTTACGATTTTAAAATCGTCGAGCGGTTGATCACCAACTTTCACATGCCACGGAGCACGTTGCTGGCGCTGGTTGTGGCCTTTGCCGGCCATGAGTTTGTGATGGAGGCCTACCGTATTGCTATTCAGGAAAAATATCGGCTGTTCTCCTTTGGCGATGCCATGCTGATTCTTTGAGGAGGGGGTAGGTGTATGACCGAAACGGCACAGCGAGAGGGTACAGACCGGGTAGCCGTGCTGGTGCCGGCGGCTGGTCGGGGGGCACGACTGGGGGGAACGCGCAAGCAGTTTCGACGCCTGGGTGGACGACCGTTGCTGGAGCAGACGCTTCGGACGTTAGCCGCTCATCCGGAAGTAGATGAGCTGATTGTGGCCGTGCCGACCGATCGTGTGGAGCAGGTTGCGGTGGCGCTGCAGGAAGCCCGGCTTCCCGGGGCCTGGCAGGTCGTAGCCGGAGGGCGTACGCGGCAGGAGTCGGTACGGGCAGCGCTGGAGGCCCTTGCAGCCGAAGTCGATATCGTGCTTGTGCATGATGCTGTGCGGCCGTTCATTCTGCCCGAACAGATCTCGGCTGTGCTTGAGGCGACCCGGCGTGTAGGCGCAGCCGCACTGGCCATTCCGGAAACCGATACGGTGCGGCGCGTGCACGACAGCCTGCTGGGCGAGACGGTGCCCCGGGCGGGCCTCTACCGAATGCAGACACCGCAGGGCTTCCGCCGCGACTGGCTGGAGGCTGCCCATCGACAATATGGCCATGAAGCTGCTACAGATGATGTGGAGCTGGTGCAACGCCTGGGGTATCCGGTTGTATGCGTACCCGGAAGCAGCTTCAATTTCAAAATCACAACGGCCGAAGACTGGGAGCTGGCGCTGTTGATCTGGCCGTACTGGGAAGCACGTTTGCGTCGTCAATCGGAAGGATCGCTGCGCAGATGACCGCATTTCGCATCGGGTTTGGATACGACGTGCATCGTCTGGTTCCGGGCCGTCGGCTCATGCTGGGAGGGGTGCACATCCCTTCGGAGCGCGGGCTGGTCGGCCATTCGGATGCCGACGTGCTCCTGCATGCCATCGCAGACGCGCTCCTGGGAGCGGCTGCGCTGGGCGATCTCGGGCGCCACTTTCCCGACACCGATCCCCGCTGGAAGGACGCCAGTAGTCTGGCATTGCTGCGCCGGGTACACCAACTGGTTGTTCAGGCCGGTTATGCGGTCGTCAATGTCGATAGCACGGTGGTACTTGAACAACCACGGCTTCAACCCTATGTCGAAACTATGCGGCAGAACATTGCACAGGCGCTGGGGCTCTCGACCGGTGCTGTCTCTGTGAAAGCAACGACAAACGAAGGCCTGGGCTTTGTCGGAGCTGAGGAGGGAGTGGTAGCCTTTGCGGTTTGCCTGCTGCGTCCGGTGGCATCCGAACGGTAAGCGCGTATGGAGTGGTTGGCCGACCTAACGCAATGGGCGCTGCAGGTGCCACCGTTCTGGGTCTATGTGGGCTTGCTGGCGATTGCTTACGGCGAGAATGTGGTACCGCCCATTCCGGGCGATCTGTTTGTGGTGTTCTGCGGGTATCTGGCCGGACGGGGCACGCTGGAGCTATGGATGGTGATTTTGCTGGCCACGCTGGGAGGAGCAGCGGGTTTTATGACCATGTATGCGGTAGGCTATCGGATTGGGGTAGCAGTACTGGACCCCCATCGACTGCGTTGGCTCCCCAAACGCCGTATTCATCAGGTGCAGCGCTGGATGCAACGGTGGGGATACGGGATCGTGGCCGCGAATCGTTTTCTGAGCGGTGCCCGCTCGGTCATCTCCCTGACGGTGGGCATGGCCCACATGCATCCAGGCAAGACGGCCCTGCTGGCCACGTTGAGCGCCTTTGTATGGACTTCGTTGATTAGCTACCTGGGCTATGCTATCGGCGAAAACTGGCCCGTAGTACGGTACTACTTGCAGGTGTACGGCTGGATCGTCCTGGGCGTGTTGGGATTCATTGCGCTGGGAGCAGCCGGTTGGGTCTGGTGGCGCCGTCGCGTTCGCAAGCGGCATGCTTTATAGAAGCTTCGCGGAGGGATCTTATTGACAGTAGTGGAACTCATGGGCTAAATTTGCATTCTCGAAACGGCCTGAGGAAGCTGGCGTAGCTCAATTGGTAGAGCAGCTCACTTGTAATGAGCAGGTTGGGGGTTCGAGTCCCTCCGCCAGCTCCTTAACTGGAAATTCGCGGGGAAGTGGGCACCCGAGTTGTTATGCCCACATTTAAATAGGCTGCGTAGGGAACGGGCAGGTACCGAAGCGGTCAAACGGGGCAGACTGTAAATCTGCTGGCGCAATGCCTTCGGAGGTTCGAATCCTCCCCTGCCCACAGGGTTTGAGCGGGAGTAGCTCAGTGGTAGAGCATCAGCCTTCCAAGCTGAGGGTCGCGGGTTCGAGTCCCGTCTCCCGCTCACGATAAGAGCCGCCTTAGCTCAGTGGTAGAGCACTTCCATGGTAAGGAAGGGGTCGTCGGTTCAAATCCGACAGGCGGCTCAAAGGGCGATGCCTGTAGGCATCAGAGCATGCCCCCGTATGGGGGGCTTTTTCCTTAAATACGCAAACTAAATAAGGCAAACAGCCATGGCGAAGGAGGTATTTCAGCGGACGAAGCCGCACGTGAACATAGGTACGATTGGTCATGTGGATCATGGGAAGACGACGTTGACGGCGGCCATTACGCAGGTATTGTCGAAGCGGGTGTCG
>Ga0256839_1003467_pt1 | contig 16243 bp, 10 predicted proteins | sample 354166metaG_FD_185968 | JGI IMG/M metagenome (GOLD analysis project Ga0256839, IMG submission 185968) | Hydrothermal vent microbial communities from Mid Atlantic Ridge, Atlantic Ocean - 354-166 | ecosystem: Environmental > Aquatic > Marine > Hydrothermal vents | place: Atlantic Ocean: Mid... | reverse complement strand
AAGTTATGATTCCGTTGAGGGACACGCCAAGCTGGGGGAAACACTCAGCGACGCCGCCGGCAGGTTCGGCAGGGGCGGCGGGAAAAACGAGGTTGCAAAGGGTTACGGCGAACGCCACAACATCGAGCTCGAGACGGAAAAGAGACTCATAAAAACAATAGCAAAGGATATAAATTCTTTAATCACCCGGGAGCAATGCAGGAAATGGCATCTCGCCGCCGGTGAAAAAATAAACAAGAGGATCATAGAAAACCTGAAACCCGAAGTAAGGGCCAGACTGGACAAAAACATAACAGCCGACCTGACGGGGATGGACAAGTCGGAAATCCTGAATATTTTCAGATAGACCTTGAAGGCTCTTGCAAAAGTCCTCTGTGTGTCACCTCCAGCGGAGGGAGAGGTCTTGTAACTCATCGATATCAAAAGATTTCTCCCTCCGGTCGAAATGACATATGCAGGCATTTTCACACTTTTGCGAGAGGCTCATTAATGTCGCATAAACGTACACGGGAGTCCGCCGGTATTTCATGCCACTGTAAGGCAAAGGAAGGTGAAAGCGCTGTGCGTGCAGCCGGTGCAAGGCATTTCAGGTGTGAGATTCTCTCCTGGAACAGTGTTGCGAGGGATGCGAAAACCCTCTCCGGCATGATAAGGAATGCAGGGTTTAATCCCTCCATTGTCGTGGCCATAGGCAGGGGCGGGCTTGTACCGGCAAGGATACTCTGTGATTACCTGCACATCAAGGATTTAACCACCATAAAGGTGGAACACTGGGGAATCACCGCCACGCCCGACAGGAAGGCCGTAATGAAATTCCCCCTCTGCGCGGATATAAAAGGCAAAAATGTCCTGCTCGTTGACGACACCACGGACACCGGCGACACTCTCAGACTCTCTGTGGAGTATTTGAGAACTTTCGATCCCGGAGACCTGAAGACGGCGGTGCTTATCCACAAGACAGCTTCCGGTTTCGTGCCCGACTTTTACGTGAGAAAGATTGTGAAATGGCGCTGGGTCATCTTCCCGTGGCACATATGGGAAGACATGGCAAACCTGGTTAAGAAAATAAAGGACTCCGGCGTGTCTTCAGAGGAAGACATCCGCAGCGAGCTGAAAAACAGGTATTCCATCAAGGCAAAGCCTGCCGCGGTTAAGGAGATACTCTCGGAACTGAAGCGATAAGGATAACATGATATCCATGGAAGATTTCATAAGGGGCATTCCCAAGGCCGAGCTGCACCTGCACATTGAAGGCACCTTCGAGCCGGAGCTGATGTTTGCGGTTGCAAAGAGAAACAACATCCGGCTCAGGTACGGATCCGTTCAGGAGATCAGGGCGGCCTACGAGTTCACCGGTCTGCAGGATTTCCTCGACATCTACTATGAAGGCGCGGGGATATTAACCACAGAACAGGACTTCTACGACCTTACCCTGGCATATCTCCGCAAGGCCCGCTCACAGAATGTCCTGCACAGCGAGATATTCTGCGACCCCCAGACACACACGGCGCGGGGCGTTAAATTTTCAACGGTCATGGAGGGGATTCACAGGGCCATAACGGACGCGGCTGAAGAATCCGGCATCTCCGCAAGATTAATAATCTGCTTTCTCAGGCATCTTGATGAGTCAGCAGCCATGGAAACACTTGATGAGGCCCTTGCCTACAAGGACCGCATAACCGCCGTGGGGCTGGATTCCACGGAGATCGGCCATCCCCCGTCGAAATTCAGGGGGGTGTTCGACCGGGCGCGCGGCGAAGGCTTTCTGACAGTGGCCCACGCAGGCGAGGAAGGACCTGCGGAATATATAAGGCAGGCCCTGGACCTGCTGAAGGTCTCCCGCATAGACCACGGCATCCGCTGTCTTGATGACACGGCACTGATAGACGAACTGGCGCGCCGCCGGATACCCCTGACCGTATGCCCCCTGTCAAACCTCAGGCTGAGGGTAACCGGCGCCATGGAGTCCCATCCTGTCGGGGAAATGATGCGGAGAGGCCTCATGGTTACGATAAATTCCGATGACCCCGCCTATTTCGGCGGTTACGTGAATGAAAACTACCTCGCCGTTGCAAGGGCTTTCAATATGACGAGAGAGGATATCGGCAGGCTCGCAAAAAACTCCTTCACGGCATCTTTCCTGAGCGGGCGGGAGAAAGACAGGCTGGCGGCGAAAGTGGATGAGTATATGAATCAGTACGGATAGTGTCCGTAACGCCCAGTATTATCCCGCCTCCATCTCTTTCCTGCCTTCCTGGGAGGAATACATGTGGACATTCAGAAAGGCGCAGTACTTCCTGTATTCCTCGATATAGGAGCTGAGCTCTGAAGGGGAATTGATTCCGAATTTTTTCAATTCATTCAGAATTTCTTTTTCCGTAAGTGATACCATCTTAACTATTAAGTCTTCCGACACGTATCCTCGCCGGCAATGGCACCTTCCCGCTCTGCGTGGATACAGGCATGCCGTGCGGCCGGACAATGTCCGCTGCGGTCAATAACTTTCAGATTATAAAATGGAATTTCTTACTGTCGAAAAAAACGCTATATATTCACATAAGCGTATATGAATGTCAAGAATTATTGCGTTTGTTTATACGGTCTAAAATATTTTTTATATGTCCCGGGTTTCGGGGCCCCCGGGAGAGCCTGCCGCAGAACGGACCTGCTCCGCCGGGGGCGAAGTTTTAACGGCGGCCGTACGGTCGTGAGGCAATTATAACCTGTTGTTTTGTGGTAATATACAAAGGGTTTTCAGGGGAAAACCGTAAAAGCGGTCTTTTTCAAAGGAGACGGATTCATGGAGACGGAGAATTCCGGCAACAAAACGGCCAGGCGTGTGTGGGGTTCGCTGCCCGCCCTGTTCCTTGTCCTGCTCATAATCGTCATTGTAGTATTGTTCGTCCGCATCAGCAGCGAGCGCGGGCGCCTTCAGGCCGAGAGGCTCGCCGCGCTTCACAAGGGCCGCCCGCCCGTGAACGTGGTGGTTCTTGACCTGAGGCCGATGCCCATACGCGACCGCCTCGACCTTCCGGCCCGGGTGGAGCCGTGGGTTGAGCTGAGGGTGGCCGCGGAGGTGCCGGGCAGGATAGTGGAGGTTGCAGCAGAGGAAGGGGATTATGTAAAAAAAGGCCGGCTTCTCGCCCGCATTGATACGCGTGATTACGGGAATGAGCTCGAGAAAATCCGCGCGGAATACGAGCTTGCCGGGAAGACCCTCGCGCGTACGAAAAGCCTCTACAGCGAGGGACTGGTAACCCGGGAACGGCTCGACAGCGACACGGCAAGGGTTGAGGCCCTGCTGGCCTCCATGAAAAACGCGGAGCTGAGGCTCGCAAGATGCAGCGTCCGTGCCCCTGTCCCGGGTATACTAAACCGGGTTGACGCGGAAAAGGGACTCTACATGAACACCGGCGATACAGTGGCCATGATACTTGACATAGATCGTATCAAGGTTGTTGCCGGCATACCCGAGTCCGACGTGGATGCGGTGGGAAGGCTCGAATCCTTTGACCTGACGATAGATTCGCTGGGCGGAAGGACCGTGAGGGGCAGGAAACACTTCCTGTCGAAAAATACAGAATCCTTTGCGCATGTTTACAGGCTTGAGATAGAGGTGGACAACCCGGGCCGCGATATACTGCCGGGCATGTTTGCAAGGGTGAACATCGTGAAGAAAGAGGTGCCCGGCGCAGTGGCCGTCCCGCTGTATGCAATCATATCACGGGAGGACAGGCGGTTTGTCTATGTGGCGGAGGACGGAAAGGCAAGGGCCAGAACCGTTGAGACGGGGATACTCGAGGGCTGGAGGATGCAGATAACGAAGGGCGTTGAACCAGGAGAGCGCGTGATAGTGGTGGGGCAGCGGAGCGTCAGCGACGGCCGGGAGATAAACATAGTGCGCACGGTCACCGACCCGGAGGAGCTTCTTAAATGATCCTCTCCGACACCGCGGTACGCCAGCGCATAAGCGTGATGGTGCTGGCCGTGATAATCCTGGTCTTCGGTGCATACAGCTACATCACCCTGCCGAGGGAAAGCGACCCGGACGTAACCATTCCGTATGTGTTCGTATCAACGAGCTACAGGGGGGTCTCCTCCACTGACATGGAGACGTCTGTCACCATCCCTATTGAAAAGAAGCTGAAGGGTCTCGACCGCGTCAAAAAGATACATTCCGTAAGCTCCGAAGGCGAGTCATCGATAAGCATAGAGTTCCTGACAGGCACTGATATAGATGATGCGATCGAGAAGGTGCGCAACAAGGTGGACGAGGCGAAGAACGACCTGCCCGCCGACCTTGAGGACGACCCCTCGGTCTTTGAGGTGAACTTCTCGGAGATGCCGATAGAGGTCTTTTCCCTGAGCGGCACATGCGGCAATCCCTGCCTGAAGAAGATAGCGGACGAAATAGAAGACGAGATAGAGGGCATCCCGGGTGTCCTTGATGTCACCGTGGCCGGCGCGCTTGAGCGCGAGATACGCATAGAGATAATCCCCGAAAAGCTCGCCTTCTACAACATACCCATTACCGCGTTTCAGAGGGTGGTCTCCGGCGAAAACCGGAATATATCGGGCGGGGCCGTACGGCTGGGCGACGGGCGCTTCCAGATCAGGGTGCCGGGGGAGTTCAGGTCCCCCGCCGAGATTTACGGCCTTGTCGTTGGCGTGCACAACGGACAGCCGGTCTATCTGAAGGACGTGGCGCGCGTGGTCGACGGTTTCAAGGACCGGGCTGACCGCTCGCGTCTCAACGGGAGGGAATCGGTAAACATCTCCGTAAAGAAGCGGGCGGGGGAGAATATAATCCGGATCAGCGAAAAGGTGGACGAGATACTCCAGAGGCTCAGGCCGGGCTGGCCCGAAGGCACGCAGATCACAAAGGTCATGGACAAGGCCAGGGATATACGCCGGATGGTCGCCGACCTTGAGAACAACATCCTCTCCGGGCTCATACTTGTAATCGTGGTGATACTCTTTGCTCTGGGCATAAGGAACGCGGTGCTTGTCAGCCTGTCCATACCGTTTTCAATGTTCCTGTCATTTATCGTGCTTTCGGCCCTGGATATCACGCTCAACATGGTGGTGCTCTTCAGCCTTACGCTTGCCCTGGGGATGCTGGTGGATAATGCGATCGTCATAGTGGAGAACATCTACCGGTACATGGAGCAGGGCGTGCCGCGGATTCAGGCGGCCGTGCGCGCCACATCCGAGGTGGCGTATCCCGTAATAGGCTCCACACTGACCACGCTTGCCGCATTCTCGCCCATGCTCTTCTGGCCCGGGATAATGGGTGAGTTCATGGGCTACCTGCCCCTTACGCTTATTGTCACGCTTTCATCCAGCCTGTTCGTTGCAATGGTGATAAACCCCGCGCTTGCCGCCTTCTTCATGAAGACCAGGAGGCCGCCGGAACAGCAGCTCAGCGCGGATGAGGCCGTGGCGGCGGGGGAGAAGCCCGTCCGCATAAAAGGGCCGGCGCTGACCCTGTATGCAAGGTTCCTCAGGGGCGCGCTCAGACACCGCGTCCCGGTCCTCCTGATTTCTTTTGCAGTAATGCTCCTGCTTTACCAGATCTGGATGCTGGTGGTGGGGATTGAGAAGCCGGTGGAGTTTCTACCGCACATAGAGCCTAAATCAATGTACGTAAACATCGACATGCCCGAGGGCGCCGACCTTGACTACAGCGACCGGGTGGTCAGGCAGGTGGAGATGCGCATCAACGGTGTCAGGGGCGTGAATGCGGAAGATTACAGAAGATCTTACACCATGAAGCGCCACAGGAAACTCGGCGGCGGGGAATACCTCGGGCCGAGCGACCTCGACAACATAGAGTATGTCTATGCAAGGTCAGTGGCCTTCCCCCCCGCAGGGATGTTGTTCGAGCAGACCACGCCGAACTATGTGGGCATACAGTTCATAGATCTCAAGGACAGGCAGGTGCCTTCTTCCGTGACCGTGGAAGAGGTGAGGGAGCGTGTGAAGGACGTCCCGGGCGGCAAGGTGACAGTGGCCGAGGCATCGCAGGGCCCCCCCACGGGAGTACCGATAAACATAGAGATATCCGGCAGTGACTTCACCATGCTCGGCAGGCTGGCCGCTGAAGTCCGCAAGATCATCAGGCAGGTGCCGTATGTGGAGGATATCAGGGATGACTATGTTGAAGGCACGCCTTCGGTGAGGATAAGGATAGACCGCAAGAGGGCCGCGCTCTTCGGCCTCAGCACCGATGCAGTGGGATTCGCCCTGAAGACGGGCTACAACGGCCTCGGCATATCGACATACAGGGAAAAGGACGAGGACTATGACATCACCGTGCAGCTTTCCGATGCGGACCGCAGGAGCACCGACGTCCTGAGGGAACTGATGATCCCTGCCCCCGACGGCAGGCTTGTTCCCCTTACCACCATTGCCCGGATCGATTACACCGGCAGCCTCGGCAATATCGTGAGGATCAACCACGAGCGCGTGGTCACGGTAAAGGCCAATGTGGACGAGACGAAGATACCGGGCCCTGTGGCCCGGGCCCAGGCGGAGGAACTGCTCAGGGATTTCCCGCTTCCGCCCGGATACAAGATTAAATTCACCGGGGAGTTCGAGTTCCAGAAGGAATCGGAGGAGTTTCTCTCAAAGGCGTTTGTGGTTGCCCTGTTCCTGATATTCCTCATCCTCGTCACCATGTTCAATTCCGTGACACAGCCGTTTATTATCATGACATCCGTGATGCTCTCCCTCGGCGGGGCCTTCCTCGGCCTGATGGTGATACGCTCGCCGTTCGGAGTCATAATGACCGGGGTGGGGGTGATATCCCTTGCCGGCGTGGTGGTGAACAACGGCATAGTGCTCGTGGACTATGTCAACAAGCTCAGGCAGCGCGGCATGGATACGGAAGACGCTGTAGTGGCAGGCGGGGCCACACGCCTGCGGCCCGTGCTGCTTACCGCGGTTACGACCATACTGGGGCTGCTTCCTATGGTGACGGGGGTGTCTTTTGATTTCAGGATGTGGGAGATATCCTGGGTGAGCGAGTCGAGTTACTGGTGGCGCTCCATGGCCATAGTGGTCATATTCGGCCTTATGACCGCCACGTTCCTCACCCTCGTGGTGGTGCCCGCGATGTATTCACTGTTTGATTCCCTGCAGCGCGGGGCGGCGGCCCTGACACAGGCGGCCAAGCGGCTCTACTGGAGGCCGTATTACAGGTTTTTCGAGAGGAATAAGTGATTTCCCCCCTGGGTTGAGGGGGATTGCCTTAACCTTAATGTGGCATAAACGAGCAGAGGAATCTGCCGGGAAACCTTCGCACCTCCTCTGCTCCGCCGCCGGTATTTTATGCAACCGTAAGGTAAAGAAATGGATGCTTCCGTCCTGAATATCGCAATGTATATGGCGGTTAATCTCCTGCTGTTTTCTTCGTGGTACCTGCTCCTGTTCGGAAAAAGAGACAGTCTCTCCTTCGCCGACAGGGTGACGGGCGCCTTTACGGCAGGCCTGGCACAGATAATCGCTACGGAGCTGGTGCTCGGCGTGGTGTTCAGGCAGTTGTTTGCAGGCCCGCTTTTCACCCTTAATGTCCTGATATCGTCGGGTGTGCTGGCTGCGGCCCTGCGGGTCCCCTCCGGTGAACGCGGTGCCGGAAGCGCCCTGAAATCCGCCTTTGTCGAGACAAGGGATGAGGCATTGAGAATAGCCAAGATAATCACCGGCGACAGGGCATTGCTGTGTGTCTTCACACTCTTCTTCATAATGCTCTGCTGGATGGTGTTCCTGGGATACCTCTTTCCGTCATATACGTGGGACTCTCTCTGGGTGCATCTTCCGTCCGTGGGGTATACACTGCAAAACGGAGCCATACAGGTGAATCCGGCTTATTCGTTTATCGATATCGTCGTCAATGTGCTGCCCCAGAACATTGATCTCTTCTTTGTCTGGAACGTCATTTTCCTGAAAAGCTCCACTCTTGTTGATTTAAGTCCCCTGGCCTTCACCCTCGCGGGCATGCTGACAATATACAGCATGGCCGCGAAACTCGGGATGCGGGAGGATCATGCAATCTGGGCATCCCTGCTTTTCTTTTTCACACCTGTGATACTCCTGCTGAGCGTATCGAATTACGTGGACGTCCCTGTCGCCGTCCTGTTTCTTGTCGCCGTAAATTTCCTGATGTACGGGACGCCGGGATACCGTCCCGGCGATACCGGCAAGCTGGAAAGGGCGCCCGTCCTTATCTCCGGAGTGGCGACGGGCATACTGCTCGGCACAAAGGGCTCAGGGCCCCTGTTTGTCGCCGTCCTGTCGATTGCGATTATCATCCAGGAGGCCGTAAGGCACGTTAAGCAGTACGGCAGGCCGCTGCGTCCCGTGTATTTTGCGAAAAAGGCATTAATGCCATATGCGGCGCTGTTCATACTTCCCGCCCTTTTATGGGGAGGCTACTGGTACATAAAAAACTGGGTGGTGTACGACAACCCGCTGTATACCACGGACATCTCCGTCATGAATGTCACGATATTCAAGGGCCTGTTCAAGGGAATAATAGACCCGGCGCCGGAAGTGATTACAAAGCTGACGCCCCTTGGAAGGCTGTTTTACGTATGGCTGGAAAGGGTGCCGTATTATCTCTACGATTCGCGGCTCAGCGGGTTCGGGCCCATGTGGTTCGTCCTGTTCCTGCCGGCCGCGGCCTTTGCCGTTTTACACGCCGTAAAGAGGGGAAAATACGGTTTCCTGTTCGCAAGCGCAATCCTTATTTTCACATTTGTGATTTACCCGAGAAACTGGTACACGAGATACGTTATCTACATCGTTGCGCTCGGCCCCCTGTCATTCGGCATGACGCTTGATTACTTCGGCAAAAGGGCGAAAATCCTGAAGGCGGCGGCGCTGCTGCTTGTGTGCTACACGTTTCTTACCGCGAACTCGCCCTGCATAATGCCGGAAAAGATCAGGGAATTCATCCACCTGCCCCCCGGTGAGCGCACGATCGCAAGGCTTGCCCCTTTCAACATCGACGTGCACGCGCGGGAGGAATACGGATACTGGACGTGGATAAGCAGGAACGTGCGGGAGGGGGATACCCTTGCATATACATTCGATCCCCTGTTTCTCACGCCGCTGTGGAACGGGAGTTTTTCAAACAGGATAATCTATATCAGGGCCGATACATACAAGGCATGGCTGAAAGAGCTCGAGAAAAACAACACGACCTATGTAGTGATCAAAAGGAATTCAACGGAAGGCCGGTGGATCGGGAAGGAGAAGAGGCTTCTCGCAAGGTTCGGATGGCTGGGCGCCATGGAACGCTTGGAGAATGCATATGCCGACGACCACTACATGATAATGAGACTCGCCGGATCCCGATGACCATCCTTCACCCGCGCGAACTGATATATATCTGTTGAAAAAAACAGATGCTTCCTTTAAACTGTAACCTCTGCGAGGCTTATCTGATGTTAAACCGTTTTTTGCATATATTGCGGATAGAGGAGATTCCACATGAACGCAGCTCAGAAGTTGATATCATCGCACCTCGTATCCGGAGAGATGAAGGCCGGAGAGGAGATAGCGATATCCATTGACCAGACACTGACGCAGGATGCCACCGGCACAATGGCATACCTTGAATTCGAGGCAATGGGCATCCCCCGCGTCAGGACAAAACTCTCCGTGAGTTATGTTGACCATAACACCCTTCAGACGGGTTTTGAGAATGCCGATGACCACAGGTTCCTCCGCACCATAGCGGCTAAATACGGAATCTATTTTTCAAGGCCGGGCAACGGGATATGCCACCAGGTGCACCTGGAGCGTTTCTCCAGGCCGGGCCTGACCCTTCTCGGCTCGGACAGTCACACACCGAACGCCGGAGCCGTGGGCATGCTTGCCATAGGCGCGGGCGGGCTCAGCGTGGCCCTTGCAATGGCGGGAGAGCCTTTCTGGCTGTCCATGCCCGGGATTTTCCGGGTCAGGCTGACGGGCTCCTGCGGCGCAGGGGTCACTGCAAAGGACATCATCCTTGAAATCCTCAGGCGGCTGACCGTAAAAGGCGGCGTGGGCAGGATCATCGAATACACCGGCGACGGCGTAAAAAACCTCACTGTGCCGGAGAGGGCCACGATAACCAATATGGGAGCCGAACTCGGTGCAACGTCATCCATATTCCCCTCTGATGAACAGACACTGGCGTTTTTTAAGGCCCAGGGCCGTGAAAAGGACTGGACGGAGCTCAGGGCCGACCCGGACGCCGGCTATGACGGGGGGATGGATGTGGATGTCGGCGCACTGGAGCCGCTCATAGCCGCTCCATCAAGCCCTGATAACGTGAAGCGTGTCAGGGAGGTTGAAGGCATCCCTGTCAGGCAGGTCTGTATCGGCAGTTGTGTCAACTCATCGTATGCCGACCTCATGGCTGCGGCGAAGATGCTCGAAAACAGGAAGGTGCATCCCGACGTGAGCCTTACGATAAGCCCGGGCTCACGTCAGGCATTTCAGATGATCACCGGAAACGGCGCATTGTCGGTTCTCATATCCGCAGGGGCAAGGGTGCTTGAGTGCACATGCGGCCCGTGTATCGGAATGGGGCAATCACCGCCCACAGGGGCCGTAACCCTGAGAACATTCAACAGGAATTTCCCCGGCAGGAGCGGCACCCCCGGGGACCGGTCCTATCTGTGCAGTCCCCTGACCGCGGCGGCCTCCGCCGTGACCGGCAGGATAACCGACCCGCGTGATGCCATGAAGGCGCCGGTAAAGGTTGCGCTTCCTGACAGGTATATCACAGATGACTCCATGATCATCCCCCCTTCAGATGAACCTGACAAAGTCCGGATTGAGCGGGGTCCGAATATCAAACCGTTCCCCGTAAAGGGCGCCCTTGAGAACTCACTGAAGACAAAGGTGCTCCTGAAGGTCGGCGACAACATAACCACGGATGACATCATGCCGGCCGGCGCCGGGATACTGCCTTTGCGCTCGAATATCCCCGCAATATCAGAGCATGTCTTTTCCAAGAAAGACCCGGCCTTTCCTGCAAGGGCCAAGTCATCCGGCGGCGGTGTCATTGTCGGCGGAGTGAACTACGGCCAGGGCTCAAGCAGGGAGCACGCCGCGCTTGCGCCCATGTATCTCGGGGTCAGGGCGGTCCTTGCAAAGTCCTTTGCCCGCATACACAGGGACAACCTGATAAACTTCGGCATCCTCCCGCTTACGGTCGCCCCCGAAGTGTATGACTTGCTTGAACAGGATGCGGAGATTGAATTCCCCGGCATTGCAAGGGAGGTCAGGGAGGCTCCCGCTGTTACTTTCAGGGACGTGAAAACGGGCAGGACATACACGGCCGTGCACGGCCTCACCCGGAGGCAGAGGGAGATCATCCTTGCAGGCGGACTGTTGAATTACGTGAAGAGGCGGTAGAAAACCCGTCGGTCAGCATGCATGCCTGCAGGCAGCACCAGCCGGAATCTCCAGACTCCCATCTTCAGTTTTTCATGGTTCGCCTTACCTTAATGTTGCATAAGCCGGCAATGTTTTTATGCAACTGTAAGGCTTACATTGACATAAAAATACCGCCGGGGGGCAGGATCTCCTGCCCGTTCATGCAACGTTGAAGGTCAACCCGGCCGGAAAGGCCGGAAAAAACAATAAGTAAGGGAAACATATACGAAAAACAGCTCTCAACGGCTGAACAGTTGTCGGGAAACCTGCTATAATAATCCTTAATCACCAGGCATGAAAATTTTAAGTCAGATAAGATGGCAGGATATCCTTGATATTCTGATTGTCTCGGTAATAATTTACAGGGGACTGCTGATAATCAGGGGCACAAGGGCGGCTCAGATGCTTATCGGCCTGGGCGTGCTCTTCCTGGCCCTTCTTTCTTCAAAATACCTGGGGCTTTATACGATAGACTGGATTATCCAGAGCCTGTGGGCGCAGATCGTGCTGGCTCTCATTATTCTGTTCCAGCCCGAGATCCGCAAGACACTGGCCCAGATGGGCGAGACACGTTTCCTCCCCTTCTTCGCCTCCGTGGAGGAGCTGAGGTCGCTCGAGGAAATAGTAAAGGCCGCGGTCGCCCTTGCAAACAGGAAGATCGGCGCCTTGATCGTTATAGAGAAAGAGACCAGTCTTGATGATTTCACGGAGATGGGCACGCAGCTTGATGCCAAGGTGTCGCGCGAGCTGCTTTTAAGCATATTTCATCCTTCATCGCCGATTCATGACGGGGCCGTTATTATCCGCGGAAACCGTGTGATTGCGGCAGGATGTTTCCTTCCGCTTACACTGACCGCCGACATATCAAGGTCAATGGGCACAAGACACAGGGCTGGCCTCGGTCTTACGGAGGAGACGGACGCCGTTGTTATAATAGTATCCGAAGAAACCGGCGGGATCAGCACAGCGGTGGACAACAGGCTGCGGAAGAATGTGGACATGAGGGCATTGAGGGACTTTCTCACGGAGCAGTTTGTGAAACCCAAAGGGAAAAGGAAATGAAGACCAGGTTTTTCACCACGAATCTCGGCCTGAAACTCGCGTCGTTTGTTCTGGCGGTCATCCTGTGGTTTTTCGTAATACTAAGCGGCCGCGCGCAGATTACAGTGGATGTCCCCCTGGTCTTCACGAATCTGCCGTCGGGGCTTGCAGTTGTGGATTCCCCGGGGACCGTAAGCATCAGCATACAGGGTCAGGAAAGACTGATACGGAATCTCCGGCAGGATGAGATCAGTGCTGTTATCGACCTCGGCGAGGCAAAGACCGGAAAGTTTTTTTACACCCTTTCCAAGGACAACATAAAACTGCCCAAGACGCTCATCGTAACGAACATCGATCCGGAAACCGTAAGCCTGAAAATCGAGGCGCAGTTAAAGAAAACCGTTTCCGTAAAACCCGCGGTGGTGGGCCTGCCGGAGAAGGGTTTTGCAATTGTGGACATAACAGTGGTGCCGGAGAAGGTCGTGCTGGAGGGACCCAGGAGCATGGTGAAAAAGATCCGGACCGTCAAAACAGAGCCTATCGACATCAACGGGATCAACACGGACCTCAGATACAAGGCCAATCTGAACATATCAAACCCGAATATAAAAAAGAATACCAACAAGGTCGAAGTAAGGATATACGTCAGGCAAATCAGGTAAGGAGAACCCTTTATGGTTGAGAGGAAAAGAAGAATGAAGTTGTTCGGCACAGACGGTATAAGGGGCAAGGCCAACCATTATCCGATGACAGGGGAGATAGCCTTTGAAGTCGGCAGGGCGGCCGCTTACGTGCTCCGGAAACAACACGGCAGGAACCAGATTCTTATAGGCAAGGACACGAGGCTTTCCGGTTACATGCTGGAGAGCGCGCTGACCTCGGGCATATGTTCCATGGGCATGAACGTCGTTCTTGTAGGTCCGATGCCGACGCCCGGCATTGCATTCGTCACAAGGAGCCTGAGGGTCGATGCCGGTGTCGTGATATCAGCATCCCATAACCTGTTTAATGACAACGGCATAAAGTTTTTTTCGTCGGACGGATTCAAGCTTCCCGACAGCACCGAGGCCGAGATAGAGAAGGCAGTGTTCTCAAAGAAGCTTGAAAAGATAAGACCCGAAGGGGCTGAAATCGGCAAGGCGCACAGAGTGGATGATGCTGCCGGCAGGTATATTGAATACGTGAAGTCCACATTTCCAAGAGGCATGACACTGGAAGGGATAAAGGTCGTAATCGACTGCGGCAACGGGTCGGCATACAAGATTACCCCTTTTGTGCTGAGCGAGCTAGGGGCCGATGTTATTGCAATCAACGACAAGCCGGACGGAATAAACATTAATGCGAATTGCGGGACGACCCATCCCGAAGATATGCAGCGGGCCGTGCTCGAATACAGGGCGGACATCGGGATCGCCCATGACGGTGATGCGGACAGGACAATCCTCTGCGATGAAAAGGGGGAAATAGTCGACGGCGACAAGATAATGGCCATATGCGCTATGGATATGAAAAAAAACGGTATGCTGAAGGCAAACACTGTCGTTACCACCGTCATGAGCAATATAGGCTTTGAGATATACCTGAACAAATCGGGGATCGAGGTCGTAAGGACAAAGGTCGGTGACCGGTACGTCGTGGAAGAGATGATCAGGAGGAAAAGCAATCTTGGGGGGGAACAGTCAGGCCACGTCATCTTCCTGGACCTCAACACCACCGGCGACGGACCCATAACAGCCCTCCAGATACTTTCCATAATGTGCAGGAGGGAGAAAACCCTCTCGGAGCTCGCATCCTTTATCCCCATCTATCCCCAGATACTCCTGAATGTGGCCGTTCAGAAGCCCAGGGACATTGATGAATTCCCCCCCATCGTCTCGGCTATAAGAAAAGCCGAAAAAAGACTCGACAGCGGGAGAATACTTGTCAGGCCCTCGGGGACGGAGCCCAAGATCAGGGTAATGGTTGAAGGTGACAATATGGATACTATCTCGGCGATAGCAGAGGAGATTGCCGAGGTCATAAAATCGAACATGACATGAGCGCCGCACCCGAGGCATACATTGCATACCGGTTGACTTTTTAAATTATTTTACAGTATGTTATATATGTCGCGGGGTGGAGCAGTCTGGTAGCTCGTCGGGCTCATAACCCGAAGGTCGGTGGTTCAAATCCGCCCCCCGCTACCAAAAAAATCAAGGACTTACGGGATTCCGTAAGTCCTTTTTGTATCTCCGGGTCCCGGGAAAGATTTTCTTCGACTGCCGTTATAATCTCCCGGCCTTCAGGCCCTGCCCCTGCATAAGGGGCCGTGGCAGCAGTACCTGCACTCCACATCTCTTGCCGGTTCGGCAGGGAAGACCCCGTTCCTTATCCCTTCCGCAATCTCTCCGGCTTTACGCACGGCATCCTGCACGAATTCTTCCATCCCGGTCCTCCGGGGATACCAGCGCACCCTGCCTTCCTTCAGCGAATAGTAGCCAACCTTTTCCACGGGCTCCGGGAAATTTCTCCGCCACATGGCCGCGTAAAGCGGCAGTTGAAGGCTGTCCGCGTCCGGCGTTCCGGTTTTATAGTCCAGGAGCGAGACCGTGACCCCTGCCGCCTCCGGAACATCGAGTGTTCTGAAGTCCACCCTGTCGATCAACCCTCTCAGCGCAAGTCCGCTGATCTCGGCCTCTATGCGCTTCTCAACTATGCGGGGAGCGAATCCCTGCTTCCTTATATCCGCCTCCTGCTCTTTCAACAACGGCAGCAGCTTCCGGAATATTTCCCTTGCAACCCTTGACCAGAACACCCCTATGGGGAAATCCTGCAGGCTTTTCTCAAGCCCCCGGAACAACTTTTTCTCCAGGCTCCCGGGGTCCGTGTCCCCGTCCCTGAATAAATATTCCATTGTCCTGTGCGCAAGAGTTCCCCACAGCCTTGCCTGAACCTCGAACCGGGGCGGCCTCTGCATTTCAAGACCGAGCACTTTTTCGATATAAAAACGCAGCGGGCACTTCCTGTAATAATCAATGCCTGTCACACTGAAAGAACCCTTTGCCGTATCCGCCGCCAGCCTGCGCAGGGCGGCGCGCGCCCCGGCGCTGAAATGCGTTTTCCCCCAGCGGAAGACTTCAGTGCCCGGCCCGGCGGCCCCCTCCCTGATGAGGACATCTTCTTCTGTGAATATGTCCGGCTCCGGCGGGTTCATGCCTTTGCCCCAGTCAAGGAAGGGGGAAGGGAGAAGAACCTTGTCGCCCTCTGAAGAGGGACAGGAAAAAAACGGCTCAACGGCGGAGACATTAAGGAGTCTCCTGAAATATGATTTCTGCCTGTCGAGGTAGTATTCAAGATGGGGCATTCCCAGCGCCTTTTTGACTTTTTCCGGCAGTATGGGGTCAATGTCGGGCCTGGACGGAAAGTCACCCTCCAGCATTCCCCCGAAGAACAGCGCGCCGGTCTCGATTCCTGCCGCCAGCTCAAAGGGAACAACCCTGACGCCTTCCCTGTTCCTGTCCGCGTCCTTCAGGTCCTGCAGGAGATATTTCAGGTAAAACACCGGCTCCTCAAGGCCCTTACAGCCGGCGCCGCAGATGCCGGCGAACCTCCTCAGCTCGGAAAGGCTGCGGCTGATTCGGTTTAATACAGCCTCTCCGGGGATGGCCGTACCGGCGATATCCCTGTTGTGTAGAAAACCCAGTGCGTCCAGCGCTGATTCAAATGCATCGGCGAAAGACGCGATATCCCTTTTCCGCCTGACGTCTTCCAGGATGTTTATTATCCGCTT
>Ga0256839_1003466_pt1 | contig 16244 bp, 18 predicted proteins | sample 354166metaG_FD_185968 | JGI IMG/M metagenome (GOLD analysis project Ga0256839, IMG submission 185968) | Hydrothermal vent microbial communities from Mid Atlantic Ridge, Atlantic Ocean - 354-166 | ecosystem: Environmental > Aquatic > Marine > Hydrothermal vents | place: Atlantic Ocean: Mid... | reverse complement strand
GTGCAAAAAAAACTGGATAGCCATGTAATAAACCGGGCTGCCCTGCAATCCCGAAGCATTGATCAAGGCCAAGGCCCACAACCCTAAGGTGGAAAACAAGTAAAAAAACAAGGCCGTCCGCAAAAATAGCAGGGAAATCCTGCCACGCCCCAAAAAACTGATGTCCTGCCAAAAAAGCCAGACCAAACCGTAAGACCAAAACAAGAACAGGACAGAAAAGCCAATGGAAAACAAACCGTAATTTTGCCACAAAAAGGCCAGGAACATCCCCCAAAGAGAAAACAAAGCGCCATAAAAAAGTTTGCGGTAAGCATTCCTTCTTTCCTGTGGAAGAAAAGAATGAAGCAACAAGACAACAAGTCCCAAAAACCCCCAGCCAAGTACAGCCAGATGGGAGTGAGCGTGTAGGAAGTTCGAATACTCCAGCCAAGGTAGTTCAACCACAAAAGCCAACCTCAGCAGTATGCCAACAAAAGCAATGACGAACAAGTTGAACAGGGGCCACTTTAAGCTCATGTCATCAACGAAATGGGTGATCAAACGGAGGCCGTTTCAAAAACGACCTCCGGGCTTATTTACTCCTTGGCATCATTGGCAAACATAAACTCCAATACGGAACGCGCCTCTTCATCGCTGAGGTTCTGGTTGGGCATACGAACCAAACATTCCTTCAGCAACTCTTGAGCTATGGGGTCCTTGGCCAACATGGCATCCGGATCCACAATCATGTTCATGATCCAGACGGGGTCGCGCTGCTTAGTCAGGCCTTTCCAGCCGGGGCCGACTACGCGTTGATCCGTCAATTTATGACAGCTGGAGCACTTTAGCTCATAAATGGCCTTGCCCTTTTCCACCAGAGCCTCATCCAAAGGGTCATTGAGCTGCACCTCTTTAATTCGACCGGTAAAAGCTTTGGGCTGCTCATCCTCTATCATACTCTGCGGCTCCTCCGAAACATCTTCTGTATCGCCAGTGGTATTCGACCCACCACAAGCATACAAAAAGAAAGCTGCTAAAAACAAAATGAGGTACCATTTTTTCATTGCTACACAATTGTTAGGGTTAAAAAAGTAAAGCAAAGAAAAGGCATAGCTCCGAGTTCAGGCATGATGAAAATCATATCGCAAATTGATACATATCATGCCAAAAGATCCTGTCCATCCCGATTATTGCAGGACAAACCCCATGGATTTGCATATCGCACAAAAGTGCCCAACTGCATTTTTCAACCCTTTACTTCAAAACAAAAGACACATGAAAAACTCCCCTCTTCTTTCCAAAAGCTTTTTGGTTTTACCTCTGCTGGCTTTAGGCTTTTTTATTGGCGGCTGTAGCAACAGCCAGTCTAATCAACCCGGAAGCCGCAGCGGAGGTGCCCTCTCCTCTAATGTTGCAGAGCAAGTGTACGTAGCGCCGGGTGAATACGATGAATTTTACGCCTTTTTCTCCGGTGGGTTTAGCGGACAAGTTACCGTACATGGGCTGCCCTCCGGCCGTTTGTTTAAAATCATCCCGGTTTTTTCCGTTGGTGCGGAAAAGGGCTATGGCTTTAACGAAGAAACCAAGCCCATGCTGATGACCTCCCATGGCTTCATCCCTTGGGACGACTCCCACCACCCCGAGCTCTCTCAAACCAACGGAGAAACCGATGGCCGTTGGCTCTTTATCAACGGAAACAACACCCCACGCATCGCACGCATCGACCTGAGCGAGTTTGAAACCGTCGAAATCATCGAAATTCCGAACAGTGGAGGCAACCACAGCTCTCCCTTTACCACCATGAACACCGAGTATGTAGTTGCCGGTACGCGCTTTGGAGTGCCTTACCCCCAGCAAGACGTAGCCATTAGTGAGTATGCAGACAAGTTCAAAGCCACCCTGTCCTTCATCAAAGTAGATCCCGAAACAGGGCGCATGAACATAGCCTTCCAGGTTTTGCTGCCGGCTTACGACTTCGATCTGGCTCATGCCGGTAAAGGCGCTTCCCACGGATGGATGTTCTTCTCCAGCTACAATACCGAAGAGAAGCACACCTTGCTGGAAGTAGAAGCCTCTCAAAACGACAAAGACTACATCGCCGCCATCAACTGGAAGAAAGCAGAAGAGTATTTGGCTCAAGGCAAATTTCACGAAGTACCCGCTCGCTATGCCCACAACTATTACGACACCGAAAAACAACTGGCAACCTCTACCATAATGGAGAGCGTCAAAGTGCTGATCCCAGAAGAATGCCCCGGGCTCGTTTACTTTTTGCCGACACCCAAGTCTCCTCACGGTGTGGACGTCGATCCTACCGGCGAATATATCGTGGGCAACGGAAAACTCTCTGCCAATCTCACGGTACACTCCTTCTCCAAGATGCTGAAAGCCATTGAAAATAAGGCCTTTGAAAAAGAAGTGGACGGCGTTCCCGTATTGAAATACGAAGAAGTTGTAGCCGGGATAGTCAAAGATGCCGGCCTGGGGCCTCTCCACACGGAGTTTGACGACAAAGGCAATGCCTACACCTCTTTCTTCATTTCTTCCGAAGTAGTGAAGTGGAAAGTCAGTACCCAAGAGGTTTTGGATCGTGCACCCACTTATTATTCCATCGGTCACTTGATGATCCCCGGTGGAGACAGCCACAAGCCTCAGGGCAAGTATTTGGTCGCCATGAACAAAATCACCAAAGACCGCTATTTGCCGACAGGCCCGGAACTCTGCCACTCCGCTCAGTTGTACGACATCTCTGGCGATAAAATGAAGTTGCTGCTCGACTTTCCCACCATGGGTGAGCCTCACTACGCCCAGGGAATTTCTGCAGATCGCATCATCCCCCGCCAGAAAAAGTTCTACAAGTTGGAGGAAAACAAACACCCGCACTTTACCGCAGGTGAAAAAGAAGCCCGTGTAGAGCGCAACGGCAACGAGGTCCACGTTTACATGACTTCTATTCGCAGCCACTTCGCCCCCGACAACATCGAAGGCATCAAAGTGGGCGACAAGGTCTATTTTCACGTAACCAACCTCGAACAAGACTGGGATGTCCCTCACGGCTTTGCCGTATTGGGTGCTCAAAATGCCGAGTTGCTCATCATGCCCGGCCAAACGGAAACCCTTCTGTGGGAACCTAAAGCCGAAGGGGTTTATCCCTTCTACTGCACAGACTTCTGCTCTGCCCTCCACCAGGAAATGCAGGGCTACGTGCGCGTATCTGCGCGCAATGCCAATGTACCGCTCAAGTGGAGCTTAGGCTCCTATGAAGAGCAGTAAAACAATCTTCTCCGGGGAGTTGCCGCAAACAACTCTCCGGAGCTTCACTTTTCAAAAATCATTGCGAATGAAACGCTTGCCCCAAACTTTTATGGTGGCCAGCGGGCTTTTACTGCTGACCTTGTTCTTGTGGCCCATGTGGTCCATCACTTTGATTGCCCCGCAATACCCTCAAGGAGTTACCATGTACATTCACGTCAACAAGATAAGTGGAGACTCCCCGGGTACTCTGCAAAACATCAATATCCTGAACCACTACGTGGGCATGAAGCCCATCGAACCGGAATCCATACCCGAACTGAGATATTTCCCTTACATCGTCATAGGTATGACGGTGCTGGCCCTCGTCTTTGCCGCCACAGGAAACGGAAAACTGTTCCTGTTCTGGGCCGTACTTATGACGGCTTTAGCGCTAGCCGGCATCTACGACTTTTATCTTTGGGAATACGATTACGGACACGACCTCAACCCCAATGCAGCCATTCAGATTCCGGGAGCTTCATACCAGCCCCCGCTGCTTGGCACTAAGGTGATTTTGAATTTTACAGCACGCTCTTACCCTGCTCTGGCAGGATACCTCGCAGGTGTTTCCATCGTCCTGGCCTATCTGGCTTGGTGGCTGAAAAAGAGAACAAGATGAAGAACGCATGCAAACTCTTTGGCATAAGCCTGCTCCTCATAGGAATTGCTGCCTGCACCCCTAAAGCCGAGCCCATAGAGTACGGCTCTGATCTCTGCGCCTTTTGTCAAATGACCATCGTTGACCCTCAACACGCCGCAGAGGCCGTAACCCAAAAAGGCAGGGTCTATAAATTCGATGCCATAGAGTGTATGATAGACTACGTACTACAACACGAACAGGAAACGCCTTTTGCTATCCTGCTCGTGGCCGACTATACCCGCCCCGGAAAATTGATGGATGCCCACGCGGCAAGCTTCCTAATCAGCCCTAACATCCCCAGCCCCATGGGAGCTTTCCTCTCGGCTTTCTCCGACAAAGAAGAAGCTCAAAAAATCAAAACCCAAAAGGGTGGAGAGCTGCTGAATTGGGAACAAGTGAAACAAAAGAGAAAGCGCTGAAAGCAATCTCTTGCTCTTGGGTTCCAAACGCATACTCAAAAAAACAAAAAACCTCAATGATGAAACACACAACCTCAATGGCAAAACTCCTGCTCTTCGCAGCCGGTCTCTTCCTTCTCGGCAGTTGCCAACAAGCACAGCAAGATTCTTCTACTACCCCAACAGAGGAAACCGCCACAAGCATAGAAACCAAAGGTCAATCCGCTGTACAAGATCCGGATTCCAAGCCTAACATCTTGCAAATAGCTATCAACTCCAAAGACCACAGCACGCTGGTAGCTGCCGTACAAGCTGCCGGCTTAGAGGATGTCTTGGTCAATGCAGGGCCTCTCACTGTCTTTGCCCCCAACAATGCCGCCTTTGACAAACTACCGGAAGGCACCTTGGAAGAATTGACTAAACCCGAAAACAAAGAAAAACTGGCGGGAATCATCAAGTTTCACGCCTCTCCGGGCAAATACACCGAAAACATGCTCAAAGACGGCATGAGACTCTTCCAGGCCAGCGGCCATTACGTCAAAGTTGAACGCAAAGACGACGGCATTTACGTCAATGGCTCCAAGTTGCTGGGCAGTGTGCCGGCTTCCAACGGCATCGTCTATGTCATAGAAGATGTCTGGCTGCCACCGGAAGAGTAAGCCCTTTCTTTTGCGCATCTCTCCGCCTCGGGAGAGATGCGCACCCAACACCCCCGACGACAAGCAAACCCATCTCAAAATCAGCTCAAACAAAACGCCCTGCAACTCCTGTAACCACAGAGAATCAAACACACAGCACTATAAACATTTCACTACACACCACCCATCCCCCATGAAAAAATGGCTTTTTTTTTGGATGCTCACCCAACTTGCCCAAATCACCCGGGCCACCCTCATAGAAGTCTGTCCCGATTGCAACTACTGCACGCCCGGTGAAGGCATCCTAAGCGCCGAAGCCGGTGATACCGTGCTCATTCGGCAAAGCCATTATTACGAAACCAATATCCTCATCGACAAACCCCTGACCGTCATCGGAGAAAATTATCCCGTCATAGACGGGCAAATGCTGGACCACATCATTACCGTAACAGCCGATAGCGTTGTCCTGCAAGGCCTACAAATACAAAATGTGGGTACCAGCTTCATCGAAGACCGGGCCGCGATTCGGGTAGAAAAAGCCAAGTACTTCCAAATTTTAGACAACAAAATCTTTCACACTTTCTTTGCCATCTACCTGGCCCACGCCCGTCATGGCATTGTACGCAGCAATACCGTCATTGGCCAAGCCGTAGATGAAATGACTTCTGCTAATGCCATACACGCCTGGTATTGCCAACACCTGGAAGTCAGCTACAACGAAGTCGCCCGGCATCGAGACGGCATCTACTTTGAATTTGTAGATCACAGCCGAATCTTCGAAAACAACAGCCACCACAACATCCGCTACGGACTGCACTTCATGTTCTCCAACAACGACGAATACTACGACAACACCTTTCGCAACAACGGAGCCGGCGTGGCCGTCATGTTTTCCAAAACCATTCAAATGCGCAACAACCTCTTCATCGATAATTGGGGAAGATCTGCCTACGGCCTCTTGCTCAAAGAAATCAACGATGCCGATATCGTCCACAACATTTTCCAACGAAATACCCTGGCCATCTTCGTCGAAGGCTCCAACCGAATCACTTACAAAGAAAACGACTTCATCCGAAACGGCTGGGCCGTCAAAATGCACGGTGGAGCCACCCAAAATCACTTTTCACACAACAATTTCTTCCAAAATACCTTCGACCTCACCACCGAAACCAACGGTATAGACAACAGTTACAACGACAATTACTGGTCGGAATATACCGGCTACGATTTGGATAGAGACGGCCGGGGCGATGTGCCTTTTCGCCCCATCAAACTGTTTTCTTACATCGTCAATCAAACTCCCGAGGCCATCGTTTTGCTCCGCAGCCCTTTTGTAGGCCTGCTCAACTTTTCAGAGAAAGCCAGCCCCATATTCACTCCAACCAATATTTTGGACGAAAGCCCCTTCATGAAACCCATTCCCTGGAATCAATCACCTACCCATGATAGCCATTGAACGACTCCACAAGCAGTTCGGAAAAAACAAAGTGTTGAAAAACCTGTCGCTCTCTTTCGAGCAAAAGGGCACGATTTCCGCCATACTCGGCCCCAACGGCTCGGGAAAAACCACCTTAATCAAAAGCATCCTGGGCATGGTGCTACCCTCACAAGGAAACATCCACCTCTTCGGGAAAAACATCCGTGGCCAGTGGCAATATCGCGACCACATTAGCTACTTGCCCCAAATAGCCCGATTTCCGGAAAATCTCAAAACTGCCGAATTGATCGCCATGATCAAAGACCTGCGCCAACGACCGGCACGTGAAGAAGAGCTCATCCGCTTGTTTGATCTACAAGCCCATCTGCAAAAACCTCTGGCCTACCTCTCCGGTGGCACCCGACAAAAAGTCAACCTCGTCCTGGCTTTCATGTACGACAACCCCATCTATATTCTGGACGAACCCACAGCCGGGCTGGACCCCCTGGCCATCATCAGGCTCAAGGAACTGCTGCAGGAAGAAAAGCAAAAAGACAAAATCATCTTGCTAACCACCCACATCATGAGCCTGGTCGATGAAATTGCCGATGAGGTGGTTTTTCTGCTGGACGGTCACATCCATTTCCGAGGAAGCCTCTCGGACTTGAAAAGCACTTATTCCGGGCAAGCAGTAGAACAAGCCATAGCCAACTTGCTTCGCCAAGAACAACACAACCGACAAACCAGCACCCGTTTGCCATGAACAAAATACTCAAATACAGCCTATACGATCTCATCCGCAGCCGTTGGATGTTTTTCTATTTTGGTTTTTTTCTGCTCTTCACGCTAGGGCTCTTTTGGCTCAGTCCCGACTTATCCAAGGTTGCCATCAGCATGATGAACATCATCCTCATCCTGGTGCCACTCATTGCCACCATGTTCGGATTGATGTATTTCTACAATTCCCGCGAATTTACCGAATTGCTGCTGGCACAGCCCATACCCCGACGCCACATCTTTTTGGGACAATACTTGGGGGTAGCCGGCTCTCTCTCGTTCAGCTTTCTGCTGGGCATGGGCTTGCCCTTCCTCTTTCACGGTTTATTCACTTCCGCCGAGCTGCCTCTTTTTCTTACACTCCTCGTATCCGGTGTCCTGCTTTCCTTTATTTTTTCAGGCATCTCCTTTTACATCGCCTTAAAAAATGACAACCGCATACGAGGTTTTAGCTTGGCCATTCTCGTCTGGTTGATGTTGGCCGTAGCTTATGACGGCTTTTTTCTGCTGCTATTGTCCTACTTCAAAGATTATCCTCTGGAAAAACCGGCACTGGCCCTTTCTATCTTTAACCCTATAGACCTCTCTCGCATTCTCATCTTGCTGAAACTCGACATAGCAGCACTAATGGGCTTTACCGGAGCCGTTTTTAAAAAATTCATGGGCAGCCAAATCGGTATGCTCATAGCTTTCATCGCCTTACTCTTCTGGATGTTGTTGCCCGTTCTAGGCATACGCAGAGCTTCCTCGAAAAAAGACTTCTAAACGACAAGCAAAACAAAAGCCTTTGCGTATCTTGCTTGCCTTCAAGCAAGGTAAATTCCGTCTCCTCTGCTCCCGAGACGAGCCGCCCTCCCCTTTCAAGCAGACTTAGTTGTAGCATGAAAATACTCCTCATCAGCCCTCATTTTTGGCCGGCCAACGACCCTCGCTCCAATCGCTGGACAGCTCTGACCCAACACTGGGCTGAAAAGGGACATGAGTTGTTGGTCCTTACAGCTAAATACGGTGGGCAACCCACCAACCAATACCGAAAAGGAGTCCATATTTGCCGAAAGGCCTACAAAAAACCCGAAGACTTTTTCTTCCACCCCAAACAGCGCCATCAAGCCCGGAGAAAAAACCGTTTCCAGCTACTCTATCGGCTCAACAAAACTTTCTGGAAACCGCTACACTGGCCCGATGCCTCTGCTCTTTGGTACCTTCCTGCACGCCGCGAAGCTTTCCGAATGATCAAAACCTTCCAACCCGACCGCCTCATCAGCGTAGCCCTGCCCATAACAGCCCATGCCGTAGCCCTGGCCGTGAAAAAACGCTACCCCAAACTCCCTTGGTTGGCCGACTGGGGAGACCCCTTCTCTCTGCAAAAGCTCTGTCCACCCAACAACCGACGGGTTTATCAACACCTCAATATATGGCTCGAACAACAAATTTTCAAGCAGGCCGAAACCCTGACTTTCACTGCAGAAACCACCCTAAAAGCCTATGTCAATTTGTTTCCTCAGGCTTCCGCCAAATGCCAACTCATACCTCCGCTTATAAACCCTGAACAAGATTTTTCGGCTTTCGCCAAATACCAGCCTCCCGAAAAAAACCAGCCCCTGCGAATGGCTTACTTTGGAGGCTTTAGCCCCAAGCTGAGAGAACCTCTGACCGCTCTTCGACTGCTACAAGCTCTGCTCAATCGGGGAGGGCGCTCCTTTACCCTACAAATTTACGGACGCCTGCCCGAACCGCTCATCAAACAAATTCGGGCTTTTTCTTTCGTCCAATACCAAGGTCTCATCTCTGCCACTGAAGTAGTACAAAAGATGGCTCAAGCAGACCTCCTGCTCAGTATTGGAAATCGCTCTGCTCTCCACCTCCCCAGTAAAAGCGTGGAATACCTCAGGGCTCCCAAACCCGTACTCCACATACAACAAGTGAAAAACGATCCGGTAATGCAGGTTTTCCAAAATACCCCCGGCTTTCTCTCCCTAGCAGCTCAAGAGCCGGCATTTACCCAAATAGAAATATGGCTGAAAAATTTTCAGGCACTCAGCCCAAAAGAAGCCCTGGACAGAAAGCAAAAAGCAGAAAAATACAACATCAAAAACATCGCCTCTGCTTATGAGGATTTGCTCTTCCGTCAAAAAGCCATGAGCCCCGAACGATGAAAAACAAAAGCTCAAACGATTGTCAAAACTACCGCCTGAAAGCCTCTACCACAAACCCCCATTCATTTCTTGCTCCAACTCATCATCTTCCTCAGGATCAAATTTATACCACAGCTCAAAATCCTGCAGCACGGCATCCAGCATGGGATCCTTACCTTCGATATAGCCCTCTTTTAGGTCATAGCCGTAAAACTTGCTGAAGGTATTCCAATACGAAGCCGACATACCTCCGCGCAAGTCTTTGATGAGGTCGTAAAGCGGGCGGTCCAACTCCCGCTCAATCATTTTGACCAAAATCATGCCTTGAGTTTTCGTCAGGTTTTTGAGCGGGTCTTCAAACTCTTTCTTCAGGTCTTTCTGCAGCTTTTTGATGTACTTTTTTCGCCTCCTCTTTTTCATTTCGCGCGTAGCCCGCTCAACTTCTTTAAAAATGCGAATGGCCTCACGAGCATAGGGATACACTTTGGTCGCATAAAAGCGATATTTCATGTACAACAAATACTCATCTCTACTGGCAAAAGAGCGCGGAGAGGTGATGGAGATGTCATCCAGTTTGGCCACCAGGATGGTATCGCCCTCAGCCGTTATCATCTGTTGCAATACGTGGCCGTCTATATTCACCTCCCCGACAACCTGAGGTGCCTGAGCCCAAAGCCCTTGCCCCGCCAATGAAAGTACAAGCAAAAACAAAAAGTTTTTCATGTCAAAATTCCTTTTACGCAGTGTAAAACCTGAAGCACCGAGCACTTAAACGATTGAATTGTACTCAAACAGCATCATACTGTGCTGCTGTCATAAAAACCGCTTTTTAAAAACAGATAGTATAAGGCAAATGTTATCTCTTCGTGAAAAAACGCTGCATAGAACAACCCAAAGGTACACTCCTAAGCAAAAAAAGCGCCACAAATGGATTCCGCCAAAGCGGAATTTTACCGAATCAAACAAGATTGAGCCCTTTTCAGGGGCATACTACCCTCCACGAAATGGTTGGGAAATTGAACACTTGCCGTGCCTTCCAAAACCTCGCCGCTGCACCTGTTTCAAAACCGGCCGGTCTTGTTAAAATAAGTAGGAACTATTCTCTCAACTTAGAGTATGACAAAACTAAGCCTCTTTGTCTAAAAGGAGTTTCACCGAATCAATCACCGGTAGAAGCACTCCTTCAAAAGGAGTTGCTCTCAATTTCTCCCAAACAATACCGCGTGAAGTCGCATAAGAAATGGCCATCAGAGAAGAAGCCAAGACGAGATCAACTTTTTTCTTTCCATCTTCCCGACGTACAAATTTTTCAAAATCGTCAATCTTGAAAAAGTACTCCAAGCCTACTTCGGCATCCAAACCCATCGCCTCCTCCTCCTTGCCCAAAGCTTTGTATTGAAAATACAGGCGATAACGAGCTTGCCCTTGTTCAAAATCATACGCCACATCTCGCTCCATCTTTACAGACAAGCTTGCCACATCCTTAGCCTCTTTGAGATACTCCTCGGAAGCTGTCAGGCAAAATTTTAAGAGGTTTACCTTCACTAAGTGAATCTTCTCCACATCTTCGGCTGCCAAATGGTTATTTTCGGGAATCATGATTTAGACCGTTTCAATAAGCTGAACCTTCCGGCTATCCGTCTTTTCAAACTTCCCTTCAGGTTGACAAACATCATCCGGCTTCAGGTAAAACACCAATGAATCCTTCGGGCTTTGGTTCGTTTTATCAGCTTGCCGTTTTTTCAAAACGAGAAGATCTTCTCCCAAGGCTGTTTCCAGCTTGGCAATGCTCCGCAAGGTCAAATTATGCATGCCCGACAACCACTTACTAACTTCGGAAGTCTTTTTTCCCAAGGCTTTCGCCAAATCTTTTTGCGTCCATCCCTTTGCCTTAAGTCGCTCGGCTATCTCCGAAGCAAGAGCCAAATTCAAGGAGACAAAACGCTCCACGTCTTTTGGAACGGATGCATCAAAAAAATCCTGAACAGATTCAAAATTGTTTTTCATAAGTACAGCTTAAAATTAGCATCAAAACGGAGTTTTCCGTCTTCAGGATCTATACAAAGCTCTTTAGCTTTCATAGCCTTATCGACAGCTCTCCCCAATTGATTGGCTCTTTTAAAGGCAGGCCCCACAAAGGGACAATCCTGTGCACGAGCAGTAGTTTTCACTCCACCACCAAACAACATCACAGCCCTGTCATTAAAGCGAAGGCAATACAGCCGGATGCGACAGCTCGTTTCCAGATATTTTTGCTTTGGAGGCAAACCCAATACGGCCCTTTCATTTCTAAAGAACCACGCTTTTGCTCCTTGCTCATTTCCCAATTTTTTCAACCAAGTCCGAAGAACGTCTAAGTCATCTCTATACTTGCTCTCCTTAGCATGCTTTTTTATGAACTGTAAGAACAAGCTTTCGGATTCTCCTTCCATTTGCACACCATAAAACACCACTTTTTTAAAGCGCATTTCCACCTTTATGCTTGCAAATATATTCACTTTTGAGTTATCTTAACGAAAAAATAAACTTTTTTATTCTACATAGAAAGCAGAAATATCGAATGAGCAGCTACCTCAACCGCTTCGCTGCTTGCAGAATGGTTTTGATACCAGGGCTTATCTGCTGCTGAGGTTATCGTTTTAAAAACTTTCTGTAGAGTTGTTTTTGCTTGTCGTCGAGGATAATTTCTCTGCCGTCTATAAAGGCATGGGTGAGCTGGTTGGTTTTCACATCCAGGGCATCGCCCGTGCTCAAAAAGAAAGTTGCGGGAGCACCTACCCGCAAAGCACCCGCCTCATCTTCAATGCCCAGGATTTTAGCGGCATTTTGGGTCAGTGCTTGCACAGCAGCCTCGTAGGGGAGTCCATAAGCTACAGCTTGACCAGCGACAAAAGGCAGATTGCGATCCTGCCAACTCCAGCGCCCCCCCTGACTAAAGCAAAAGAGAATACCCGCTTCGTGCAAAATTGCCGGTGTTTTAAAGGGCTGGTCGATGTCTTCGTCCGGGCTTGAAGGCAGGGCAAAAGTCGTGCTGAGGATAACAGGCACGGCTTTTTCTTTCAGAAAATCGGTAATGAGGTAAGACTCTCGCCCTCCAACCAAAACGGGGCGAATGCCGAATTCTTCGGCAAAGAGGACAGCCGCCATGATATCGCGAGCTTTGTCGGCATGTAGATAGAGGTTTTGCTCTCCGGCAAACACCCCACGCAGAGCTTCGAATTTGAGGTTGCGTTTGGCCGGTTTTTCCTCTTGGCAGTAAGCCTGAGCTTCTTGAAAAAAGCGTTGGAGGTTTTGTCGTTGGCTCTCGTAGTTTTTGTTGGGCCCCAGCCTGTGTTTGCGAAAATCATAAGCCATGCGGCGCGGCCAATTGAGGTGCACGCCATCATCCCTACGCACTACGGCATCTTCCCAGTTCCAAGCGTCCAATTGCACTACGGAAGAAGTGCCCGATAAAACCCCGCCTTGCGGGCATATCTGTGCCAGCAAAACGCCATTGGTTCTGACCGTAGGCAAGATATCTGAATCCGTGTTGTAAGCGATGATACTGCGCACATTGGGGTTTAGTTCACCCGTTTCCCTATAGTCGTTCGTAGCTCGAACCTGACCTATTTCCGTCAAACCCAAGGTGGTATTGGGAGAGATAAAACCCGGATAGAGGTGTTGTCCTTCTGCATGGATAACGCGATACCCGGGAAATCCCCGATCCACATTGATTTGTGTAAGCACTTCTATTTTTCCGTCACGTACGGCAACCAAGGCATGAGGGATGACGTTGCCGTCTCCCAAGTGGACTGTAACATCGGAAATCAGAATAGGCTCAAACTCTTGTGGAGCCGGTACGGGAGGCTGAGCAGCACTTTTATTTGCCGAAAGGCAAGACAATAAAAAGAAAAAACCGGAAAACAAAAGGCACTTTTTCATCATGACGGATATTTCAAGCAGTTCTAATCAAGGTTGGCATTTTCTTAGCTTTATTTGCCGGAAGGAGAGATGCCAGCAAGCCGATGAACAAGACCGTAAGGCCAACCAGAAAAAAATCACTGAGCCTCAAAGTTAAGGGATAAGCACTTACCACAAAACCTTGCGGGATGGAAATTAAACCGTGTTCCAAGTGCGTATGCAGCCCGTACAAACCCAAGGCAATGGCAAAGCCCAAAACCAAGCCCAACAAGCTCATCAACACGCCTTGGGAAAGAAAAATACGCCTAACCAACCCTTCCTGTGCTCCCATAGCTTTTAAAATCGCTATGTCGCGCTTCTTTTCCAGCACAATCATCCACAGCGCACCAATCATATTGAAGGCCACCAAGGCCATGGTGAGAGAAAGAATGGCATAACTCATCCATTTTTCCAACCGGAGCAATTTGAGAAAGGCCTCATCTTGCTCATAGCGGTCTCTGACGACAAAAGAAGGGCCTAAAAGAGCCTTGAGCTCAGCCTTTACCTGCTCAACATCAGCAGCAGGGCCGAGTTTGATTTCCAAAGCACTGATTTGCCCCCTTTTACCCAACAGCCCTTGAACAAAAAAAAGGTCTGCCAATACATAACGATTGTCAAAATCTTGTTGAATAACAAAAGTACCCACGGGATAGGTCATTTTTTTACGAAAAGGTTGCTGCAAGGCACTACTTTTCTCCCTTCGGGGCATATAGATGTTGAGCGGGGTAAAAGGATTGTCGATATTTACGGAAAGCTTGTTGCGCATACCTACGCCCAAAACCGCGAGATAGCGTTCGTCATCTCGAAGCAGGTATTTTCCTTCTCGCACAGTAGAATCGATACCGGTAATCTTGGGATAATTTTCATCAACGCCTTTGAGGATGCCGAAAGCCTGGCTGTTTCCATACTCAAAAAAAGCAATTTCCTCCAGCGATTGAGACACTTCTGTTATGCCCTCCAGTTCTTCAAGGCGCAACAGCAGGCTGCTGTCCACTTCAAAAGTTTTGCCTTCGGCAGCCGTCACTTTGATATCGGGGTTAAAGTTGCTGAACAACTGCATGATGAGATCTTCAAAGCCATTGAAGACCGAAAGTACCAAGATAAGTGCCGCCGTGCCCACGGCCAGCCCCAATTCAGCTACCCAAGTGATGATGTTGATGGCGTGGGTCCTCTTTTTACCAAAGAGATAGCGCAGGGCGAACCAAAAGGGTAACTTCATGGAAAAAAAATTTGCCAAAAGGCCCCGGCATCAGAGCCTTTCGGCAAATGTAACAAAACTTGCTTTATTTGCTCTTCAGCAAATCCCGAATTTCCGTCAGCAGTTTTTCTTCAACTGAAGGTTCGGGCGGTGCTGCCGGAGCTTCCTCCTCTTTCTTTTGGGTTCTCTCATAAGCTTTGATGAGCATAAAAATGGCAAAGGCAATGATCAGAAAATCCACAATGCGCTGAATAAAAACGCCATAGCGCAGAAGCACAGCCTCTTTGACAACTTCACCGGCATCATTCATTTCGGCAGCTTGTAGTGTTACGGCCAAATCTTCAAAATTGACCCCGCCGAGCAACATGCCGATGGGTGGCATCAGGATATCCTTGGTGAAGGAGGTAACAATGGCGCCGAAAGCTCCGGCGATGATCACGGCAACGGCTAATTCCAGCACATTGCCTTTCATAATAAAGGCTTTAAAATCTTTAAGCATAAGACTTTAGTTTGGTTAAGAAACTCGCTTAAAGGGGGGCTTTGCCCGGCAAAAGTACGAAAAACAAAAAACTTTCTGCCAAAGCTGCCTGCCATATTTTAAAATTATTAGCTTTGCCCTATGCGAGTAGTTGTTCAAAGAGCTAGCCGTGCGCGTTTAACCGCCGACGGGAAATTACGAGGAGAAATGGGGCAAGGCCTGGTCGTCCTACTTGGCATAGAACAGGGCGACACCCTTGAAGAACTGGAATGGCTCTGCCGAAAAGTAGCTCAATTGCGCATCTTTGAAGACGAAAAAGGACTCATGAACAAGTCCATTCAGGAAGTAGGAGGTAAGCTGATGCTCGTTAGCCAATTTACCTTACAGGCCAGCACCCGCAAAGGTAACCGGCCGTCTTACATTAGGGCAGCCCGACCTGAGGAGGCCATTCCGCTGTATGAGGCTTTCGCCAAATGCCTCACCAACACCCATCAACTAAGCGTAATCACCGGAGTTTTTGGTGCCCACATGGAAGTTGAACTGGTCAATAGCGGCCCCGTAACCATCATCATCGATTCAAAGCTAAAAGAATGACCTTAAGCGAAGCACAAAAAACCGTAGATACCTGGATCAACACCATAGGACAACGTTACTTCGACGAGCTAACCAATACGGCTATCCTCACCGAAGAAGTGGGTGAAGTGGCCCGCCTCATGGCCCGCCTATATGGCGAGCAATCTTTCAAACGACCCGAAGAAGAAGTGTTGGCACCAAACCAACTGGCCGATGAAATGGCCGATGTACTCTTCGTCCTGATCTGCCTTGCAAACCAAACCGGCATCAATTTAGAAGAAGCCCTCCTCAAAAACCTCGAAAAGAAAACCCGCCGCGACGCCCTGCGCCATCAAACCAACCCTAAACTGAAACGCAAAGATTCGACAGGTTGATAGATAAAAGAGCTGCTACAAGTCAATACCCACAGCTATACCCAAACCGAAATGGTTTGACACATTTGCGACGCGCAAACGGACAAAAGGTAGAGAGTTTGGGAGGCTGACGCCTCCCAAACCACTTCGCCATGAGTATAGTGAGAATCCATACCCAATTAGCCCGATTTCCCTTATCTTTGCTTACATGAAGAAACTGCCGATAGGCATACAGGATTTTGGTAAACTTCGCGAAGGGGGGTATCTCTATGTCGATAAGACCAAAGCCATCTATGAACTTTGCAAAGGAGCCGGTTATTACTTCCTATCCCGCCCGCGCCGCTTTGGCAAATCGCTGCTGGTGAGCACCATGAAAGAGCTGTTCAGCGGCAACAGAAAGCTGTTCAAGGGGTTGTGGATTGAGG
>Ga0256839_1003465_pt1 | contig 16245 bp, 15 predicted proteins | sample 354166metaG_FD_185968 | JGI IMG/M metagenome (GOLD analysis project Ga0256839, IMG submission 185968) | Hydrothermal vent microbial communities from Mid Atlantic Ridge, Atlantic Ocean - 354-166 | ecosystem: Environmental > Aquatic > Marine > Hydrothermal vents | place: Atlantic Ocean: Mid... | reverse complement strand
TGGGGCCAGGCCGGGGGCGTGGGGCATGCACAGGCTTTGATTGAAAGGGGCTGTGAAATAGCTAAATCTATTCACAACAGTAGGCGCATATTTGAGAGCCTGTGTTACAATTAGGTTGTTTGCTTCTTTTGTTTGTTGATGTGAATTCTCTTAGCTTTGCGCTCGGTTTGCTGCTTGCAAGAGAAAGGGTTTGTTTGGTCTTGGTTGATCAGGTTGTTGTGTTCCGGTTAATACTCATGGCGAAGTGGTTTGCGAGGCGTGAGCCTCCCAAACTTCCTATTTTCGCTTCTTTGCAAGTTGTAAATGTTCCAAACCATTTCGTTTGGGTATATTTGTAATTTTAATTATCTTGAGCCTCTTTGAGGCTTAGTGTGTAGTACAAAGGCGTTATGAAGAAACACAATTTCAGTGCGGGGCCTTCCATTTTGCCGGGGGAGGTTTTTGCCGAGGCTGCTGAAGCCGTTCGGGATTTTAACGGCAGCGGGCTTTCCATTTTGGAGATCTCTCACCGGAGTGAGGCTTTTAGCGAGGTGCTGGATGAGGCACATCAACTGGTTCGAGACTTATTGAATTTGCCGGAAGGCTATCAGCCCTTGTTTTTGACGGGAGGTGCCAGCACACAATTTTTCATGGTGCCAATGAATTTGTTGTTGTCGGGAGAGAAAGCGGCTTATGTCGATACCGGAGCCTGGGCATCCAAAAGTTTGAAGGAAGCCAGGCGGTTTGGGCAAATTGATGTGGTGGCTTCTTCGAAAGATGACGGCTACACTTTTATTCCCAAGGATTATACTTTAGGCAGCGGGTATCGCTATTTGCACATCACCAGCAACAACACCATTTACGGGACACAGTACAGAGCGTGGCCTGAGGTAGATGTGCCTTTGGTGGTGGATATGTCGTCGGACATTTTCAGCCGGCCTCTGGGTGATGTCTCTCGTTTTGGTCTCATCTATGCCGGTGCGCAGAAGAACATGGGGCCGGCAGGCACTACGCTGGTGATTGTGCGGGAGGATTTGCTTCGCCATGCTTTGGGGGAGTTGCCGACGATGTTGGATTATCGAACCCATATAGCCAAGAAGTCTGCGTTCAACACGCCCCCTGTTTTCCCGATTTACGTGAGTATGCTGACACTGCGCTGGGTGAAGGAGCAAGGTGGGGTGGAAGCCATGGAACGAAGGAATTTGGCGAAAGCCAGATTGCTGTACGAAGAGATTGACCGCAACGCTTTATTCAGGGGAACAGCTCGTCGGGAGGATCGCTCTTTGATGAATGTCCCTTTTGTGCTTGAGCGCCCTGAGTTGGAGCAGGATTTTCTGGCTTTTTGTGAGGAGGCTGGTTGTGTGGGCCTGAAAGGACACCGTTCGGTGGGAGGTTTTCGGGCATCCATATACAACGCCATGCCGATAGAGAGCGTGAAATTTTTGGTTGAGCTGATGCAAGAATTTGAAAGGCGTTTTTCCTGATTGGATATGGCTTTTTGGCTGGGAAACAAGAAAAAGAGAAGCAAAAAGTTGCCTGCTTCTCGGAGACAGTACAGTCGGCGCAAGTTGTTGGCCTCTTTTAAAGAACCTTTGATTTTACCCGGAGGCGGGCAAGTGTGGTTAAAAGTGTCTTTGGAGCAGCGCAACAACATTCGCTTTTCCATAGGTTCTGCGGGAGATTTGTTGGTTCGCCTTCCGGCAAATTTGACGGGGAAAGAGATCGTGGAGCAGTTGCAAAAGGCGCGGCAGTGGTATGTTGAGCAGTTAGGCAAGAGCGAGAGCCTTCGGAAGAAGGTGGAGCGCGTGCGGTATGAAGACGGGCAGGAATTTGAAGTGATGGGCAGGCTTTATCGTTTGAGTTTGCGTCTTGATGGAAAGTTGAAAAGACAAGGGAGGCTGTTTTTTAGGGAGGGTTCCGATTTCTTCTCTTTGGAGGTCATCTGCGATGAATCCCTATCGGAGGCAGAGCGCAATGAGTTGGTTGGGACGTTGTTAGAGAAGTTTTTCAGAAGAGCTTGCCTTGCACCTTTAGCAGAGCGGGTAGAAAACTTGAGGCGTTTGCATTTTCCGGAAGTTTTTTACGGGAAGATTTCTATTCGGGATACCCGGCGGCAGTGGGGCAGTTGTTCTTCTTCGGGGAATTTGAGTTTTGCGACTCGCTTGCTTTTTGCTCCTTTGGAGGTCTTGGATTACGTGATCGTTCACGAATTAGCTCATTTGCTGGAGCCCAACCATTCTGCTGCTTTTTGGGCTTTGGTAGAACGAGCCATGCCCGATTATCGTCAGCGCGAGAGGTGGTTGAAAGAGCGGGGTGTCGATTTGAGCTTGTGACGAGCTATTCGATGAAGAGGAGCAATTCTCCCTTGTTTACAGCTTGACCTTTCTCTACAGCTATGCGGGCTACGCTTCCCTGACCTTCTGCTTTGATGATGTTTTCCATTTTCATGGCTTCAAGGATGAGTAGAGGTTGGTCTTTTTCTATGGTTTCGCCTTCTTTCACCAAAATATTGAGCACCAGGCCCGGCATGGGTGCCAGGACTTCGCCGCTTTGGTGGTGAGGGCGCGAGCTGAGCCCCATTTCTTCGATGAGTTGTTGTAGCGGGTCGGCTATTTGAACGTGGAAGCTTTCACCGTTGAGTTCAAGTTTGATGGTTTTGTTTTGTCGATCTATGTGGAGGACTTTGAGGTTGTACGAGAGATTTTGGTGGAGGATGTGCCAAGAGCCATCAGCTTGCCGGACAATGTCGAGTTCTCGTATGATTTCCGGTTTGAGAAACCACTCAAATTTTTGGTTGACCGTTATTTTGTAGCTGTTTTTGACATTCACGGCTTGGAGGGTTTAGGTGAGGAGAGTTTTAGGAGTATCCAGGTTTCGCAGATGGTAAAGATCAGGTAGATGGAGAAGAAAGGTACGAGGAAAATTTTGTCTTGCGGTTTTGTTTCTTGGGCATAGGCAAAGACGATGAGCATGGAGAGTATCATTTTACCAAAGATAAGACCTATGCTCATGTTGGTGAAGGCCATGAGGTTGGGGCTTTGGGCTGTCATTTTCCCCAGGTAAAAAGTAGCTAGGGTAAGCGCGGTGAAGAAAGCCAGGCCGATCCAGCTCAGGGTGGCATATTTTTGGAGTACGGGCCAGATGTGTTGTGCAACAATAAGCCCCAGGGCTGTTAGCGTGAAGAGCAGGGCAAGGATGATGAGGAATGTTTTGTTTTTCACTACCGGTATGCGGTCTTTATTTGGGAGGGAAGAGCAGGTCCTTCAGGCTGAGGTAAAAGCCGATGAAGAGAAAGGCGATGGCCAGCAAAGCCGTAAGATAGGGGGTATCGTTTTTGAAATACGCATCCAATTTTTGGCCGATAAACACCCCTAGGGCTATTAAAACAGCCAGTTGCAGAGCCATACCCGAGTAGCGCGCATATTGTTGTACAGGTGAGCGCTTTTTTTTCTCAGGTGGTTTTTTGTTGGCTTGTTGCTTCATGAGGTTTCTTTATAGCTTTGGGGCCGTTGCCAAGAGTTTTGTTGCTCCCCATGTGGATGTCGCCGATGAGTACGGCACCCGGTTGGACGACCAGTTTGCCATAGCTGATGGTGCCCTGGACATTAGCCGTTTCTTTCATGGTGAGCAGTTCTGTTACCTGCAATTCTCCTTCGAATTTTCCCTCGATGACCGCATTTTTGCATTGGACTTTGCCTTCGACTTTGCCGGTAGCTCCGATGATGAGTTTGGCTTCACAATGGAGGCTGCCTTGGAGTTTTCCGTCTATGCGGATGTCGCTTTTTGATCGGATGTCGCCTTGTACTTGCGTGTCTTGAACGAGGCTGTTGAGAGCATGGGAGGTTGGACTGGGCATAACACTTGTCTTTCCGTTGTCTTTTCCTGGTTTGTTGCCAAACATGGGATATCGTTTTTATCGGTTAATGTGTGGATTGCGTTGAGATGAGGCAACGCATAAAGCATCGCTCAAAAGTAAAAAAAACCTTTCAACAAGAAGAGGTGTTGAAAGGTTTTTTTGTTCTACCGGCCTTGGTTTTTAAAACCTGGGGCAATAGACATTGCGTTTCTGCGGGCCGCAGATCTTGTACAAGAGCGCGAATTCGAAAGCTCCGTGGCGTCTGCTGGCTGCTTTCAGGTCGGAAACGTTGATGTCGTAGCTAAAGCCCAGGGAGAAATTTTCATAGTCGAAGCGGGAAGAGAGGATGATGGCATCGACCAACAGGCCTTGTTGGAGGCGGTTAGAGATGCGGGCCCAGCTACCCAATTGAAAAGCTTGGTAGGAGCGGCGATTACCACTGAGGAGAAATTTAAGGCTGGTGCCGGAATTCAACTCGAAGGAAGGTCCTTGGGACATGGCGATGACGCCCGGTACCAGGCCTACGCGGTCACCCACCATGAACTCACCTCCGGCATGGCCGATGAAGCGGCTATAAAGGTCATCGACTACGCCGTTGTTGGCATAGAAGGATTGGTTGGCGCGGTTGAGGTGATAGAAGGCTCCACCGATGTAGAAGTTGTTGTTTTCATCGAAGACGGAGAACCAGAGTAAACCTGCGGCCATGTCGGCGAAGATGAAGTTGTCGAAGAGCGCTTCGTCTTCGAAGGAGGGCAGCGTTCCGTCATATCCGCCTTCTCCGTCGTGTTGCAGAGGCCAGCGAAGTTTGAGGAAATCCAGGCTGCGTTGGGCTATACCGCCTTCGGCACCCACCACCAAGTAGTGAGCTTTAGAGCGATAGCCACCCATTTTTTTGCTGTAAGACAGGGAGAGTTTACCCGTCAGGGTTTTGAATTCTGCTTCACCGGCTTTATCTCCCCAGAAGGTAGCTCCAATGCCAAAGTAGTCGTCACGGCCTACGGGCAGGCGTTGGTCGTAAGAAGCGGAATAAGTATTGTAAGCGAAAGATTTCAGTACGCTGGCCCATTGATTGCGGTAGTTGGCCGTGAAGCGCACGTTGCAGTTCATCACGCCGGTCATCGCCGGATTGAGATTCAAAGGCGAGAGGTAAAATTGAGAAAAATGGATGTCTTGAGCCTGAAGGCTGCCCAGCCCCAGAGCCAGCAAGAAAAGGAGCAATTTGAGTGACTTCATTTTTAGCACGGATTTAGAGTAGGCTGAAAAATACTTTCCCTGTCTGGTTTTCCTTTATTTTGAACCACAATGATAAGCATAAAATTTTGGATAGGGGATGTTTTAGGGCATTTTTTTTTGGGGGCGCCAGTTGGCGACATTTTGCTCTTTAGTAACTGCCACCGAGGCTTTCGATGAGAGAGTCGAGCATTTCAGCCCGTCGCAGAGCCGTGGCATCTATGAATTCGAAGAGTTCACGGGCGGAAACGGGCTGTTTGCTTCGCCATTGCTCTAAGCCATCCAGGTCGATAAAAATGATGGCAAAGCCTTTTGAGTTCGGCATGAATTGCTTGTAGAGTTTTTGGGCTTCTTCGGCACGCAGGTGTTTTCCACTGGGGGCTATGCCGTTTTCGGGAAAGACGGTATAGATGAGTAGTTTGCGCTGCATCAAGTCGGAGGGATAGTCATTCAGGTTTTTCAATTGTTGTTGCAGTTCGGCTTGATCTTTTGAGCTGGCAAAGATCAGCAAGACGCGTTCTTGCAGGTGATGTTTGGACAACAGGCTTTCGTCTTTCTCCTGTGCTTCCAGGTAGAGCCCATGAGACAGCAGCAAGCAGATGATGGCCCAGAATCGGTTCATAAGTGGGACGATATACTCGTGGTAAAGGGTTTGAATAGTCCGTTTGAGTTTTTTTGTTTTGATTAAAGGCCGCCGTTGATGTTTTCAATCGTTGAAGTTTTAGGAGTTAGAAAAAGACCGAAGGGAGCTCCACCGGGTGGGGTGGTTCGCTTCGGCCTTTGTTGTCTTTTTTAGCCTTACAAACTGGCTTGCCATTCAATGAAGGCCCGTAAATCTTCGATTTGCTTGTTGCTCATCCTTTCGAGGGTATAGTGAGGCATGTAGGCTTTTTTTCCCGGCAGCGGTGTAGTCCCATAGCGAATGACCTGGTATATGGAATAACGGGAGTAGCGGGAAATATGTTTCCTTAGAAAGCGGAAAGAATCGGGGTTTTCGTCCAGGTTAAACTGGGAAAAGCGTTGGTTGAGATGACAGTGCAGGCAGCCGTTTTGGTAAATTAGCCGGCCGTTTTCCGGTTCGGCTTCTTGTTGGATGGCGTAACCCTCTTTGCGGTTTTCAGGCGGTTTGACAAAACTTGCCGGAGAGCCTAAGAGGTAGTGTTGATGTACCATTTTTAGGGCGCTGGATTTATCGGCTTTTCCCTGAAGGGCTTTTTCAAGCATGGCCTTTTCATCAGCTGAAAGGTTCAGATCGCTTACCTTTAATTCCAGTGTCCAAAAATAGGCCAGCAGAGATTCCACTTCCCAAGGGTCCAATTCGCGCCCTTGGGAGCATTCGACTGCGCAAAGTTGAATAGCAGCCCGCAGGTTGTGTCGAGCGAGTTTGACCAAATCGCCGTATTTCTTTTCGTAATCGTCGTTGTAGAAACTGCGTCGATTGACCAAGCCGTAGAAGGTAGTGCCCTGGAGAAAAGGCATTTGGCGTTCGGCGGTATATTTCAGACGAGCCTGAGGGTCTGAACGGCTCAAGTCAGGATCTTCGCGTTCGAGATTGTGGCAGGCCGTACAGACAAAAAAGCGGCTGATGCGTTTGCTGCGTTTGCCGGAAGGCTTTGTAGTATAACCCATGGTAGCTAGTTCCCTGCCGCGTTCTACAGAGACGCCGGGTAAATCCATTCGAGCTTGATGGATGGCAGGGGCTTCTCCCAATTGCCGGAGCAAGTCGGATAAGGGCATATCGTCTTGTAAGCTTGGCGTGGGTGTTGGCTCGGGAGCGAGTTGTGTGGCCGGCAGGAGAAAAAGTAAGGCGGTAAGGCCAGTAAAGAGAATGAGCGCTTTGTTCATGGTTTTATTCATGGCTTACAGATTAAACAAGCGGGATATGGTGAAGCCCAAGCGGAATTGTCCTTTTCGCCAGTCGCTGATGGTGCCGGGCAAAAAATCTGTTTCCGCTATACCTCGACTGTTGGTGAAATTGATTTGGAAGACATGGCCTCCGGTGTCAAATTCCAGGCCAAAGCCCAAAGAGGGGTAATGCTGCATATTGCTCTGGGCAAAGGGACTGGCATAACCATTTAGCGGAAGCTGAAAGTCAAAAAGCAAGGCCGTTACTTTATTCAACTGCCAGCGCCCGGCCAAGCCGGCTGCAAAAGTGTCGTTGTCTTCTTCATCGCGTACCAGATTGCGGTGTATGAAAGCTAAGGAAGCCTGTAAAGTGAATCGTTCGGAAAACTTCCTGGCCAATAAACCCTGCCCTAAAAAGGCAAAGCGATGCGAAAAGCGCGGGAAGGCATTGATGCCGCTGGAACCTTCGACTTTAGGCATGGTGGACAGCGAGCTGCCTCCAATCAGGGTCAGGGAAAAAGGGGAGCCCTCCGTCATTTGGCGTAATAAGCGATATTTGGCCAAGGCGTTTACGAGTTGCTTGCGGTCTCCGGCACCTTTCGCCCGGGAAATTCCCAGCATGAGCCTGTCATTGAGGCCGTATTCGAAACCAATGGATATGTCGGCCGCGTTTTCAAACCCGAAAAAAGTGCTCCAACCGCCATTGCTGCCCAACATGTCGCCAAAGCGGTGAACGACGCGAAAATCCAATTTTCGGGCGGCTAGAGTTTCTATGGAGTGGGTGTTGATGATGCGGGTATCTTTAAATGTCTTGTAAATCAGCTCTTGGGCAGAAATCGATGGCAAAAGCAGAAAAAGACCGTAGATGAGGAAAAGTTGTTTGTTCATGACCGTTTTGATTGTGTTTTATGCAGCCTTTATTGTTCCGGATAACCGTTTTGTAGCCAGCATTCCAACAAATTGAGCTCGTCGGTACTGAGTTCCTTAGGGCCGGAAGCATAGGGTGGAGGCATGTCTTTAATGAAGAGCACCCGGGTTTCAAATTGCCCGCCATCCAAGCGCGATTTCATGCTGGAGTAGTGGGTGAAATCTCCTATGGAAGCCCCGGCACTGTGACAACCCGCATACGAACAATTCATGTCAATGACGGGCTTGACTTCGTTGGCATAAGTCGGCATCAGGGTGTCACAAGCCATGCTGGGCATTGCCGGAGGGCGTTTTTCGTAGGTGCAAGAAGGCAAAAAGGCGAAAAAATTCAAAAGAAAGGAAAAAAAAACGAGCCCCTTGAAGAGGCGGAGTGAGGTGTTCATCGGGTGGCAAATTTAGGTCTTATGAAGAAACAGGGCATGTGTAACTTCTTGATTATCAGCATGTTTTGTCGAGTGAGGATGGGAAAGTGCTCTGAAGGCAAAAGTAATAACTTTTGCATAGCAAAAAGCCGGAAATTTTCTCTTTGAAAAAAAAAGCCTTTTTTGCTTGCTCGTTTACAAAAACGTTGTATATTTGCAGTGCTAACAATTTTTCTTTTCGCCGCTTTTGATTGTTATCCTACCTCTTTTCGGCGAGATTGTTAGTGCCTTCTCGGAGCGTTTTTTATTTTCGCACGTTCCCGGCTTTATTTCAGCCGGGAACACTTTTTTTCTGCTCATGTGATTTTGACGTTTGTTTGGTTTAAGCTATTATCTTTGTGCAAGCGTATAATCACGACAGGATAAACGATATGATGGAGCTTTTTGAGCAATTTCTTCGAGAATACGGACCTTTGGCAGGTCTTTGTGCCGTCTTTCTTTTTTTAGCCGGCTTTCTGCTGGGACGCTTTTTAGTCATGCCGGCTTTGCGTAAAGAGAAAAAACATGCTGAAAATCTCATGCAGTTATGTAGAACGGCAGAAGCCTCTAAGCAGAAACTCGAGGAACAACTTCTGGAAAAAGACCAGCAGTTGGTAGAACGGGAAAAACGCCTACAAAGCAAAGAACAGCTGGCTGCTGTTTGGGAAGGAGAAGCCAAAGGCTGTGAAGAAAAACTGTCTCAACTGGAAACTCAATGGAAGGAGCTCCAAAAACAGCATCAAAATCAGGAGCAACACTTGTTGGACTTGCTGCGGCAAGTGGAAGATCGAAATGCCCGCCTCCAAGAACTGGAAGCTCAACGGGAGGCTCTTCGGGAGGAAAACAAACAGTTGGTTTCTCAACTCTCTACAGAACAAGTAGCCCTTGAGCAGATTGCCCAAATGCAAAGCACCTTAAATGCTGCTTTGCAACGTCTCAGTGAATTGGAAAGCAAATTGCCGGAGAACCAATCTTCCTTTTCGCCTGCAGCCGTGGAAACCGAAACCTTTGTTCCCGAAGGAAATGGTGAGGAATTGTTGAAGGAAAAGCTCGATCCTTCTGCTAAGGAGTTGTTGCCTGAAGACGATACCGAACGGGCCAAGGCTTGGATTAAAAGGGCTGTTGGTGAGCATTTACCTGAGGCAAAAGGACAGGATGATCTCACTCGTATTGAAGGCATAGGCCCTTTTATCGAAGATCAGCTCCATGCGTTGGGGCTGTGCACTTTCGAGCAAATAGCTGCTTTGGATGACAAAGCCATCGACCTGCTGACCAAAGCCATACGCTTCATTCCCGGGCGCATTAAAAAAGACCGTTGGGTCGAGCAGGCTGCCGCCCTCATGAAAACAAAAGCGGGTAAGGAAAAGAAGAAGAAGAAAAAGAAAAGCGCTAAGGGGGCTTCCCGAACATCAATAGATGATTTGAAGTTGATTGAAGGCATTGGGCCGAAAATCGAAGAAGTGTTGAACAAGGCAGGTATTAAGACCTGGAAGCAACTGGCTGAGCAAAGCGTTGACAATTTGAGGAAAATTTTGGCCTCTGCAGGAAAGCGTTTTACCCTGCACAAACCGGATTCCTGGCCTCAGCAGGCCCGTCTGGCGGCAGAGGCTAAGTGGAAAGAATTAAAGGCTTTACAAGATGAACTCTGAGAAGGGCCGTGAAAAGGTGTTTTTCAAGTATCACGGCACGGGTAATGACTTCATTTTGCTTGATGCCCGAGATGGCTCTTGGGTGGATCCTCAGGATTACGAACTTATCAAACATTTGTGTGAACGCTGCTTTGGTGTGGGGGCTGATGGTCTTATGTTCTTGGAAACCAGCGAAGAGGCTGACTTCCACATGCGCTACTACAATGCGGATGGCCGTCCGAGCAGTATGTGTGGTAACGGCGGCCGTTGTGTAGTGGCTTTCGCCAAATGGCTAAGCATCTTTACGGGCAAGCATTGTCGTTTTACGGCTTCCGATGGTTTACATCAGGCGGAAATACTCAAAGACGGGCGCATTGCATTGGAAATGGCTGATGTCTCTGTTTGTCGTTCCTTGGGTGAACAGCAATACTTCCTGGATACGGGTTCCCCTCATCACGTCTGCTTCGTGGACGATCCGAATGCTGTGGACGTACTTGAACGAGGGCGAGCTATTCGCTATGCCGACCCTTATCTCAAAAATGGAGTAAATGTGAATTTTGTGAAGTTTTTGCCGGAAGAAAAGAGGCTACGCGTTCGGACTTATGAGCGGGGGGTAGAAGCGGAGACCTACTCTTGTGGAACCGGAGTTACGGCTTCAGTATTGGCCTACTGGCTGAAAAAGGGGGGAATGGAAGGCCGCCACAGGGTAGAGGTTTCTACTCCCGGAGGCGTGTTGGAAGTACATTTCAACTACACGGCTTCAGAGGGTTTTCGTCAAATAGCTTTAGTCGGGCCGGTTCAAAAAGTCTTTCGGGGTGAATATATGTTGGAAGTGGAAACGAAGTGATTTGAGAGCTGTTGTCTCTCAAACCACTTCACTTATTTCAGTAGTCCATGAGTTGCAAGGCTTTGTCCAGCTCGGTTACCGGTAATTTACAGATGTTGTTTTGACAGACATAGATCATGGTTTCGCCTTCTTGCAGGCGGTCTTTGAGCAGCTCCAAATTACCTTCCGTGGTGCCGGCAAGGACAACAGCAGAAGGAAGAAAGCGACGTTGCAGCTCCAGGGCTATTTCCTCTGCCTTAGGGCCGACGATGGCCACTTCATAGGGTTTCCAGACGTGTTCGAGGGCTGCTTGTAGCCAGTTGGCATAAAAATTCGGCTGTTCAGCAGTTTGAATTTGAGGCCATACGGCTTGTAGCATCTCATGGCTTTCTCGTCCCAATTCAGGCAGGTAGAGGAATTCGTTGAGGCGGTTCAAAGCTCTTGCAAGTATGGAGTTGGAGCTTGGGATGACATTGTCAGTGATTTCCTTTTTGCGGGCAATCAGGCTTTGGCTGTTATCCGAGGTGTAGTAATGTAACGGGCTGTTGGGGTCGGTAAAGTGCTCTTCGGCATAATCGATCAAGCCTTTGGCCGTGTAAAGCCATTGTTCATCAAAGGTGATTTCGTACAGGCTCATCAAGGCTTGGGCCAAAAGCGCGTAATCGTCCAGGAAGGCGTGGATTTTGGCCTTGCCGTCTTTGTAGTTGCGTAGCAGACTGCCGTCTTTTTGTAACATGTTTTCAGCGAGGAAGCGAGCATTTTTTACAGCTATTTTTCTGTAATTTTCATCTCCCAGAGCTTTAAAAGCATCGATGTATCCCTGCAGCATGAGAGCATTCCAGGCCGTGAGTATTTTGTCGTCCAGATGGGGGCGAATGCGTTGACTTCGAGCTTGGAAAAGAATTTCTTTGGCTTTCGCCAAATGCTGTAGCCAGTCTTCGGTACTCATGTTATGTCGTTTGGCGAAAGCCTCTTCGCTTTCTACGGGGTCGAGGACGTTTTTGCCGTGTTCCCAGTTGCCTTTTGGGCTGATGTCGTAGTATGCGCAAAAGAGTTGGCGGAGTTTCGGATCAGTGATGAGGCTGTCTATTTCAGCCTGAGTCCAGACGTAAAACTTGCCTTCTTCGCCTTCGCTGTCGGCGTCCAAAGAAGAGTAGAACCCTCCTTCGGGAGCGCTCAACTCTCGTTCGACAAATTGCAGGGTTTGTCGAATCAGTTGGCTCCATTTTTCTTGGCCGGTGAGCTGATAAGCTTTGGCGTAAAGGCTGACGAGCTGGCCGTTGTCATACAACATTTTTTCAAAATGCGGTACATGCCAACGGGGGTCGGTGGAGTAACGGGCGAAGCCGCCACCGATTTGGTCATAGATACCTCCAAGGCGCATTTGTTCGAGCGTGGTGAGGCTGAGCTGTAGCGCTTGTTCGTTTCCCGAAAGGGCGTGATAGCGGAGTAAGAATTCGTACTTGTTGGGCATGGGAAACTTGTTGCCGCTGCTCTTTGTGCCACCGTACAAAGGGTCCATGTTTTGCATGAATTTTTCGGCAATGCTTGCCAGGTCTTCAGCTTGAATTTCGTTGTGCTTTTCCAGGACGGGGAGTTGGTCTGTTTGTCGAATGTGGTCGGTGAGTTGTTGAGCAAACTCTTCCATTTTTTGCGGATTGTCCCGATATTCTTTAGCGAAGTATTCCAAGATTTGCATCCATTTATCTTTGGGGAAATACGTTCCCGCCCAGACGGGTCGCCCGTCGGGTAGAGCGAAGGCGTTCAGAGGCCATCCACAGCCTCCTTCACTGCTGAGTTGGCAGGCCGTCATATAGACATCGTCCACATCGGGACGCTCTTCGCGATCGACCTTGATGGCTACAAAGTTTTCGTTCATCATGCTGGCTACAGTGGTGTCTGCAAAGGATTCCTCCTCCATGACGTGGCACCAGTGACAGGCTGCATAGCCGATGCTGATGATGAGCAGCTTGTTTTCCTCTTTGGCTTTTTTCAGCGCTTCTTCACCCCAGGGGTACCAATTGACCGGATTGTGGGCGTGTTGCAGCAGATAAGGACTGTTTTCGTGAATGAGATGATTGGTGTAAGGGTGTTGTTTTTCTTGTTCGCTTTCTGCAGAAGGGCCGTGGCAAGAGGAGAAGAAAAACAAGCCCGACAACAAAAGCGGCAGTAGAAAAAACAGAGAGCTTACTTGTTTGTCGGATTGCGCTAACAGGAGGGAGTTTGTCATGAGTGTTTGATTTTGAAGAAGTTTTGTGCTTTGAGTATGCCGCCTTTGAGGTTGAAGACCGAGGCAAAGCCGTTTTCCAACATCCACTGGGTGGCTGTGGCACTGCGTTGTCCGCTGTGGCAGTAAATAACCCAAGTGCAATCGGTCTGAAGTTCTTGTAGTTGGTGGTGCAGCTGATTTAGAGGGATATGTAAACCTCCGATGTGCGCACTTGAGCGTTCGCGCTCTGTGCGCACGTCGAGTAGCTTGAAGGGACGCTCTTGCTCTATCCATTGGACAAGCTCCCCGGGGCTGATTTCCGGAACAGGCCGCTCACAAGAACCGGAGTAGTGCTCTTGTAGCTGCTTGATGCCAACTCGGCTCGTTCGGGGCAATTGAAGGATTTGGGTGTGCATGTTGCGGCTATCCAGGAGCAACAGGCGGGCATCCAGAGGTTCACCCAGGCCGGTGATGAGCTTGATGACCTCATTGGCCTGAATGCTGCCTATGATGCCGGTAAGGCTGCCCAGTACACCGGCTTCAGCACAGTTGGGCACACTTTCGGGTGGAGGGGGCGTGGGGTAGAGGTCGCGATAGTTGGGGCCTCTGCTGCCGTCGGTTCGCAAACGGTTGAAGACGGAAACCTGGCCTTCATACCGAAAAACAGAGGCATAGACATTGGGTTTTTCGCACAAGCAACAGGCATCGTTGACCAAATAACGGGTGGGAAAATTGTCACTACCGTCGGCTACGCAATCGTATTGCGCTATGAGTTCCAGAGCATTATTTGCCGAAAGGCGAAAGGGATAAGCCTGAATGTGTACTTCGGAGTTTAAGGCCCGAAGTCTTTGGGCAGCCGACTGAGCCTTGTTTTGTCCGAGATCTTTTTCCGTGTAGAGCACCTGGCGTTGGAGGTTGCTGAGCTCTACTTTGTCAGGGTCTATGATGCCGATGTGCCCCACACCCGCTGCCGTCAGGTAGAGGAGTAAAGGCGTGCCCAAACCGCCGGCCCCGACAACGAGCACCTTGCTCTTCCTGAGTTTATCTTGCTCTTCGGGGCCAAAATCGGGCAAGGCCAGGTGGCGTGTATAGCGCTGATAGGCTGTGTAATCTATCATGGAAAGGCAAAGATAGTTAAAATTGACAGGGTGATTTTATACATTAAAGTTTGGTGAAATAAAATAATGTCTTATTTTTGCCCCGTCATGCGGTTTCTGGAACAAATTACACTTGCTGTTGGCAAATTATAATCTCATTGCAGAAGGGAGCATGACATACCGGCTTTTCGCTTGACGAAAAGCCGTTTTTTTTGAAAAATTTGCCCCGTAACAAAAAAACATCTTACCTTTGGAGCGTCGGAGAACCGCGGTCCCATGAACAAACCGACCTTTCTCTGAATTACTTCCCGAAACCGATTTAAACTGTTTGAGCCCGGCAGGGCTTTTGGATGGCAGGCTTCCCTGTTGTTTGCCTTTCGGCAAATGGAGTAAGTTGCCTTTCAAGAAATCTTTGTTAAGGATAACTGTTTCACAAACCAGTTATATCGATCTCATGAAAAAAAGAACTTGTACACAACTATTCAAATTCACGGCTTTTTTGCTCCTGGGGCTTTGGAGCCTTTCGGCAAATGGACAGACGTACAGCGGCACGACGGGGCCTATTGTCGATGTTTCCACTACCGACTTCACGGTAAATGTGCCATTGACGGGAACTGTTGGAACGAACTTTTCTATCAACAACCTGACTTTGGACATTACCCATTCTTGGGATTCGGATCTGGACATCTTTCTCATTGCTCCGGATGGTACAACGCAATTGGAACTCAGCACGGATAACGGCGGTAGTGGAGACAACTACACTAATACAGTTTTTCAAGACGGGGGAGCAGATATCACAGCGGCCTCGGCGCCTTTTACGGGCACTTTTCAACCTGAGGGTGGCACTTTTGCCGCGGCTTTTGCAGGAGTGGACGTAAACGGTACCTGGACTTTGCGCATTACGGATGATACGGGAGGAGATACCGGTACGTTGAACAGTTGGTCTTTGACTTTTGATGCCATCGTCGCAGGTTGTGATCCGGAGGCGGAGTTTGCTTATGATGCTACAGATTATTGCCAGAACGGGGCGGACCCCCTTTTGAGCCACACGACCGGTACAGACGGAACTTACACTTATGTGGCAACTGCCGGTGGTCCGAATTTGGCCTTGAACAGTACAACGGGTGCTGTCGATGTTTCCGCCAGTGATCCCGGTACTTATGAGATAACCAATACGGTAACGACAGGAGGAAGCGGTTGCCCGGGAGTGGCCAACGACATGGTGATTACCGGTGTTTTGGACGGGCCTTTAAGTGGTGGTACGCCTAAGGCCATTGAGTTTTACGTCATCAATGACATTCCGGATTTGAGCCTCTATGGCTTTGGCTCGGCGAATAATGGAGGTGGTTCGGACGGACAGGAGTTTACCTTCCCGGCTGTATCGGCAACGGCGGGGGATTACATCTACGTGGCTACGGAAACCACCAATTTTACGGCCTTCTTTGGATTTGCTCCGGATTACACCTCTTCTGCTGCTGCCATCAACGGAGATGATGCTATTGAGCTGTTTTTTAATGGCACGGTGGTTGATGTGTTTGGAGATATCAATGTAGATGGCACCGGCCAACCTTGGGAGTATCTGGACGGCTGGGCATATCGCGTAAACAATACAGGCCCTGATGGCTCTACTTTTGTCCTGGCCAATTGGACTTTCAGCGGCCCCAATGCTTTGGATGGAGAGACCAGCAATGCTACGGCTGCTACGCCTTGGCCTTTGGGTTCCTACAGTTGCGGTGGCGGTGGTGGGACGACTTATACTTGTACGCAGACGATTACCATTCAGGCTGCGCCTTCTGCCTTTGCCGGTTTTAGTGTCGTTAGTTGCGGAGCTTCTCCGGTCAGCTTGAATGCTTCGGCTGCACCAGGTGGTTTTTGGTCGGGAGGAGCAGGTACTTTTAGCGATGTGAATTTGGCCAATGCTACCTATACTCCGGATGCTTCGGAAGTGGGTACAACGGTTACACTGACTTGGACCGTGCCGGGCACGGCTCCCTGTGCAGATGCTTCGGATGAAGTATCCATTACTGTCTTGCAAGAGCCGGATGCAGAATTTAGCTATGATGCAGCTGAATATTGTCCCAATGGCGCCAATCCGGTGTTGAGCCATACCACGGGAACAGACGGCCTCTATACCTATACTGTAGTATCCGGTGGTCCGACCTTAAACCTGGACCCGCAAACCGGAGCCATCAATTTGAATGGCACTGATCAGGGAACTTATCAGGTGACCAACAGCGTTTCCGGTTG
>Ga0256839_1003464_pt1 | contig 16246 bp, 17 predicted proteins | sample 354166metaG_FD_185968 | JGI IMG/M metagenome (GOLD analysis project Ga0256839, IMG submission 185968) | Hydrothermal vent microbial communities from Mid Atlantic Ridge, Atlantic Ocean - 354-166 | ecosystem: Environmental > Aquatic > Marine > Hydrothermal vents | place: Atlantic Ocean: Mid... | reverse complement strand
GTATTCAATATCAGGAATCCTGTCACGAAGGTACAACGCCAAAGCAGCGCTGTCTTTGCCGCCGGAGAGACCCAATATGTGACGAACATTCTTTTCAGGCATGTCTTTTTCTCTTTCTTGATTTGACGATTTCAGTAACGGTTTCTTGTTTATAGAATACGTCCTCAATTAGTTCTGACTGTTTCGTCAGAGTATGGAACTTCCGGGGGAATGCGCATTAATTTAATCATAACTCTCTATATTCACCTCGAAATACTTCCCTTACATGCCAGTCAACAAATTTTCTATCTGGATAGTAGGATTTTCTCTGTGGAGGAGCAATTTTTTTGCCGTGAAAGTTCATTAGCCATTCCTGAAATCCAATTGTCCCGTTAGCGTGGGCTGAAACTAATATTTTCATATTGTCAGATAGTGTAAAGGCCCCCCTATCAAATAATTTGTGGTGTAATGCACATAGAGCAAGTCCATTCACTTCGACATCAGGCCCTCCAGCTTGATACCATTTAATATGAGCAGCTTCTAAAGCAATGGGGAAGATGCCTAATCGTACATCAAATCCACACACAGCACATCTGTATTCATATGCTCTTAAAATGTTTTCCCGAAACTCAGGATGCCTCCTTCTTTCTGTAACTCCTAGTGACGGAATGTCGATGCCCACTGCCTGCAGAATGTCCTCATGAATTGACGAAGGGAAATTTGAATCCAACAGTTCCTGAACGATTTTTAGAACTAATTTACTATCCGCCTGAAGTTTGTTGAAAAGATTTTTCGGAAATCCACCTGCAACCCTACAATTAATAAGATCACTCTTTTTTGGATCACCGCTTTTGTTAAGTTCAATCTCCTCTGCCCCAGACACTTCCCATATATTGTCATTTTGCAATCTCCAAAATGGATATTCTGTTCGATAATTCATACGCACCGGGCCAAATTCTCTCAATAACATATCCAAGTTTCTATCTATTTCTTCATAAGAAATCATTCTGCCTTTGCTTTGCAATAATCTCCCAAGAGCATAGAGAGATAACAATGGCTTATGAGGCGCCCTTTCTCCACCTCTTTTCCAGACTGTTAGATTTCTAAATCTTTTTATAATCTGTTCCTCATTCATGATGTTATTTTGTTGACGGTTAAGAATAGGGAAATTACGTTCTGGTCTTTATGAAACGATGTTCTTTTCTTCCTGACAATTTCAGCCCGAATTCCGAAGGGACGAGCTTATTGCCTTTACTCCCCGGAAGCCTGCCTTCTTTCAGAATCTTAAATGCAGTGCTCCAGTAACGTATGGCCTTAACCATATTCTTCCCGACACCTAAAATAACCGGGGCATCTTCTCTTGAAAAGATCATTTCATCTTCAGATGCTTTATCAAAGCCTTTTTTTAGCCAGCCATAACGCGGATGAAATGTTTCGTGCCTTGCAAATATTGGTGCTATATTTTTTACTCGCATAGCCTAAATCCGGGGTGATATTGAAATACGGTAACTTACTTTTAAGTATACCTTACAGTTGCATAAAAAACATCGCCTGCGGGCTGTGGAGTCCGGCGGAAAAGCTTTATCTGCGATACCTTCAGGACATATCCCGCACGGCATATTGCCGTCTTTTGGAATTTCACTCTCCGTTAAGTCCCGCAACAGGGACATATTTTCAATATCCCATCGCTTTATAAAGGTTTTACGCCGGACTCCACAGCCGGCTTATGCAACATTAAGGATGCTCTTGCAAAAGTCGTCTCCCTGTCACCTGCAACGGAGAGAGAGGTCTTGAACTCACCGCTGCCGAAAGATTTCCCCCTCCGGTCGAAATGACATATACAGGCATTTTCATACTTTTGCAGGAGGCTCTGAGGTGAAATCATTTCACGATATTATAACCCGGTGGGGATGTCTCGACCCTTTCAAGCGGATCGTGGAAATACTTGTACCTGAAAAGGGCGTCAAGACCGTGGCAGTCAATGCAGATATTGTTGTAGCTGACGTTTCGCAGGAAACTGTTCGTCGCATTGCCTTCAACGTTCCCGCCGCTGCCTTTTTCCCTGACCAGGGGACTCCATTGATGGGCGTTATGGCAGGTGGCGCACGAGATATTGCCGACATGTGTCAGTTCGGCGGTCTTTCTGTCGTAAATGGGCGCGTAATCTATTGCATTCTTATCGCTGCGCATGATGTTGTTTATCAGTTTGTCGTCAGGATGCGTTGCTATCAACGGTATCCTTTTCTCCCCCGGATTGCCCTTGGAATGGCAGCTTGTGCACAATGAATCTATAACATCCTCGCCGGGGACGATCTCGCCGTACGTCCTTGCCCACAGCTTTATCTTGTTGGGGCTGTTGTGGACAAGATGGCAGGCCCCGCACTCCCCTGATTCCTTCACGGTCTGACCAAGCAGGTTTTTGGCATCAGGCGCCGTGACGTTGAGGTCGTGATCGGTTCCGTCAACAAAGGCCTTGTCCACGTGACAAGTCTTGCACAGGTCGGAAGACGGGGCGTTCTTCTTTCTCAGGAAGCTGTTGGTCGCGTCGCCTTCCATGTTCTTGTATGCATAGTTTTTGATAACCGGTTTGTTGGGGGCCCATGTGTGCGGCTCGTGGCACGTCAGGCACACGAGCCTGCCGCTTACCGTCTTGTTGCCTGCGCTGTCGTACAGCGGCAGCGGCGGCGGAGTGATGTTCAGGTTCGCAAGGGTGACATTGACGGGATGATAATTGTCGCCGATCAGCTTCTTTTTGGCTGCACCCTCTTTGTTGTGGCATGCGGCGCATAACCGCGAGACAAAATCCTTGCCGCCGGGAAGGTTTTTCGCCCAGAGATGTTTCTCCACTGCGTTGTGCGGCACATGGCATGCGCTGCAGGGGCCTGATACTGATGCCTTGAACCCCTGCGCGTTCTTTTCTTCCGGGGCCGTCACCGTGAGGTTATGGTCGGAGGTTATCACCGGCTTTTTGTCGGTATGGCATTTCACGCACAGGTTCGATGAGAAGTTGGATACCCTCAGGAAGCTGTTCAGGGCGTCGCCCTCCACGTCTTTGCCGCCCTTGTTTAACGGCGAGTTGGGGTCCCACGTGTGAACATTATGACAGGTAAAACACTGAACTCTGCCCTTCGGGTCCTTTGTGCCGTCCTCTGCAAATAACGGCAGCCACTCCGGCTGTCCTCCGCGAAGAGGGGGAACGTTCACCGGATGAGTGTATTTGCCGGTGCGCTTGATCTTGTACGGGGTCTTTTCCCCGTGGCAGCTCAGACACAACTGGGGCGCTGCCGGCGCGTCTTTTTTGAGCGGCCGTGCCCAGAGTTTCCCGCCTGCGGCATTATGCGGTGTATGACATGCGCCGCACGGGCCTGACTCGGACACGGGCTGTTTTTTTATGTTTTTCTCCCGGGGCAGTGTTATGCGCAGGTCGTGCTTTGTGTCAACCACATTCTTCTGGTCCACGTGGCAGATCATGCACAGCTCTGAGTTTTTGTTGCTGATCAGCAGAATTCTCTCCCCCAGTGCCCCGTGCACCCTGTGGCAGGACTGGCAGATGACCTTGTCTTTCTCTGTCGCCCTCTTGGCGCCCGCCATGTATAGTTTCTCAGGCAGTTTAAGGGCTGTTGTGTGCAGGGGATGACCGTTGGATGTTTTATAGTCCGCCTGTCTCCTGTGGCACATCTCGCAGAGGCTCGAGTCAACGTTGCGCTCCCGGTAAACGGCTGTCCGTCCGGTGGGGTCGCCGTGAGGGGCGGCTCCCTTGCCGTGCGCTGAATGGCAGGTGCCGCAATATATCTCCCCTTTTACGCTCAGGGGGAGTTCGGGCGGTACCGTGACATTTTCCGATGGCTTGACGAATACGGGGTGCCTGTTGAATTTCCAGACTATGTCGCGGGAGTCTTTTACATATCCGTCGTGGCAGCTGTAGCATATCTGCTCCGAGCTCACAACGCCCTGAGTGTCTTTCATCAGGACATTGCCGGGCTGCCACTCAACCAGTGTTTCCTTGTCGGTCCTGAATTCATCCAGCCACATGATGTGGCACATGACACAGTCCCTTTTTGAAGACATCTCCAGGGCGGAGACACGCTGCGGGACAGCGGCAGTGATAATGACAGACACCACGCATAAAACGAACAAATACTTTGCAGTTTTAAAAGCAGGACACATTTTTTCACGCTATTCCAGAAATTTCAGCACCGTTATCCTGTTGCCTCTCATCTCCACTACCAGCAGCCGGCCGGCTTTGTCGACGGCAAGACCCACGGGTGACTTGAAGACCCTCTTTTCACCTTTTTTGCAGATGACCCCGATAAACCGTCCGAGGTCTGTAAACACCTGCAATACTCCCATGTAGCTGTCGCTGACAATCACCCGGTCTTTCCGGTCTATTGCAACGCCCTTGGGCCTGAAAAACTCGCCCGGCAGCACACCCCAGGAACCGATGGCCGCTATGAACACTCCCGACGGCTCGAACTTCTGAACCCTTGTGTTGAGCACATCCACCACGAAGATTTCATTGGACCGGTTCAGGGCCAATATGCCCGGGTACCTGAATTCGGCGAACTGTTCGCCGAAGTTTCCCCATTCAAATTCAAAGACGCCGTTCCGGCGGTAGACCTTTATCCTGTGGTTTTCATTGTCCGAGATGTAGAGGTAATTCCTGAGCCCGGAGACCGCGACATCAACCGGATCGGGCGGCACTTCGTCCGGTTCCCTGCGGACTGAAAACATGTAAAGGAAGTTGCCCTTTAAATCAAAGACCTGTATCCTGTGATTGCGGGAGTCGGCTATAAAGACCTTGCCGTCCTCCGATATGTCTATTCCGAGGGGGAACTTGAATTGTCCCTTGCCGTTTCCTTCAGCGCCGAAGGCGAATTTCCACCTGCCGTTTCCGTCGACCACTATCACCCTGTTGTTAACGCCGTCGACGAGGTAGATATCGCCGTTGGGCGCCACGGCCAGATCGCTCGGCTGGTTGGCCCCGGGCCTGATATCAAAGAGAAACTTCGTATTGACGCATTCAAGGGCAAACAGACTGTCCGGAACAGTTGGAATGGAAAAAATGAGTATTAAATAAATATAAAGAAGTCGCAAGGCAGTTTTCTTCTGTTAAGTATATGGATTGGAAGGGTCCGCATACGGACCCTTCCTTATAAAAACCATCCCCGCAGGATTTACCCAATGGCTCTATTTGAACAGATTAGGTATATAGAATGTCTCGTACTTGGTGATCATGCCTTTGATATTCAGCTCCTGAAGGTCTATGATCCTGTTGTCGGCAAATCCCAGCCTTTTGAACTCAAGGATGCCCTTCTTTGAATGGCATGCCTTGCATTCATGGCCCTTCGGTTTGATGTTCACATGGAACTTCTTCTTGACATTATCCCTCTGTTCAGGCGTGAGCTTGTCTCTCACCCTCACGTAATCCCTTGCCAGGGGCGCATCCTGCACCTGGATTGCGGAGACAAGCCTGCTGCCCTTGACAACGTAAGGGGCAATCTTGGAGAACTGGTCCTCCACCTCTACAAGGTTGCCCGTCTCGGGGTCGTAACTCGTGCCGAAAAACGGCCCCGGAGGATTTTCGTCGTAAGGATTGTACCACTTGTATACTATGTTCATTCCCTTTTTCTGCTCCAGGTGACATGTCTCACAAACGAAAAACTGTGTGTGCATGTTCAGAAGTGACCTGACCTTTTTGTTCTTGCTGTGAGGATAGCTGGAGTGGCATATGTAACATACCGGCTGGTCTTTCTCCGGCAGTTGGGGATATGCAACCATGTTGTGGAAATGCCTGTGCTTTTCCATCTCCTCCTGGCGCCTGACTTCCTCCAGGATTGCGGATTTCCTCTTCTCTTCAATTTTCTTCTGTAACGGCACCAGCACCGCGGGGCCTTCGGGAGAGAACGTAACCTGGTATACGGCGACTCCCAGCACCGAAAGCGTGATTAGCATGAACACGGCGCCGATTAAATATACTGATGCGGGATGTTCTAATCGTTTTGGTTCACCTGGCAATTAAAGGTCACCTCCTATTAGTTAGTCTCAAAGCCTTTTTCTTTTAAAAGTTTCTTCATGTATTCCCTTTCTTCCGGAATCTCCCTGAGATTGTTGAGATATTCCAGGAAGTGTTCTTCTATCTGATGTTCCCTCGTGATTCTCCCCGTTATAAACACCCATTGAAGCGGGAACCTGCCCGGCACAAGATGCACGTTGCTCCAGTGCCAGAACACCACCACGGTAATCGCCATCACCGCCTCATCAGCGTGCATCAGCCTTGCGAGGTTCTGTGCAAACTGGGGATTGGGCCAGATAGTCGCCATTGTCTCGGGAAACAGCAGCGTTGTCCCCGCTGTTACAAGGACGAAGGTGCCCCACAGGATCGCCAGGTAGTGAAGCTTCTGCTTGTACATGAATTTTTCCATCTTGGGCCTGTAAGGCTCTTTGCCGAGGAAGTATTTTATGTCGTGAATTGCGTCCTGGATATCCTTCAGGCGGGGGATCTGTGTTCTCTTTATATCAAACTCCTTTTTTATAATCTTGTGCAGTGTTCCCGCAATAATGGTGGCCACATGATATACGCTCGCAAGAACCATAAACGCGGCCGATATGCGGTGGACCAGTCTTGCGGTGTCAGGCCCGCCGAAGAGGTCCATTACGTAATACGTCCACCACAGACCGCTGTAGTGAAGGGCAAGCCCGGTAGCCGCCAGGACAAGAAACGTCACAAATGTCACAAAGTGCTGGATAACTATATGAACCGAATATCGCGGCAGGTCGCCGAGAGGGTCTGATTTCACGTGCTTGTAAATATTCCGCGGTATGTTTCCCACACCTTCAACGTATGTGGTATCACCCTCAAGTTCGGCAGTACCGGCGGAACCTGAAATCTCTTCGGAAATGGTTGCCATATATTATACCTCCATCATAGTGTGTTTAAGATTACTTCACTGCTTCATCCGCACGTTATTGTTTGGGACCGTATTTATTGAGCCACCGTTTTGACACGCCGCGCCATGTGGTGCCCTGCCTGATCTGCCATTTGATGCCGTCTTTCTTCCTGCCGATGGTTTCAAGCAGTGCAAGTCCGAGCAGGCCGAAGACGGAGCCGTAGAAGGCAAAGGTCAGGTTTATGGCCGCGAAGTGCAGAATCGGGTCCTTCTCCAGGTTCTGATGCACATCGATCCTGATAAACCGTTCATTCACACCTTCATGACACTGTTCGCAGACTTTCGCCCTGTTGGCTATGTTGATCGTGGCGTTCTTGTCGTCTTTTTTGTAAATATCGTGTATTGCGCTTGAGGCGTGACAGCTTATACAGTCCGCGGAGTCCTGTGAACCCAGCAGCACAGACTTGCCGTGCATGGACGCCTTGTAGGTCTCCACTGCCTCCAGGCTCTCGTGAGAGACTTTGAATTTTGCCATCTTCTCGACGTCTTCATGACAGTTTTTCGAGCAGAGTTCCACGATTTCCTGGGGGGAGCGCGAGGTCTTGCGCCGCAGGCGGTGCGTTATGTGCTTGTATGCCTGGGTGACGCCTTTTTTGTCGTGGCAGTTCAGGCACCGGAGCAGTGTCGTCGGCGCTATCCGTTCGGCCGCCACCTCCCTGTATATAGGGTTGAGATGGCAGTATTTGCAATACGGCTTTGCGGCCTTCAGTTCCTCGGAGTCCTCTTCCTTTATTCCGTGAACGCTCTTGTTGTATATGTCTATTATTTTCTTGTGAGAGAAATTTTCCTTGGAGAAAGGAGGCTTGATGTGACACTGGTTGGCGCAGTTGACTTCTTCCGTTACAGGGTCATGCGGAATCCTCGTGATATACGTATGGCAGTCCCTGCACGGGACGTTTCTGTGCGTGGTGTTTGCATAAATATTTTCATTAACGTAATAGCTCCTCTTTCTGCCCTGTTCGTCGATTCTGCCTATCTGCCTGTACTTGTGGCACATGAGACAGTTCTCCTTGTCTGCCGCTTCTGCACGGATGCCGATTATCGAGAATGCAAACAGTGCCGCAAGGAATAAAGACATCTTCACCCCCGTGGAAAGAATCATCCGTACGTGTTTTCTTTCGGGGTGTATATCCAGAAACAGCCTAAGTAATTTCAAGTCTCTCCCTCCTGATTAAAGCAATTTATAGTTACAGTTAGGTTGGCGGGATTGTTTTCAACGGAAAACGGAAAATCTCTTTGATTTCACCCCGGCAACACACCTGAAATCCATTCGGAATAGAAACGCCCCACGTTTTGCTTATAACTATATAAGTAAAGCTTTTTAATAGGATTTTGAATAAGACATATATAGATAACATTTCTGGAATTTATTGTCAAGATAATGTTTTTTTGAAAAATTTTCCGGCCCGCCCTGCCCCGCCGCTGGTTTTTCCGCGCAACCGGGCAATATTTACCGTAATGTGTGTTAAAATACCGGTAATTATTCCAAACTTCAAACATTAAATCTAAAAATCTAAGGTGGAGACGACAACCATGATGAAAAGAATACTGGTAACAGGCGGGGCGGGCTTCCTCGGGTCGCATCTGTGCGAAAAACTACTCAGGGCTGGGCACGAGGTTCTGTGTGTCGACAATTTCTATACAGGCCGCCGCTCGAATATTCTGGATTTCCTCTCATCGACGCGGTTCGAGGTGTTGCGCCATGACATATGTTTTCCCCTGTATGTCGAGGTGGACGAGATATACAACCTTGCGTGCCCGGCATCGCCTATCCATTACCAGTTCGACCCGGTGCAGACCACAAAGACATCCGTCCACGGCGCCATCAATGCGCTCGGCCTTGCCAAGCGGCTCAAGGCGAAAATCTTCCAGGCCTCGACTTCCGAGGTCTACGGCGACCCGCGCGTCCATCCGCAGCCCGAGTCGTACTGGGGCAATGTAAACCCCATCGGTTTCCGTTCATGCTACGACGAGGGCAAACGCTGCGCCGAGACCCTGTTTTTCGATTACCACCGCCAGCACAAGCTGAAAATCAAGGTCGCAAGGATATTCAACACCTACGGCCCGAGGATGCATCCCAATGACGGCCGGGTCATCAGCAATTTCATAATGCAGGCCCTGCAGGGAAAACCGATTACCGTCTACGGCGACGGGAGCCAGAGCAGGAGCTTCTGCTACGTGGACGACCTGATCGACGGATTCATCAAGCTGATGGACACCCCTGATGATTTCACAGGGCCGGTGAATCTCGGCAATCCGGATGAATTCACCATACTTGAGCTTGCCGAAAAGGTTATCGAGCTGACGGGCACGAAATCACGGATAGTCTTCAAGCCGCTGCCTTACGACGATCCCGCCCAGCGGCAGCCTGACATCCGGCTCGCCAGAAAGAAACTCAGGTGGAAGCCGAAGGTCGGGCTTGAAGACGGCCTGAAGGAAACGATCAATTATTTCAGGAAACTGATAAACGATCCCGATACAAAAATCGACTTCAGGTAAACCCCTTCCATTTCACCGTGCAGTTGCATTAAAATACCGGCAGCAGGCCCGACAGTATGCCGCAATGTCCGACATTATACAGCACATAGGGAAATTGTTAATCGTTGTTGGTATAGTAATCGCCGCTGCGGGGGCCTTGCTGCTTCTATTCCGGGACAGCGGGATTCCGTTTCCGGGAAAACTTCCGGGCGACATCGTTATCAGGAAAAAGAATTTCACTTTTTACTTTCCCGTTGCAACGAGCATTCTGCTCAGCATCATACTGAGCATAATCTTTTATCTTATAAGCCGTAAATGAAATATACAGCTTTAACGATACTGTCCCTGATTGTGATACTCCGCCTGCCTGCCGGGGCCGTGGACACCATGAAGGTGCTGATGCTCGCAGGCCCCTATGACAACCTGCCTTCGGAAGATGCTGTGAGCATCGACAGCCTGAACGGCAAGGTATTTATCAACGGCCGGTTCTACTCGGGCCGCCTCAGGATCATGAAAGACGACAACGGTCTCTACGTTATCAACCACCTTCCGTTCGAACGCTATGTGGAAGGCGTGGTGGCCTCCGAACTCGGCGAAGGCTGGGAACTTGAGGCATTGAAGGCCCAGGCCGTCATCTCAAGGACATACGCTATGTTTCACAGGAACCTCAATGCCCGGAAAGACTTCCATCTCACCTCAAGCGTGCTTCACCAGCTCTACAAGGGCCCCAACAGGGACCCCCGGATCGCCTATGCGGTAAAGGCCACGGAGGGGGAAATACTGACTTACCGGGACCTCCCGATAAAGGCGTTCTTTCATGCAACATGCGTGGGCAAAACGGAAATTCCCGAAGAGGTATGGTCCGAAAGCCTTCCTTACCTGAAGTCCGTGGACTGCAACACCAAGAACGCACCTTACTCAGCGTGGCAGAGAAGGTTCAGCCTAGCTGAAATAGCCCGCCGGCTCGGGATAAGCGGCCTGAAGGATATGAAAATATCTTCATATACCGCCACGGGGCGTGTCGGAACCCTGAGGTTGATATCCCGGGGCCCCGGCCCCGCAAGAAATATCAGGGCCGCTGAATTCAGAAAACTGCTCGGGTTCGGCAAGCTGCCGAGCACACGCTTTTCCCTGTCGAAAAGGGGCGGAAACATGATATTCACGGGCAGCGGCTACGGACACGGCGTCGGCCTGAGCCAGTGGGGGGCGTTTGCAATGGCGAAAGATGGCAAGAATTACAGGGAAATCCTCATGCATTACTACCCCGGCGCCGAACTGACGAACAACCGGCGGATGTACAGCCGCGCGGCATCACCCTGACCGATTATGAGGCTTTCCGAATTTGATTACCCCATCCCGGCAGGCAGGATAGCACAGTATCCGCTCAGGGAGCGTGACAGTTCCGCCCTGCTGGTGCTTCACAGGCATACCGGGAAAATGGAGCACAGGATGTTCAGGGATATCACCTGTTACCTGCGCAGAGGCGATGTGCTGGTCATCAACGACACGAGGGTGATCCCGGTGCGCCTGTGCGGCGCCAAGCCCTCGGGCGGCAGGGCCGAAATCACGCTCCTGAGGGAACTCGCCGGGAATACGTGGGAGGCATTGGTCAAAGGCCTTCACGAAGGCACTGTCATACTGCCGCACGGCATCACCGCGGCCGTACGCCGGATAAACGCAGAGACGGCACGGGTGACTTTCGATCTCGGTTCGGTCCGGCGGGAAAGAGAGGATGCCGATATCAGGGATTTCCTGGGCAGCATCGGCGTAATGCCGCTGCCGCCATACATAAAGAGGGCGGCGGTCCGGCCGGATGCAGAGCAGTACCAGACAGTGTACGCGAAGAAAGACGGGGCGGTTGCGGCTCCCACGGCCGGCCTCCACTTCACGGGCGAGCTCCTGCAGATTCTCACGGAAAGGGGCGTTGAGATCAGAACAATCACCCTCCACGTGGGACACGGCACATTCAGGCCCGTCACCGCGGAGCGCATCGTGGAACACAAAATGGATGAAGAGGAGTTTGAAATTCCTGTCTCCACGTCCGATGCCGTAAACTCCGCCAGGACAGAGGGAAGAAGGGTGATCGCGACGGGCACCACGGTCACAAGGGCGCTCGAGTCGTGTGCAACCGATGCCGGGGTCAGGCCGGGCCGTGGCGCTGCGTCGATCTTCATATATCCCGGATACAGGTTCCGGATTGTGAATGCCCTCATCACGAACTTCCATCTTCCCCGGTCAACCCCCATGATGCTGGCAGCCGCCTTTTCGGGGCTCGAGCTGCTGAAAAAGGCCTACTCTGAATCGGTGAAAAGGGGTTACAGGTTTTTCTCATACGGCGACGCCATGCTGATAATTTAGGGCCTTTCGGGAGGCCAGAGGGCACTTGCAATTTCACTTGCTTTATTTATATGGTTGAATTATAGTTAAGACATGAGCGCGGGAAGCGATAATTTCCCCGGAACACTTCCCGCTTCCCATTGACCGGAAAAGGAGAATGCATACGGTTAGGCACGAGCTGGACTTAGGCGCGGAAAAGAATCTTTCAGCCGTATACGGAAGACTTGATACAGCTCTGAAGGCTATGGAAGATGTCCTCGGCATCAAGGCATCCATGAGGGGAAGCAAGGTGTTTCTCCACGGTGACAGTGAGGCTGTAAGCAGCGCCGAAAAGTTCATCCGGGAGTTTTATTCGGCAAATACGGACGGCTTCAACATAAGCCCTGAAGATATAAGATACGCCCTGCAGAACTTCACCCGCGCCGGCCGGAAAAAGCAGTTCTCAGGAGACGGCTCCTCGCAACTGAAAGAACTTTTCTCATACAACATTCCCGTGCCGTCAAAGAAGAAGTTCATAGTTCCGAGATCCGAGACGCAGAAGAAGTATATCGAGGCCATAAAAAAATACGATATGGTCATAGGCATCGGCCCTGCCGGGACCGGCAAGACCTATCTTGCGATGGCAATGGCCATAAACGCCCTGCTCAAAAAGCAGGTCAGCAGGATCATCCTGGCAAGACCCGCGGTTGAGGCGGGTGAAAGCCTCGGTTTCCTTCCCGGCACCCTCTATGAAAAAGTCAATCCCTATCTCAGGCCTCTCTACGACGCCCTGTTCGACATGATGGAGGCCGAAAAGGTCAACCGGCTCATCGACAGGGGGATCATCGAGATAGCTCCGCTTGCGTTCATGAGGGGCCGGACACTGAATGACTCCTTTATAATACTCGACGAGGCGCAGAACACGACCTCCGAGCAGATGAAGATGTACCTGACAAGGCTCGGGTTCAACTCAAAGACCGTTATCACGGGCGACACCACGCAGATCGACCTGCCGCCCGGAAAGACATCGGGGCTCAAGGAAATAGAACAACTGCTGAAGGGTATAAAACAGCTCTGCTTCGTTTATTTTTCAGAAAAAGACGTGGTAAGGCACAAGCTCGTGCAGGAGATAATAAAGGCTTATGAAAAGTTTGAAAAAAGCCGTAAGAACAAGCAATGAAAAACGTTAAACCCAGGAACAAGAAAAAACAGCAGTTCCGGCTGGAGAGGGAAGATCTCATCAAGATATTGCTGCTCGTATCGTTCACCACCCTCCTGACCGGCTCAATAGCCTGGAACAGCGCATTTTCCCCGGAGACAACAACCGGCGCCGCCCTTATAACAGCGCTGCTGCTGGTCATACTCTACAAAGACTTCGTGCGGTACAAGCCCCAGATCAGGAACGACTACAAGCTCATGATACTGACGGGAATACTCCTGTCCGGCAACCTACTGATCGGACACGGCCTGTACTTCGTGCTTGAAGGGTTTACGACATGGCTGGGCGCCGTTGACCCGTTTCTGCTTGTCTATGCAATTCCTCTTGCAACGGGCTCAATGCTTGCAGCCCTGCTGATAGACATACATACCGCCATACTGTTTACGGTCATAACGAGTTTCATGGCGGGCATGTGGCTCAACAACCCGCTCTATCCCGTGTATGTGTTTGCATCCGGCCTCACCGCCGCCTTCGGAGTCATAAGGTGTAAAAAACGTTCGGCCATATGGAGGGCCGGTCTTTCCGTCAGCGCGGTCGGGATGCTCACCGCCCTTATGATAACCGTTTTCAGGGGGGAACTGTTTTATCTCGAGGTCATTGCAATATGCGGGGCCGCCCTTTTCAGCGGCATCCTCGTTGCAACGCTCGTGTCGGCCCTTCTGCCCCTTTTCGAGTACCTCTTCAACGTGACCACGGACATCAGTCTCCTGGAACTTCTCGATCTCAACCAGCCTCTGATGCGCGAGCTTCTGATCGAAGCGCCCGGCACGTACCATCACAGCATCATTGTCGGCAACCTCGCCGAAGCCGCCGCCGAGGCCGCGGGGGTAAATCCCCTCCTGGCAAGGGTGAGCGCCTATTACCATGACATAGGCAAGATCAAGATGCCCGATTACTTCATAGAAAACCAGATGGCCTCCGTAAGCAAGCATGACAAGCTGGCGCCGCGCATGAGCAGCCTCATACTGCTGTCGCATGTAAAGGAAGGCGTGGAGCTTGCCAGGAAGTACAAACTGCCGCAGGTGATAATCGACATCATCCAGCAGCATCACGGCACATCCGTGCAAACCTTCTTCTATCAGAAGGCAAAGGAACTCCATGACAATCTGACTCCCCTGACGGAAGAGGACTTCAGGTATCCTGGCCCCAAGCCGCAGAGCCGCGTTGCGGCGCTGGTGCTCATGGCCGACGCGGTCGAGGCAGCGTCAAGGGTGCTGACGGACACATCCCCCGCAAGGGTGTCCTTGCTGGTTGACAAGATCATCAACCACTGTTTCATCGACGGACAACTGGACAATTGCGAGCTGACACTCAAAGACATACGCGAGATCAAGTCCCACTTTGTTTATCTCCTGAGCAGCATGTACCACAAGCGCATCAATTATCCCGGCTTTGAAATAAAAGATGAAGATATTGATAAAAAACCGGCAAAGACGTCTACCATTAAATAAGACAAAGATAACAAGAGCAGCCCGTCGAATCCTTTCAATCATAGAAGACCCCGGAGATGCCGGAGCAGAGTTGAGCATCCTGCTTGCAGGGGACGGGAAGATGCTGCAACTGAACAGGGCCTACAGGGGCATGAAAAAAACCACGGACGTGCTTTCCTTTGAAGCCGGCATTCCCGTTAAACTGAAAGGCGCCGGCAGGGTGCTGGGAGACGTTGCCGTAAACGTACCCATGGCTGAATCCCGCGCAAGGCGCAACGGCACCGGCGTGTATGATGAGATTTACCGCCTGCTGATTCACGGCATACTGCACCTGTACGGATACGACCATGAGGCATCGGCCTGGAGGGCCCGGAAAATGAGAAAGAAAGAAGAGGAGATTTTCATTGCCCTTAAGGAAATGGATACAGAGCGCAAATAACGCCATTGAGGGCATACTCTTTGCCACAAAGACACAGCGGCATATGCGCTATCATTTTCTCGCGGCGATATTCATTCTCATCCTCGCCTTTGTCCTCGGCCTGAGCTGGTCCAAGTTTGCGGTTCTGATCATTCTGTCGGTAATAGTGCTTTCAGTGGAAATGCTGAACACGGCCATTGAGGCGATAATAGACATTCTTTTCAAGGAATACGATACAAGGGCAAAGCAGATCAAGGACATTGCAGCAGGCGCGGTGCTTATAACCGCCCTGGGCGCGGCCATCATCGGATACCTGATACTCTTCGAGCCGCTCAAGGATTTCTTCTACAGCGGCCTCAAGGTGGCAAAACACACGGAATCCGATATAGCCGTTGTCGCCCTCGTGGTGGTGCTGATACTCGTGGTGATAACAAAGGCGTTCTTCGGAAGGGGGGACCCCCTCAGGGGCGGGATGCCCAGCGGCCATGCAGCGGTATCATTTTCCATATGGATCGCCGTTGTCTTTCTCAGTGAGAGCTTCATGCCCTCCCTGCTCGTGCTTGTGATGGCGATACTCATAGCGCAGAGCAGGGTGAGCACCGGCATACACAACCCGTGGGAGGTTGTTCTCGGGGCGCTGCTGGGCATAAGCGTGACCTTTCTGCTGTTCAGGGTGTTCTCGTGAAAAGGGAGGAGGATAAAAGGTAAAACAGGATGAACCGTGATATCAGGAAATACGACCCTGCGGTGGACAAGAGGTTTCTGATTGTGCTTTCCGGAGTCGTATGGAGCCTTGCCGGCGCAGCGCTCAACGCCCTCGCTGTGAATTGGCTGTCGCACACAACCGCTCAGAAGGCCGCGTGGCTCGGCTCCGCTGGGGTAATCCTTGCGCTCCTGATACACCACTTCGGGTTCCTCAGGCTGGTTGACAAGAATATCGCCCGCATAATGGCGAAAAAGGGGAAGGTGTGCATCTTCGGGTTTCAACCGTGGAAAAGCTATCTGATAATCATAATAATGGTTGCGCTAGGCATAACGCTGAGGCACTCGTCACTGCCCAAACCCTGGCTGGCGATTATATACATCGGCTTCGGAGGGGCCATGCTACTGTCAAGCCTAAGGTATCACAGAATCTTTTTTACACTTCAGAAAGGAGATTAATCTCTGCAGGCAGGCCTGTTTCTGGCTGCGGTCCAGGAAGTTGTCCGTGGAGAGGAGACAGTAGTAAGCTTTGTAATCCTTCAGGAATGCCTTGAGCTCAGCGGGACTTTCTATCCCCAGTTTTCTGAGTTCATCAAGTATTTCCTTTTTTGTCAGGGCCACCATCTTCCGCTCCCGTTCTAATTTATTCCCGTTCTAATTTATCAACAAGCAATTTTCCTGCCAGGCACTAACCGCTTAATTTAAAAAACAATTCCCGGAACACCCGTTGATTTCCCTGACGAATTTTGACAGAGGG
>Ga0256839_1003463_pt1 | contig 16247 bp, 14 predicted proteins | sample 354166metaG_FD_185968 | JGI IMG/M metagenome (GOLD analysis project Ga0256839, IMG submission 185968) | Hydrothermal vent microbial communities from Mid Atlantic Ridge, Atlantic Ocean - 354-166 | ecosystem: Environmental > Aquatic > Marine > Hydrothermal vents | place: Atlantic Ocean: Mid... | reverse complement strand
CCCCCAAGTGCCACCGGTCCCGAGCCCACGTCCGTTTCGCCCGAAACCGCTCGACCCGCTGCCCAATCACCGTCTCAATGCGTCGGCGCTTTTGGGTGAGCCACCGGCTCCACCTCCCCGGGTCCTGCGCGCGCCTCTTGGGAGGAGCCAGCAGCTCCAAGCCTCGTTCCCGCAGCTCTTGTTGCAGGTCCGGCGCCCCGTAATTGCGGTCCCCCAAGACCCAACCGATAGCCCCGGTCAATACTTCGGGAGCTACGGCCTTATCCGAACAGTTGGCCGGGGCCAGCACGACCTCGGTGATCACCCCCGGCCAGCTCACCCGCAGGTGCCAGCGGAACCCGTAGAAGGTCTGCTTGAGCAGCTCATCGTACCCAAAGGCCGCCTCCCCCACGAAGCGACGGCACCGCTTCGCCCGAGCGAATGGGCACACATACAGGGGAAAGCTGTCGACGATCGAGACCCGAGGATCGTAGGGAATCTGCCCGAGCAGATAGCGCCACAACCGTTCCTTAACCCGCAGCAGGCGGGCCGCCTGACGCACAAACTCGCTGCGGTGGACATCGGCCAACGCCGGGAAGAGGTCGATCCAGTGCCGACGGAAGTAGGTGTAGATTCCCTCATCGGTGTCGTAGCCCAGGAACTCGCCTACCAGCTCCAGCGTGAGGACCTCGCTATCGCTGAGGGTGGGCCGAGGGCCGCGACGCCTCCAGGGGGTGCGCCCACCGAAGAGGGTCTTGAGAGAGTCGTCGACCCAGACAAAGACGGTTATAATGAACTCCAGCAGAGACATGGTTCCCCTCCTTGGTCTCTTGAATTTCCGGATCAGGGTAGCGGGAACCATGTTTTTTCTTCCACCCTCAAAACTCGCACATGGGGTTAGCTAGTATCTCTCTGAGATTCCAGCACAACCTTCTCCCTCCTCCCGCGCCGCCAGCTCCGGGTAGGCAGAACGTTTGACGACCCCCGGGAGGGTCGAGTATCGTAGAGTTCCCTAAGGCACAAGTCGCATTGAGACCACACGAAGGGGGAAGAGGAGGGCCGATGGCCGGGGATCTTAAGCTTATCGCAGGGAACTCCAATCCCGAACTTGCCCAAGAGATCAGCAGCTGTCTCGGTGTCCCGCTCTGCGACGCGGAGGTGAGCCGCTTTCCCGACGGCGAGATCCACGTCCACATCAAGGAGACCGTCCGGGGAACGGACGTCTTCGTCATTCAGTCCACCTCGCCGCCCGTCAACGAGAACTACATGGAGCTCTTCCTCATCATCGACGCGCTGCGGCGGGCCTCCGCCCGGCGGATCACTGCGGTGGTCCCCTACTACGGCTACGCCCGCCAAGATCGAAAGTTCATCGGACGGGTGCCGATCAGCGCCAAGCTGATGGCCAACTTTTTGGAGACGGCGGGGGCCGACCGCGTGCTCACCCTGGATCTCCCTGCGGGCCAGATCCAGGGATTCTTCAACATCCCCGTGGACAACCTTCGGATCGACCCGATCTTCGCGGAGGTGATCGAGAGGGAGGGTCTGCTCAACGACACGGTGATCGTGGCCCCCGACGTGGGCGCGGCCAAGCGGGCCAGCGCGGTGGCCGAACGCCTCAGGCTCCCGTACGCCATCGTGGAGAAGGCCCGGGTGAGCGAACGGACGGGCGAGGTGGAGGCCCGCCACATCATCGGGGAGGTGCGGGACAAGCGGGCGATCATCGTGGACGACATCATCGCCACCGGGGGCACCGTGGTGGCCGCGGTCGAGCTGCTGTTGGAGTCGGGCGCCCGCGAGGTTTACGCCGCCTTCTCCCACGGGGTCTTCGCCGATCGGTGTCTGGAGCGCCTGGAGGGCTCGGCCCTCAAACGGGTCTTCGTGACGAACTCCATCCGCCCGCCCCAAAGCCCCAAGATCGTCCCCATCTCCGTGGGCAAGCTCTTCGCGGAGATCATCGAGCGGATCCACACCGAAAAATCCGTAAGCGAGCTCTTCCCGCACTACTAAAGCTGGCGAGGCGCACAGAAATTCGCTATCATTGAACATCCCCAGGATCTTCCTTTAAAGGAGCTTGGAATGGCGTACGAACTGCACGCACAGAGGCGCGAGAAGAGGAACCCGAGGGCTCTTCGCCGCAGCGGTCGAGTCCCGGCGGTGGTCTACGGCCCCGGGGTCCACGAGCTGCTCAGCCTCGACCGCAAGGAGCTCGAGAGGCTCTTCGCCAAGATCACCCACAGCTCGCGGATCACGCTCAAGCTCGACTCGGGCGAGGAGTACCACACCTTCATCAAAGAGATCCAGTTCCACCCCCTGACGGACGAGATCCTGCACGTGGACTTCTACCAGCCGCCCGCGGACCGGCCCGTGACCATGGAGGTGCCCATCCACATCCACGGGGAAGCCAAGGGGCGCAAGGCCGGGGGCGTGGTGGAGCAGATCCTCGAGACCGTCGAGGTGCGGGGCCCCATCGACGCGATCCCCGAGCTCATCGAGGTCGACCTCACGGAGCTGGACGTGGGACAGTCCGTCCACACCGGGGAGCTGCAGCTCCCGGAGGGCGTGGAGCTCCACACCTCCCCCGATTTGGTGGTGGTGACGGTGCTGGCGCCGCGCAAGGTGGAGGAGGTCGCCGTCGCCGAGGAAGCCGCGGTGGGCGAGGAGGTCCCCGCGGGAGAGGGTGCCCCTGCACCGGCGGCTGAGGGGGAAGCGAAAGAGGGCGAATCCGGGTCGGGCTCCTAAGCCTCCCTTACGCCTCGAAGCCTTCCCGGAGTGGTAGAGGATGCGGGTCCGCAGGGCGGCGGTGGGCTTGGGGAACCCCGGCCCCCGCTATGCGCGCACCCGCCACAACCTCGGCTTTCTCGCCGTCGATCGCTATCTAAAGAGTCGAAGCCCGGAGCCCCTGCCCTCCTCGACGGCGGAGGTCTATCGCGTCGGGGAGTTTCTGATCGTCAAGCCGCAGACGTACATGAACCGCAGCGGCTTGGCCGTCTTGGAGATCTCCCGGGTTTACCGCCTCTCCCCTCGGGATTTGCTGATCGTCTACGACGACGTGATGCTCCCCTTGGGGAGGCTGCGGGCCCGCGCCAAGGGCGGGGACGGGGGCCACCACGGGATGGCCTCCGTCATCGAGGCCTTCCACACCCCGGAGATCCCCCGCCTGCGCCTCGGGATCGGACGGGAGGACCTACCCCAAGACCTCACGGACTACGTGCTCGGCGAGTTCACCCCCGAAGAGGAGCGCGAGCTGGACGCCCTCTTGGATAAGGCCGCCCAAGCTATCGAGGTCTTCTTCGAGCGGGGCATCGAAGCGGTGATGAACGAGTTCAACGCGTCGTAGTCGGACGCGCTGGGCCTTCCGGTCAACGGGACCTACCGTCCCCTGTCTCCATTGACGGTGGAGGGCAGATCGTGCTAGAGTAGCTCTCAAAGAACACCGCCCCGGTAGGACCCTACCCTTCCTCTCCACGAAGGGAACGGGTAAGACCGGAGGGACGCAAGGGAGGTTGGACATGCAGAGACGCACTCAGGTCGCTGCATTGCTCGTAGGAGCGCTGTCGTTCCTGCTGACGCTGGCACCTCCGTCCCCCAACCTGCAGGCTTCGGCACAGCCCGAAGGCCAAGGGATTGAGGTGCTCCTGCCCCAGGTGCTCGCCCCGCTGCGCGAGCCCGCGTTCGTCCTCACCGACCCCTTCGGGGTCCCGCACATCTACGCCAAGAACCCCCACGACCTCTACGTGGTGACGGGGTACGTCCAGGCCCGCGATCGGCTCTTCCAGATGGACGTGCTGCGTCGACAGGCCAGCGGCACCCTCGCGGAGCTCTTGGGGCCCGCGGCCCTTCCCAGCGACGTGCAGCTGCGCACCCTGGGGATTCGACGCGCCGCCGAGGCCAGCCTGGAAGTCATCAGCCCCGAGGCCCTCGCCGAGGCCGAGGCCTTCGCTGCCGGCGTCAACGCCTTCATCGAGCAGGCCCAGGCCGCCGGGACGCTCCCCCCGGAGTACGGCGTTCTGGAGATCACCCGGGTGGAGCCCTGGACCCCCGTCGACTCCTTGGTGGTGGGCAAGGCGATCGCCTTCGACCAGTCCTTGGACATCGACGCGGCAGCCACGATCGCCTTCCTCTCGTACGTGACGGCCCTAAGCCAGGCGGGACTGGACGGGGCGACCTTCTTCTTCGAGGACCTCTGGCGGAGCGCGCCCGCGGAGTCCGCCGCCGTGATCCCCGACGCCCTGGGGGAGAGTGCCACGGCCCAGATGCTGAGCAAGGCCCTCGAGGGGCTTCGGGCCCGCGTAAGCCCCAAGGCCGCAGAGCTCCTCGAGCGATACGTCCGCCAAGTGGAAGAGATCCCCTTCTTCCGGCAAAAGCTCCTCGAGGAGCGCCCCGGGAGCAACTGGTTCGTCATCGGGGGGGAGCACACCGCAAGCGGCTTCCCCATCTTAGCGAACGACCCGCACCTTGCGCTCACCAACCCGCCCATCTGGTACGAGATGCACCAGGTCATCGAGGGCGAGCTCGACGTAGCGGGGGTCACCCTCCCCGGCGTGCCCTATGTGCTGTTAGGGCGCACCGAGCGGGTGGCCTGGGCTCCTACGACGAACCCCTTGGACGTCACGGACATGTTCAACGAGAAGATCGTGGTGGACGAGAACGGGCAGATCTTCACCGTCTTCCGGGGGGAGCTCGAGCCCGTCCGGGTGATCCCGCAGCAGTTTCGCGTCAACGTGATCGGCGACGGGGTGCCCGACAACGTCGTCCCCGCGCCGGACGACCCGCAGATCCCTAAGGCGACGCTCATCGTCCCCCGTCACGGGCCGATCGTCCAGCTCGATCTCGAGGCCGGGGAGGCCGTGAGCATCCAGTTCGTCGGCTTCTACCCCACCCGCGAGTGGGAGACCTTCCGCCTCTGGAACCGCGCTCAGACGATCGAGGACTTCCAAGAGGGGCTGAAATACTTTGACGTCGGGTCGTTCAACTGGAGCTACGCCGACGTGGACGGGAACATCGCCTACTTCACCAGCGGGAAGGTGCCGCTTCGGGAGGACTTAGAGCAGGGCTTCGTGGACCTGATCCCGCCCTTCTTCGTCCGGGACGGGACGGGGCAGCTCCAGCACCAGTGGGTGCCCAACCCCGAGCCGACGCCCGATCAGCCCTTCCCGTTTAAGACCCTGCCCATCGAGGAGATGCCCCGGGTGATCAACCCGCCCTCGGGGTTCATCGTGAACGCGAACAACGACCCCCTGGGGACCACGCTCGACAACAACCCGCTCAACCAGCTGCGGCCCACGGGCGGGATCTTCTATCTCAACTACACCTACGACCCCGGCTATCGCGCCCAGCGGCTCACGGAGTTGATCCGGACCCGGATCGAGAGAGGGGAGAAGTTCACCGCCCGGGACGCCATGGCGCTGCTGGCCGACACCACCGTGCTGGCGGCCCGCAAGCTTACGCCCTTCCTGCTCGGGGCGCTCGAGGCGGCCCGCTCCCCGCAGGCGCCCGATGCCTTGAGACAGTTCCTCCGCGACCCGCGCGTGCCCCGGCTCATAGACATCTTGAGCAAGTGGGACTACAGCACGCCCACGGGGCTCGCGGAGGGGTTTGACTTCGGCAAGCCGCCGGGGGTCCCGCCCACCCAAGAGCAGATCGACCACAGCATCGCCGCGACGGTCTTTCACCTGTGGCTCTCGCGGCTGATCGCCAACACCGTGGACGGGGTCCTGACCGCCATCTCGCCGCAGCTGCCCAAGCCGAACAACCACTACGCCGTCAAGGCGCTCATCCATCACTTGGAGAACTTCGAGGCGCTCGGCGGCGTGGGGGCCGCGGGCGTGCCGCTCTTCTCCGTGCCGGGGTTGGAGGGCGTCCCGCCCCCGATCGCGCGGGACATCGTCATCCTCAAGAGCCTACAGGAAGCGCTGGATCTGCTGGCGAGCGACGAGTTCACCGGCTCGCGCAACCTGAGGGACTACCGGTGGGGCCGGCTCCACCGCCTGCGGATCCCGCATATCGGGCAGTTCGGCGGGCCGTTCGACCTGCCGCCGGGGGCGGGGGAGAGCTTCGCCGTGGACGGCGGCTACCAGGTCGTGGACCGCTCCGACCCGAACGTGCGGGGGACGAAGCCCGCGGATTTCGGGTTCCGAGCCGGGCCATCGCGGCGCTTCGTGGCGGAGATGATCCCGGGCCTCACGCCCACCTTCCAAGCGCTCCCCGGAGGCCAAAGCGGCGTCCCTCAAGCCCGTCACTACGCGGACCAGTTGCCGCTGTGGCTCACCAACCAATTCCACCCGCTGCTCACCGACAAGGACGAGGTCTTCCGCACGGCGGAGAGCTGGCAGGACTTCTTCCCGCTCTACGCGCCGCCGCCGAGGCCGTAAAGGACGCGTTTCGGAACCGACGGATCCGTTTCCTCAACCCAACCGCGAAGAAGGGGGAGGAGCCCGTACCGCTCCTCCCTCTCCTTCATTTTTGGTTTTGTTCTTGTTCTGGTCGACAGGGGTCCGGACGCGCTCGAGACCTCCAACGTGACTCTCATACTATTCCCGGCCCTCCTCGCCGGGGTACGATTTCTCCCGTAAGGAGGCGGAGATGGGAAGGAACGGGCGAATCCTTGGGATCGTACTCGTCGTTGTCGCACTTGTCGTGTTGGGACCATGGGGGATAGGCGGGCTCTCCGGAGAGGGCCGCTTCCGGACCTGGGTGGTCGTGGTCGACGCCGGCCACGGAGGCCGCGACCCCGGAGCGATCGGCTACGGCGGCGTACGGGAGAAAGACGTCACCCTGGAGATCGCTCGACTGGTGCGCTTCCTCTCCTTGAGCGAACCGGCGATCGAGGTGAGACTGACCCGCTGGTCCGACACGACCCTTACCCTGAAGCAGCGCGTAGTGGTGGCCCAATCCGTAGGCGCCGATCTCTACATCAGCATCCATGCCAATGCCTACCTCGATCCGCAGGTGCGGGGGATTGAGACCTGGATCGCCAAAGGGGGGACGCCCCGCAGCCAAGCGCTGGCCCAACGCCTCCATCGAGGGCTGGTCTCCCAACTGCAAGGATGGGGAGCCGAGGACCGCGGCATAAAAACGCAACGGCTCTACCTGCGCTGGATGAAGATCCCCTCGGCCCTCGTAGAGGTGGGGTTTCTCACCAATCCCACCGAAGCTCAAAGGCTCCAAGCGGTATGGTATCAGCTTCACGTCGCCCAGGGGATTTGGGAAGGCCTCCGATCTTATACAGCGGAGCACTAAACCGAGAGCCTCAAGGGGTATAATACCTCGAGATGACGACGCTCCAGGGATACGGGCAAGCCCTTCGTCGGTGGCCGTTCGAGTTCTTCGCCTACATCGGAGAAGCGACGCTCCTCCTCGCAGAGGCCCTGCGCTGGCTCGCCTATCCGGGCACTTGGCGCTTCGGACGGATCGCCCTGCAGCTCGAGCGCATCGGCTGGGGGAGCTTTCCCGTGGTGGCCGCCATCTCCTTGACCATCGGGATGGCCGTCGCCTTCCAGACCGCCTACCAGATGCAGAAGTTCTCGTTCAGCACCCAGATCTACACCGCCAGCTTCTCCACGCTCATGATCTTCCGCGAGATCGGTCCCGTCTTGACGGCCCTGATCGTCGCGGGCCGGGCGGGGGCGGCCATCACGGCGGAGCTGGGCGCGATGAAGATCACCCAACAGATCGACGCGCTGCGGGCGATGGCCGCCAGCCCCGTGCGCGTGTTGGTCGTCCCCCGGCTTCTGGCCCTGGTGATCGGGCTGCCGCTGCTGACGGTCTTCGCCGACGTCCTCGGGGTCTTCGGGGGGTTCCTGGTGGGGGTCACTCAGCTGGGGATCGGCCCCCGGCTCTACGGGGAGATGGCCATCACCCTCTTGGCGTTCAAGGACGTCGGGACCGGCCTGCTGAAGGCCTTCGTCTTCGCGGTGATCATCGCCGTGATCAGCTGCCACCAGGGTTTCCGCACCGAGGGCGGCGCCGAAGGCGTGGGCCGCTCCACCACCTGGGCCGTGGTGATCACGTTCTTGTTGATCATCGCCGCGGACTCGTTCTTCACCGCGATCTTCTACTTTACGGGACAGTGAGCCATGACCCAAGAACCCCAAGGGGCCGTCATCGAGGTGCGGGACCTCCACAAGGCGCTAGGGGGCCGACCCGTGCTCCGGGGGGTGAACCTCCGCGTGAGAAGGGGGGAGATCTTCGTGGTGCTGGGCCGCAGCGGCGGGGGGAAGACGGTGTTGCTCAAGCACTTGGTGGGGCTGCTTCGGCCCGATCGGGGGGAGGTCTTTATCGAGGGGACGGAGATCACCCGCCTCCCGGAGCGGGCGCTCGACCGCGTGCGGCTCCGGATGGGGATGCTCTTCCAGGAGGGGGCCCTCTTCGACTCCCTCACGGTCTTCGAGAACGTGGCCTTCCCCCTGCGGGAGCACACCCGGCTGAGCTTTCGGGAGATCCGGCGGCGGGTGAGGGAGTGCCTGAAGATGGTGGGGCTCAGGAGCGAGGAGGTCGAGGGGCTCTACCCGGAGGCCCTCTCCGGCGGGATGAAGAAACGCGTGGCGCTGGCGCGGGCCTTGGCATTGCGCCCCCAGATCGTCCTGTACGACGAGCCGACCTCCGGGGTCGATCCCGCGATGGGTCGGGAGATCCACGGGCTCATCGCCCGGCTCTCCCGGGAGCTGGAGGTGACGTCCGTGGTGGTGACCCACGATTGGGAGAGCGCCTTCCCGATCGCGGATCGGGTGGCGCTGCTCGAGGGGGGCCGGATCGCGGCGGAGGGGCCTCCGGAAGAGTTCCAAGCGTCGGAGGACGCCGCGGTGCGCGCCTTTCTGCAGCGGGATTCTTAAGGGTGCGGGAGGGGAGGCGGAGACAGGCGGATGGCTTGGGAGCGGGAGCGGCGGGCGACCTGGAAGGTGGGGCTCTTCGTGGTGGTGGGGCTGGCGGTCGCTTCGGTCCTGATCCTGGCGTTGAGGGACTGGCGGCTGCTGCGCTCCGGCTACGAACTGAAGCTCCGGTTCGAGTCGGCGGGCGGGCTGCTCGTGGGCGCGCCCGTCAAGTACGCGGGCGTGGAGGTGGGCGAGGTCCTGGCGATCCGCTTCCTCCACGAGCCCGAGGAGGGGCGGCACGCGGAGGTGGTGGTCTGGCTCCCCAAGGATCTCACCATCCGCAGCGACGACGAGGTCTGGATCGGCATGTTGGGCCTGCTGGGGGAGAAGTACGTCGAGATCCTGCCGGGGCCGGGGCGGGGCCGGGTGCTACAGCCGGGGGAGACGATGATCGGCGCGGGGGCGATCTCGGAGCTTACGCTCGCCCGGCAGGCGAGCGAGACCCTCGCCCGAGCGCAACGCGCCCTGGAGACGGCCCAAAGCGTCCTCAACGACGTCGAACTCCTTCAGAGGCTGCAGGAGACCGCCGAGCAGGCCGCCCGCCTGGCCGAGCGGGCCGAGGAGACGACTCGACGAGCGGAGGAGCTTCTGGACACCTGGCAGGCCGTCGGCGAGGAGGTCCAAACGACCCTGCAGCGGGTGCGCGAGTGGGGGATCCGGGTCCTCGTGCTCGGGGGGCTGGGGATAGGGGCTTTGCTCCTCTTGGGAGCGATGCTATAGGGGTAAGGGCGCTTTCTCGCCGCCCTTACCCCTTTGTTCTCGCCCACAAGCGTCAGAGCTGTGTGGCTCCCAGCCGTTCGAGCTTCTCGGTGAGGATTCCATCCAAGAGGTCGAGGTTCTCCACGAGGAAGCGCTGCAGCAGGGCGTTGGTGGCCCACCCGGCCCACTCGCGCGTAAGGGCCGAAGGCCACGGCCCCCTTCCCTCGATGCGGATTCGCCAGCGGGGCTCCCGCTCCCGGAGCTCCCGGAGCTTCTCCTCGAGGACCTCGAAGTCGGCCTCGATGCGCACGTCCCAGTCCCACGGCCCCAGCCACTCCCGGATGCGCTCCTGGAGCGCTCCCATCTGCTCCCCGAATCGCTCCATGCGCTCCTCCAGCGCCTCCCAGAAGGCGCGGTCCGGTTCAGGTCCAAGCCCGAGGCACGGTCGACCTCCCATAGGGATCTCGACGTCCCCTTTCTTGGGCAGCGGGAACGGGTGCGGTTGCAGGCAAGGGGAAATCCACAGGTGGACTTCCCCTTCGTCCTCTTCCTGCGCCTTGGGGACGGCGAAGTGCTCTAAGAGGAACTCTTGAAGGATCTCGCCCTGCTTGAGGGTGAGGATCTCCTTCAGGCGGTCCACGGAGGCCTGGAGGGCGTCGCGGAAGTCCTTCCGGGCCGCTTCGATCTTCTCCTCATAGGGGCGGAGCGCCTCTCCCAGCGTCTGCCCGTTGTCCGGCCCCGCATAGCTCAGCAGGAAATCCCGAAGCTCGAGCTGGGCCTTCCCGATCGCCTCGCGCTTCGCCTTGAGGTCTCCCACCAGCGCTTGGATCTGCACAAGCTGCTCTCGGGTGAGGCCCATCTCGGCGAGCAGCCTCAACACAGCGATCTCCCGGCGGAGCCTCTCCCGGTCCTCCTTCTGGGGGACCCGAGGCTGGGGCTGCGCCTGCATCGGCACGGGGGATGGCGGTTGCGCCGGAGGCGGGGACTGCAGCGACAGCGGGGTCTCCTCGGAGTCCGGTTGGATGAGCGGATCCGTCGTCTCCGGCGGGGTCTGCGCCTGCGTCGGGGGTTCCGGGGGCTCGCCGATGCCCAGCTGCGAGACGGCCAGGGCGAGCCCCGCGCTCACGAGCCCCAGGGTAAGGAGCAACGCCCATCTCTTCTTATTGGTCATGCCCGATCCCTCCCTGGACTGGACTTGGACCTGGACCTAGACGGGGTCCCATCCACGGCACTGGGATTATAGGCTCGTCGGGAGGGGTTCGTATACGGTACGGGAGGAGAGAGGGCGATCAGCGCCCGATCCAGATGGGATTGGTCAAAGCCCGATAGCGCCGCTCGGCGTCCACGAGGCGCACCACGTACCCGTCGCCCTCTTGAGGGGTCTCGGGATCGTCCCAGGCGATTTGTTCCTCGTGGCCGCTCAGCTCGAAGGCGGCGACCCGCCGCCCGCTGCGGACGATCTCGGCCCGGAGGCCGTCTAAGGGGGAGATGCTCTCGATCCTTATCTCGAGGCGGACGCCCTCGGAGCCGGAGTCGGAGTCGGAGAGCGTGAGGGTGTCCCCGGGGATCGCGCGTCCGTTAGCCGTTACATAGACCAAGGGACCGTAGGTGGCAAAGGCACGTCCCGCCTTCAGGGACTCGAGGAAGCGCTCGGCGGTCAGCTCCCCCTCGACGTGGACGTACGTGCGGGGGGTGCCATAGCGGATGGCGAGATCCTTCCAGTCGTGGTCGTCGGAGACGCCGACGGCGACGTAGCGCTGTCCCTCGTTCCAGAGGCGGAAGAGGCGCTCTACGGTGTAGAAATCCCCGTCGTCGAAGGGGCCGTTCAGCGCCTCGACGACGTCGAAGGAGGGGTCGTAGGCCGGGTCGTTTTGGGCGAAGAAGTAGCCCACCCCCGGGTCGAGGGGGTGATTGACTTGGATGATCAGGGCTCCGGCGGCGCGGGCCTCCGCGAAGTACTCTGGAGGGAGCTTCGTGGGGGTGTACTCTACGAGCGCGCCCGGCTCCAGGGAGTAGGGGTTGAAGTGGCCCCACTTGAGCGTGGTGACCTCCTCGCTCAGCACGTAGGGCAGTTTCCGCGCCTCGGCGGTCTGGGCGAAGAGCCTATGCCCCTCCACGGAGTTGTGGTCGCTGAGGAACATCACATCGAGGTCGGCCGCCCGCTGGACGGCCACCAGCTGATCGACGGGCGTTGAACCGTGGTCGCGGATGCCGAAATCCCGCTCCATCGCGGGGGCGCTAGCCTCCGAGTGGGCGTGGAGGTCCACGCCGTAGTACCCCTCCCGGCGCGGGTTGAAGCGTTTCTCCAGCTCTACAGAAAGCTCCCTAGGCGTCTCGGACCCGGGGTCCACCACGAGGTCGAGGCGCAGGGGCTCCATGGTGAACCCCGCCCCTTGGGAGACGTACAGCGAGTACTCCCCCGGCGACAGCGAAAGGCGGGCCTCGCCCGGCGTGTGCACGTCGGTGTACTCGACGCCCACGAGTTCTCCCCCGCGGAAGACCTCGATCAAGGCGTCGGCGGGCTCCCCGCCCCGAGCAACGCGCAGCACGACGGATACCTCCTCCGACTCCGGGGGCTGAGCCCACGCGATCTTAGGCGTTTCCCACAGCCCCTCGGGCTCGAGGAAGCCCACGGCGGCGAGCAAGCCCGCGATCGTCGCCCCGAGGAGCGCCGCTGCCGCGACGGCTCGGGCTCTCCGGCTTAGCACGGGTACGCGTTTTGCATCATCCATGGCCCACAGACACCGCTTCCCTCTCCCCCTCCGGGGTGGCTTCCAACTCCGACTCCGACTCGGACTCGGAGGGGGAGAAGAACTCGAAGCGCTCCGTGGCGGGCCGTCGGCCACGCGGGAGCTCGACGATCTGGAGCTTCTTGGGCCGGAAGCGCTCCTTGAAGACCTCCACGGCGGCCTCGGGGATCGCCTTCTCCCCGCAGGTGTAGACGTCCAAGCTGAAGTAGCGCTCCTCGGGCCAGGTGTGCACCGCGATGTGCGACTCGGCGATGACGGCCACGCCGCTCGCCCCGTACGGCGAGAAGGGGTGGACCACCAGCTCCACCAGGGTGGCCCGGCTGCGGGAGACGGCCTCCCGCAGCGCCTCCTCGACCTCGGCGGCGGAGCCGATCGCCTCGCTACACTCCCACGCGTCCACGATGAGATGCCGACCCAGCGTCTGCATTGTCACCTCCTTGTGCTCCTCTTGGGGATTTTCGGGGTTTTCGGGTCACGTCGTCGCCAACTCCGGATCCTCAAAGGAGCCCGCAAACGGCTCGTTGGGGTACGCCTTGGGCTCGACGAGCTCCAACCGGAAGAGCGTCGAGCGATACCAAATCGCTTGGGGGGCGGCTTCCACCGCGAGCCACCGCCGCGCCCGCATCTCCCCCCAGTAGGGCCAGTTCACGTACTCGTTGAAGCGGTCCAGACAGTCCGTGATGACCGCGCCCTGCTCTACCACCCACCTCTGCAGCCGGTGCCACTTCGCCAAGGAGGCCTCGTGGCGGGTGAGCCCGAAGTACCCGGCGCTCCCGATGCCCGCAAGGCCGCTCAGGCCCCGCCCCAAAAAGAGCCGACAGCCGTCGTAGCTCTCCACGGGGTCCGTGGTGAAGGTGTCGAACGCCTTCAGGAGGTCTGGGGGGAGGGGGTCGCGCAGGTCGTGCTCCCGGACCTCGAGGGCGAGCTCCAAGCGCCGGGCCGTCTCGCGGATGAAGCCCACCAGGTCCGGGTCGACCTCGAGGACGGTAATCGTTCGCGCCGTCCCCAGCAGGGCCGCGGCGAGGCCGACCAAATCGTCATCCCCCAGCACCAGGAGGCGCTTGCCGTCGAGGTCCCCGCGGCGGCGCAGGAGGGCCACCCGCGCCACCGTCGTCTCCGGGGTCACGTACCCCTGGTCGAAGTCCTGACGGGGGGCGGGCCGATCGCGGCTGATCTCTTGAAATCTCTCCAACAGCTCGCGGTAGGGGGCTTCCTCGAGGGAGACGCCGCGGCCCCGACAGCGGGAACAGCGGCTCTCTACGGGAGGAGCCCAGCCCTGGGCTTCGATGAGCTGCTTTCCCGAGGGGGTGAGGCTTACGCGGTCGCCCCGGCGCTCGAGGAGGCCGTCGCGCTGGAGTTCTTCCAACAGCGGGGGGAGAGCGGCGAGCGGGACGTCGCAGAGGCCCACCAGGTCCCAAAGGCTCTCCGCCTGCAGGAGGCCCACCAGGACCCGCTCCAGATCTCGCTCTGTGATCGGCACCGGCGTCTTCTGTCGGACTCGCTCATAGAGGTCGGCGTGCGCCAACTCCCCCTCCTCTTGGACCTCCGTCGTCTTCCGACGTCAAGGCCCTGCGCTGAACCGCGCCGGGAGATCATATCCGAACGGCTAACAGGGGATCCACGAGGACGAACGAGCTTGGGAACCCCCCGCCAAGGGCCTCGATTGTAACTCGACGCTTCGGCCCTGTCAAGCGCCGAGACCGCCCCACAAATCCGGCGAGAACATCACACGTTGCTTGCGAGAATTCGCAGACTACTTCTTCTTCGCTTCCCGGCGGATGAACTCGACGATCTCCTCCGTGGAGGCCCCGGGGCCGAAGATCTCGCGCACTCCCATCTCCTTGAGCTTCTGTTTGTCGTCGTCCGGGATGATCCCGCCCCCGATGAGGAGCACGTCCTCCATCCCGTACTCCTTCATCAGCTCTAAGATGCGGGGGAAGATCGTCATGTGCGCGCCCGAGAGGATGGAGACCCCGATCACGTCCACGTCCTCTTGTAAGGCGGCGCGCACGACCTGCTCGGGCGTGTTGTGCAGCCCCGTGTAGATCACTTCCATCCCGGCGTCCCTCAACGCGCGGGCGATGACCTTTACGCCCCGGTCGTGGCCATCGAGCCCCGCCTTGGCCATCAGCACCCGGATCCGCCTCGTCGGGGCCCTCTCCTCGGAGGATCGCTCCGATAGGGGAGTTTTCGTGCTCATTTAGATCATCGCCGGCTCGCGGTAGCTCCCGTGGACGTCGCGGAAGACGCCCATGATCTCGCCGACGCTCGCATAGGCCTTTACGGCCTCCAGGATGTAGGGCATCGCGTTCTCGCCCTTCTCCAGCGCGCCCTTGAGCGCCCGGAGGCACTCCTCCACCTTCGCGTTGTCCCGCTCCTCTTTGACTTTCTTGAGGCGGGCGACCTGGCGCTTCTCCACCTCGGGGTCGATGCGCAAGATATTGGGCTTGCGGTCCTCTTCGATGACGTACCGGTTGACGCCCACGATCACCTGCTCGCCGGAGTCGACTTGCTTCTGGTAGGTGTACGCGGCGTCGGCGATCTCCTTCTGGAAGAAGCCGTCCTCGATCCCGCGCAGCACCCCCCGGAGCATCGAGCCGTCGCCCATCTCCTCGATCTTGTGGATGTACTCTAGTGCTTGTTCTTCTACCCGGTTCGTGAGGGCTTCCACGAAGTAGCTTCCGCCCAAGGGGTCGATCACGTCGGCGGCGCCCGACTCATAGGCGATGATCTGCTGGGTCCGCAGCGCGATGCGCACCGCCTCCTCCGTGGGCAGCGCCAGGGCTTCGTCGTAGGAGTTGGTGTGCAGGGACTGGGTCCCGCCCAGGACGGCGGCCAGGGCTTGGAGGGTGACCCGGACGATGTTGTTTAAGGGCTGCTGCTCGGTCAAAGAGCACCCCGCGGTCTGGGTGTGGAACTTGAGCATCCAGCTCCGGGGGTTTTTCGCGCCGTAGCGCTCGCGCATCACCCGCGCCCAGATCCGCCGGGCCGCCCGGAACTTCGCGATCTCCTCGAAGAAGGAGTTATGGGAGTTGAAGAAGAACGAGAGCTGCGGGGCCAGCGCGTCGACGTCGATCCCCCGCTCCAAGGCCGCCTCCACGTAGGCCATCCCGTCGGCCAGCGTGAAGGCCAGCTCTTGGACGGCGGTGGAGCCCGCCTCGCGGATGTGGTAGCCCGAGATGCTGATCAGGTTGAACTTCGGCGTCTCCCGGATCCCGAACTCGAAGAGGTCCACGATCAAGTCCACGGAGGGCTTCGGGGGGATGACCCACTCCTTCTGGGCGATGAACTCCTTGAGCATGTCGTTCTGGATCGTACCCCGGATCTTCTCCCGGGGGACGCCCTGTTGATCGGCGATGGCGATGTACATCGCGTAGATCACGGGCGCGCTGGGGTTGATGGTGAAGCTGGTGCTCACCTCGTCGAGGGGGATCCCGTCAAACAAGATCTCGAAGTCGCGGAGGGTGTCCACGGCCACGCCCTCGACGCCCACCTCCCCCTGAGCCAAGGGGTGGTCGCTGTCGAGGCCCATAAGCGTGGGCATATCAAACGCCGTGGAGAGGCCCGTTTGGCCCTCCTTGAGCAGATACTTAAAGCGTTGGTTGGTCTCCTCCGCGGTGCCGAAGCCCGCGAACTGGCGCATGGTCCACAACCGCCCCCGGTACATCGTGGGGTAGACCCCTCGGGTGAAGGGGTACTCCCCCGGGTACCCAAGATCCCGCTCGTAGTCGAGGTCTTCAATGTCCTCGGGGGTGTAGAGGCGGTGGACCTCCTCGTTGGAGACGGTGACGAAGCGCTCCTTGCGCTCGGGGTGCTTCTCGAGAAAGGGTTTTAGCGTCTCTTCTTCCCAGCGTTCCTTTTCCGTACGGGTTCGGGCGACGGACTTGGCCATGGGCATCCCTCCTCTGCCGGTGGGCTCATTATACGCGGCTATCCCACCGGTGCCAAG
>Ga0256839_1003462_pt1 | contig 16250 bp, 16 predicted proteins | sample 354166metaG_FD_185968 | JGI IMG/M metagenome (GOLD analysis project Ga0256839, IMG submission 185968) | Hydrothermal vent microbial communities from Mid Atlantic Ridge, Atlantic Ocean - 354-166 | ecosystem: Environmental > Aquatic > Marine > Hydrothermal vents | place: Atlantic Ocean: Mid... | reverse complement strand
GGCGCCGCCGCATTCACCGATTGCGACAACGTGATCGCGGACAACAAGGTGGCCAGCCGGTGCTTTACCTATGCACGCTCGATGGGGGCTTTGGTGATCGGCCATGTGCAGGAACCGGGGCTTTCGCGGGGGGCCGTGGCGACCAGTGGCAAGTTTGCATCGCTGCTCGGGCTGCCAGCGGTTTCACCGATGGCCGAACGTATCGGGCTTGACCGCGATATGGCGCTCGTCGAAATGACTGGCGTGCGCTACCACGTCGACCAGATCACCACCGCACGGGCCCTGCCCCGGCTTGAGCGCGCCAAGGCAGCGGGGCTGGATGTGACGGCGGGCATCGGGATCCATCATCTGACACTCAATTCTCTGGACATTGGCGACTACCGGACCTTTTTCAAACTGAAACCCCCATTACGCGACGAAAGTGATCGCCTGGCCATGGTCGAAGCCGTTGCTACCGGCCTGATCGACATCATTTCGTCCATGCACACCCCGCAAGACGAGGAAAGCAAGCGTCTGCCTTTCGAAGAAGCCGCATCGGGCGCGGTCGCGCTGGAAACCCTGCTGCCCGCGGCACTGCGTCTTTATCACGCCGAAGCGTTGACGTTGCCACAACTGTTCCGGGCCCTGTCGCTGAACCCGGCAAGGCGGTTGGGCCTGGATGGCGGAACGCTCGTGGCCGGGGCGCCCGCCGATCTTGTCTTGTTCGATCCTGACGCGCCGTTCATCCTCGACCGGTTCAAACTTCTTTCGAAATCCAAGAATACCCCCTTTGACGGCCAGCGAATGCAGGGCAAGGTGCTGGGAACATGGGTGGGCGGCGTGCCGGTATTCGGGGGGAATTCATGACATACGTGATGGTGGGACTGGCAGCTTACGTGCTCGGATCGGTGCCATTTGGCTTGGTCGTGGCCCGTATTTTCGGGCTTGGAGACATCCGCCAGATCGGTTCTGGCAACATTGGCGCCACAAATGTCTTGCGAACCGGGAGCAAGCTGGCCGCGTTTCTCACGCTTGCCCTCGATGCCGGGAAAGGTGCAGCCGCGGTGCTTGTCGCGCGCCAGTTTGGCGGTGAGGCAATGGCCGGAATTGCCGGAGCCGGGGCCGTTCTTGGCCACCTTTACCCCGTGTTTCTGCGCTTCAGGGGCGGCAAGGGCGTTGCGACGTTCCTGGGGACAATCCTTGCCCTCGCCTTGCCCGTCGGGCTTGCCGTCTGCGCGACGTGGCTGGTGACGGCCCTGATTTTTCGCTATTCTTCGTTGGCCGCGCTGGTTGCGTCTGCGGTGGCGCCGGTGATCATGTTTGCATGGCACCACGCCCACACGGCAGCAGTCGTCTTGTTCCTGTCAGCGCTTGTCATTTACAAACACCGCCCCAATATCCGGCGCCTGCTCAATGGCACCGAACCAAAGATCGGCCGATAGCACGGCCTGGCATGCCAGTCAGTTCGAGGCCAGCTTTTCCACAGCTTCGGCCGTGCGGCGCGTGTTGTGGTAGATCCCGAGGATCAGATAGAGGGCACCGCCGACCAGGACAGCATAGAGACTGCCGAAAACCAGGACGAACAATCCGGGCAGCAAGCCTTCGTTCACAACGGCCGAGATCGCTCCAACCACCACTGCAAACAATAGCAGGATCAACATGACGGCCACGACTTTTTCAAACGACCCAATATAGAATTCACGCATTGCAGACTCCTTTTTCCATGGCATCAGGTTGCCGCCGGAAAAGGATGTGTCAAATCGCGTTGTCAGTAGCTGTATTCGTCGTAAATCCGGTCGAGATCACCGTTCCAATCGCCATGGTAGTGCTCCAGCAGCTCGTCGGCGGGCACTTTTCCATTTTCCACCGAGTCCTGCAGGGCATTCAGAAAATGGGTTTCATCAGGGACCAGCCCCCCGACCCCGGGAACCGCGCGCGCCTTCAGTCCCGCCTCAGCGATCCTGACCGCTTCTCGCGCAAGGTCGTGCAGCTTCACACCGTTTGCCTGCCCCTGAAGGGCGTCAACCGAAGCCGCCACGCGCAAACCCTCGCGGGTCTCTTCGTCCAGATTTTTCGCCAGATCCCAAGCGGCATCCAGGGCGTCCTGATCGTATGTCAGCCCGACCCAGAATGCCGGCAGGGCACACAGCCTGCGCCATGGGCCACCGTCGGCGCCACGCATTTCGATATACTGCTTGAGCCGCGCTTCCGGAAATACCGTCGTCAAATGGTCGGCCCAATCCGACATCGTGGGTTTCTCGCCCGGAAGCGCTGGCAGTCTTCCCTCGAGAAAATCTCGGAACGACTGCCCGAGCGCATTGATATACTCGCCGTTCCGGTAAACGAAATACATTGGCACATCGAGAACATACTCAACCCACCTCTCAAAACCGAAACCGTCTTCGAACACAAACGGCACCATTCCGGTGCGGGCCGGGTCAAGGTCACGCCAGATGCGCGAACGCCAGGACTTGTGGCCGGTCGGCTTGCCCTCGAAAAACGGCGAATTTGCAAAAAGTGCGGTGGCAACCGGCTGCAACGCAATTGCAACGCGCATTTTCTTGACCATGTCGGCTTCGGACTCGAAATCCAGGTTAACCTGCACTGTGCAGGTCCGATACATCATCTGCGTCCCATGGCTGCCGACCGTGTCCATGTATGGGGTCATCAACTTGTATCGCCCCTTGGGCATCATCGGCATCTGGTCATGAGTCCAGATCGGCGCGGCTCCCAGCCCGATAAATCCCACACCGACGATATCGGCAATCTCCTGAACGTCCTTGAGATGGGCATTCACCTCATCGCAAGTTTCGTGAATTGAGCGCAGCGGGGCACCGGAAAGTTCAAGCTGACCGCCCGGTTCAAGGCTGATGTTTGCACCGTTCTTTTCAAGGCCGATAATATTGTCGCCTTCAAAAAGCCCGCTCCAGCCTTCCTTGTCGCGCAAAGCCTCCAGTATCGCGCGAATCGACCGCTCGCCGTCATAGGGCAAGGGTAAATGTGTATCGCGACAATAGGCGAATTTTTCATGCTCGGTGCCGATGCGCCAATCTTCCTTGGGCTTGCAACCTGCTGCGAGATAGGCGGCGAGGTCTTCGACACTCTCGATCGGACCGCCTCCGGACTGGGGGATAGACATCTGCGCGCTCCGAACTTCTTTGGCCAGGGTCCGGCCAGAATTGGAGTCAATTCAACGCGAAGTCAATGCAGAGCGGGCCGCTTTGCCTGCCAAATCACAACTTGCCGCCGGCGACGGGATTTCATGGCCGCAAGCATTTTCTCGGTCTGGATGCCCTCAAGCGTGGAAAACACGTCGAACAGTGCATCCGCCCCTTCGGCATTGACCGGAATACGCAGCAAACCGATGTGCGGATCATGCAGAACCCATTCGGCCTTGGGGCGTGCGGTCGCGTCAAACTCAACCTTCTCAAGTTCGGAAATCACGACCGAGCCGCCCTCCATAGGGCCATAGTAAGTCACCTGGCCCTCGTCAACGCTGACCACGCCCGGGCCGCCCGACCCGGAACGAAAGCGCCCACGCTGAATTCCTGCAAAGATCAGAAGTGCGCCGGCAACGGCCAGAGATGTTCCGACAATCGACATGAACCCCGTGCCGTTCAACGCCCAATAGACGCCCAGCAGTGACACTGCCACGCCGGCTATCGCATCGCGAAACCGGGCGAAAGCCTCTTTTACTTCTGGCCGAAAAAAAGCCATTGGAAACATGCCCTTAGTACTTGCCGGCCAGAAAATCCCGGCCACGCCTCTCATTCAATCTACTCAAAAACTTGGCCATTTTGTGACTATCTTGGTCGGATTTTGCATTTTGGCGCGATTCAATCGTCAATCGGCGAAACGCCGCCGGCAAATGCCGCGTGGATCACGCAAACAAGACTGCCGGAACATCTTTCCAATGGCTACCGCCAGTCTCCGAGTATCGATTGCCAGAGTGTCATTGCCGCCACAGCAGCCGTGTCAGCGCGCAGTATTCTTGGGCCCAGGCTTACAGAAACCGCCTGTGGCAGGGTGTTCAACCTGGTGCGCTCGGCCTCCGAAAACCCGCCTTCGGGGCCGATCAATATGGCCCATGGGCCGGTTTCCGCTTTCGACAGATGCCGTGAATTCCCCGCCAATGCCTCGTCGCAAAACAGCAGGTGGCGCTTGCCTGGCCAGTCGCGGATGAGCTGTCGGAGCGGCTGCAACCGGGCAACTTCGGGAACATATGTTCCGCCGCATTGCTCTGCGGCTTCAATGGCATGGGCCTGCAGCCTGTCGCGGTTGATGCGCTCGGCATTGGTAAATTCCGTTTGCACCGGAAGAATGCGCGCCGCACCCATTTCAGTTGCTTTCTCGACAATAAAGTCAGTGCGCGTCTTCTTGATCGGGGCGAACAGAAGCCACAGGTCAGGCGGCATCTGGACTGGGCGGGTCTTGCGGATGATATCCAGTACGCCCGCGCGTTTGCCGTTTTGGGCAATCTCCGCCAGAAACTCGCCATCGCGGCCATTGAAAACCAGCAACCTGTCGCCGACGCCAAGGCGCATCACGCCAAAAAGATAGTGCGCCTTGCTTCGATCCAAAGGAACCGATTGCCCCTCACCAAGCTGGTGATCTAAACAGAGTCTGACCTTAACATTTGCCATGAGCCAACAGTATGTCCGAGACTTCCAAGTTGCCAGAGGCCGATGGCCAGGTTTCGGACGCCCCGAAAGGTAATTGGGTCGATACGCTCGCGCCGGCCTGGTCCCGCCCTTATCTTCGCCTGTCACGGGCAGATCGGCCGATTGGCACATGGCTGCTGCTTATCCCCTGCCTCTGGGGTGCCTTTCTGGCCTCTGCGTCACAGGGCGGGTTCAGCGCGCGAACCGCCTGGGTCGTGGCCGCATGCGCCATGGGCGCCTGGCTGATGCGAGGCGCGGGATGCACCTGGAATGACATCACAGACCGGAAATTCGACGCCATGGTCGAGCGCACCCGTTCGCGCCCGCTGCCTGCAGGTCAGGTCACGGTCAGGCAGGCCATCATCTGGATGGGCGTCCAGATGATGCTTGCTTTCGGACTCTTGCTCACCTTCAACTTGCCAGCGATCCTCCTGGGCGTTTCTTCCCTGCTTCTGGTTGCGGTCTACCCGTTCGCCAAACGCTTTACCTGGTGGCCGCAGGTCTTTCTGGGCCTGGCCTTCAACTGGGGGGCAATACTGGCCTGGGTTGCAATCACCGGTGAGCTTCACTGGGCCGCCATCGCGCTATACCTGGCAGGCATCAGCTGGACCCTGTTCTACGATACGATCTACGCCCATCAGGACAAGGACGATGACGCGCTGATCGGCGTGAAATCCACCGCGCGACTTTTTGGAACCGCGACACAAATCTGGTTGCGCTGGTTCCTGATCATCAGTGTCGCCCTGCTTGCTCTGGCGGTCATCCTTGCGCTTGCTCCCACCGGGAGCGGTCTGGCATTGCTTGTCGCACTGACCGGCGTCTGGTTGTTTGGCTGGCATCTTGCCTGGCAAAATGCAACGCTCGACACTGAAAACAGCGATATTTGCCTGAAGCTCTTTCGCTCAAACCGGAATGCCGGGCTGATACCTGCGCTTTTTATTGCCGGCGCAATGTTCCTCTGATTGCAGTCGTCCCTGCGAATGCATAGTAAACACCAAGCCAGAAGACTCAGTACCGGAACCAGTTGATGCGACCAGCAAATGCCCTGCCAGCCGTGATTGCACTGGTTCTTGCCTGCATATTTGCCCTGCTGACTGCGATGGTGGCTGCAAATGTCGTCGAGACTCAGTCCAAATCGGATGTCGCGCGGGCGCTGGACCTGAACGGGCATGGCTGGGCGAAGGTGGAAACTGACGGCTTGCGGGTGATCCTGGGGGGGACAGCACCCGACGAGGCCACACGATTTCGCGCGCTGAGCGCGGCCGGCACCGTGGTCGATGCCGCGAGAATCATTGACGAAATGAAGGTGGCTGACCCGAATGCCGTCGACCCACCGCGATTTTCCATCGAAATCTTGCGAAATGACCAGGGTATTTCGCTGATCGGGCTGATTCCCGATTCTTTGGACCGCGACAAGATCATCAAGACCATCAAAGGTCTTGCCGACGGCGCAGAAGTGACTGACCTGCTGGATGCAGCCAAGTATCCGGAACCCGAAGGCTGGGCAGATGCCATGAGCTTCGGACTGGAAGCGCTGCGCATTCTGCCAAGGTCGAAAATATCGATCTCTGCGGACCGGGTGCACATCAAGGCCATCAGCGACAGCAACGAGGAAAAGCGTCGGCTGGAAACCCGATTGTCCCGCGACGCCCCCGCCAACATTTCACTTTCGCTGGATATCAGTGCCCCAAGGCCGGTGATCACACCCTATACGCTTCGCTTCATCATAGATGACGACGGCCCGCGGTTTGACGCCTGTTCGACCTTCACACCGGAAGGGCGCGAAAAGATCCTTGCCGCAGCGCGCTCAGCCGGGATGGAAGGCAAAGGAAGCTGCACAATCGGCCTTGGCGTTCCAAGCCCGTCATGGGACGATGCGGTTTCCATTGCCATCGCAAGGCTGGCCGAACTGGGGGGCGGATCTGTCACCTTCAGCGACGCCGATGTGACACTGGTTGCCAGGCCGGACGCCCCGCAAAGCCTGTTCGACAAGGTTGTCGGCGAATTGAAGGCAGATTTGCCCGACGCTTTTTCATTGCATGCCGTCCTGCCGGAACCGGTTGTCATCGACGGCACCGGTGAAGGTGAGGGTCCGCCCGAGTTTGTGGCAACCCGCAGCCCCGAAGGCGATGTTCGACTGCGTGGTCGCATCCCCGACGAACGCACAAGGATTGCCACTGAAAGTTTTGCCCAGGCTCAGTTCGGCAGCGGTATTGTGCGCGGGGCCATGCGGATCGACGAAGATCTTCCGAGCGGCTGGACGACCCGTGTTCTGGCTTCGCTGGAAGCCCTGGCGCAACTGAGCAGCGGTTCGGTGGTTGCGCAGCCGGATGTCGTCGACATACGCGGCGTGACGGGCAACCCCGATGCCAAGGCCGAAATTGCCCGGATCCTGTCGGAAAAACTCGGAAGCTCCGAAGATTTCCGCATCGCGGTCACCTATGAAGAGCGGCTGGACCCGAAGGCCGACATTCCGACCCCCGAACAATGCGTGTCCAGAATCAACAAGGTGTTGGAGGTTCAGCAGATTACCTTCGCGCCGAGCTCTGCCGATATTGACGACGTTGCGCGGGTGTCGATCGACAACATTGCCGAAATCCTGAAGCTCTGTCAGGATGTCCCGATGGAAGTCGGCGGCCACACAGACAGCCAGGGCAGAGAAGTCATGAACCTGGCGCTTAGTCAGGCACGCGCCGAAGCGGTGGTGAACGCATTGCTGGCCCGGCGGGTTCTGACATCAAACCTGACAGCGAAAGGGTATGGCGAGACCCGGCCGATTGCCGACAATGGAACAGAAGAGGGCCGCAACGCCAACCGCCGCATTGAATTTCGGTTGATAGAACCGGGTGAAACCGCGCAAAAGGATGACAGCGGCGATGGCAGCGCTCCGGCGCAAGATGGCGCCGGGGCCAGTGATCCGGCGCACAGCGAAACAGAGAGCCACGATGAACAGAACTGAATTTATCATTGCGACCGCAATCGTCCTGTTTGTCGCCTTCATGTTTGGATGGTTTTCCAATTGGCTGGTCAATCGCTTCATGCGTGTTGCACAGTCCGACATGAACGAACTGGACAAGATGGCGCAGCAACTGCACGAGTCCGAAGAACAGCGTGACCAGGCGATTGCATATGTTCATCAACGCGAAGCAGAACTGACCAACCAACTGGCGCAGACCGAAGCCGAGTTGCGTGCGGCCATGGACGGGTTGCGCGACGCACGGCACGAAACGGAAGAATTGCGCGCCTACGTCCAGCGGATCAAGACAAGCTGATCGCTACCAGCGCCTCAGGGCTTCTTCGTCCTGCGACCTGGCCTCAACCCATTGTGCGCCGCTTTCGGTGACTTCTTTTTTCCAGAATGGCGCGCGCGATTTCAGATAGTCCATCAGGTATTCAGCCGCCTCAAAGGCCGCGGCCCGGTGGCGCGCAGCGGTCAACACCATCATGATCTGTTCACCCGGCACCAGCTTTCCGAAACGGTGGATGACAAGGCATCCGTCCAGTTCCCAGCGGCTGACCGCTTGCGCTTCAATCGCTTCGATCGCTGCTTGGGTCATCGCCGGATAGTGCTCGATTTCCATGTGCTTCAGCCCACCCGCGACATTGCGCACAATACCTGTGAAGCTGACAACAGCGCCGGAGCCACTCGCAGAGCTGGAAAACTCGTTCAGGACCTGACCGGCGTCAAAGCTATCTTTCTGGACCCGAACCACCATGTCAGCCCCCCGTCATCGGCGGGAAGAACGCGACCTCTCGTGCATTGTCCAGAGGCGCATCAAAACTCGTAAGCTCCTGATCGACAGCAACCCGCAAGGCACTGGTGTCGGCGAAGGCCAACGCATAGCGCTCTCCTCGGGATCGGAGTTCTTCGACCAACTCGGATACCGTTTTCGCGTCACTTTCCACGCATTCTTTCGGCAGGCCGATCCGTTCGCGAACCCAGGCAAAATACAAGACCTGCATCAAACCTCTTCCTTCAGATAGGGCAATGCCTTGCGAAAGTAGTCGAACCCGGTCTGCAAGGTCAGCAGGGCCGCGGCCCAAAGCAGAAGGACACCCAGCCACCACGACCAGATCGCCCCATCAGCTTTCCAGCGCAGCCCGAAGACATCCTCTTCCCGGCCGGCCAGAATGTCGTTCACCAGGTTCGCATCCATTCCATAACTCTGCATGACAAAGAAATGTTCGAACAGCCCCTGCGAAAACAGAACGGCAAGGGCAATCATCTGGGCGGTGGTTTTCCATTTCGCAAGCCGTGTCACTTTCAACGTCCCGGCGGACGCTCCCAGAAATTCGCGCAAGCCCGACACAAATACTTCGCGAAACAGGATCACGGTTGCCGGCAACAAGATCCAGGGGTTCATGCCTGAAAATCCGGTGACAACCAAAAGCGCAATGACAACCATTGCCTTGTCGGCGATCGGATCAAGCATCGCACCAAACCGGCTTTCCTGTTTCCACAGGCGGGCAAGGTAGCCATCAAACCAATCGGTGATGGCCGCCAGAACAAACAGGACCAGCGCAAACCAATCGGCCCAAGGCCTTGCGAAATAAAGAAACATCACAGCAATGCCGGGCGCCGCCAGCAGTCTCAGGATTGTCAGGATATTCGGAATCGTCATGCGCATGCTTGATTGGTAGCGGTTTCGGTCAGGCAGGGAAAGCCGCTAGCCCTTCTCATGAAAATAGTCGTACAATTTCTCGGCAACACGGTCCGATATGCCATCCACGGCCTTCAGGTCGGCCAACCCTGCGCGGCTGACGGCCTTGGCGCTGCCAAAATGTCCCAACAACGCGCGTTTGCGCGCGGCACCAATGCCCGGAACATCGTCCAGCGGCGTCGCACCAATTGCCTTGGAGCGCTTGGCGCGATGGGTTCCAATCGCAAACCGGTGCGCTTCGTCACGCAAACGCTGGATGAAATACAGCACCGGATCGTTGTGGCGGAGCGCGAAAGGGCGCTTGCCTGGCCGATGAAATTCTTCCTTGCCCGCGTCACGGTCAACACCTTTGGCAACCCCCACCACCGGGATGTCGGCAACACCCATCTCTTGCAGGATACCGAACACCACCGAAACCTGGCCGGCACCGCCATCAATCAAGAGCAAATCCGGCCAGACACCGGTTTTGCGGTCGGCATCCTCTTTCAGCAGCCGCCGGAACCGCCGTTTGAGAACTTCCTTCATCATGCCAAAATCATCTCCTGGCGTCAGGTCGTCGCCTTTGATGTTGAACTTGCGATACTGGCTTTTGATGAAACCTTCCGGCCCCGACACGATCATGGCCCCAACCGCATGCGCACCCTGAATATGCGAGTTGTCATAGACCTCGATGCGCGTTGGTGTTTCTTCCAGGCCGAAGGCCTCTGCCAGCCCCTCAAGCAGTTTCGCTTGCGCCGCTGTTTCCGACATGCGTCGCGCCAGGCTTTCGCGCGCGTTGCGCGCCGCGCCGGCCACCAGTTCGGCCTTTTCGCCGCGCAGGGGTATGGCCAGTTCTACCTTGCGCCCGGCTTTTTGCGACAACACCTGTTGCATGAGCTCATGATCTTCGATCGGATGGCTCAGCAAAACCGACTTCGGCGGATCTCTGCGGCTGTAAAACTGCCCAACGAAACCCTGCAGAACCTCTGCCGCCTCGGCACCTGCGCCCGTGCGCGGATAATAATCGCGATTGCCCCAGTTCTGGTTGGCCCGGATAAAGAACACCTGCACACAGGCCTGACCGCCATCCATGTGCAGCGCAATAACGTCAGCTTCCCTGACGCCGCGCGGGTTGATCCCCTGGTTTTGCTGGACCTGGGTCAGCGCCCTGATCCGGTCGCGCAATGCAGCGGCGCGTTCAAAATCAAGCGCGGCACTCGCCTGTTCCATGTCGGTCGCAAGACGGGCCTGAATCCGGGTGGACTTGCCCTTCAGGAAACGCTCGGCATCCGCGACCAGAGCCGCATAATCCCGTTTCGAAATCTTGCCCACGCAGGGCGCCGCACATCGCTTGATCTGATACAGAAGACAGGGTCGGGCCCGCCCCTCGAAAACTGAATCCGAACAGTCACGCAGCAGAAACACCTTCTGCAACTGGTTCAGGGTCCGGTTGACGGCACCTGCGCTGGCAAACGGGCCGTAATATTCACCCGGCTCCTTGCGTGCGCCGCGATGCTTCTTGATCTGCGGAAATTCATGCGCACGCGAGACCAGGATATTCGGGAAACTCTTGTCGTCGCGCAACAGAACATTGTATTTCGGCTTCAGTTGCTTGATCAGGTTCTGTTCCAGCAACAGGGCTTCGGTTTCTGTCTCGGTGGTCAGAAACATCATCGAGGCGGTCTCGGAAATCATCCGGGCAATACGCGGGGTATGGCCGCCGGGCTTGGAATAACTCGTGACCCGTTTCTTGAGATTGCGCGCCTTTCCGACATAGAGCACCGACCCGTTTTCGGCCAGCATCCGATAAACGCCGGGCGAATTGTCAAGAACAGTCAGATAGTCCCTGATGCAGTCGTGGCCGGTTTTCCCCATCGCCCCTCTCAGTCATCCGTCCGGGTCTTGCCCGGCCTCCTGATTCCCGCTCTGGCTGCAATCTAGTGACGGCCAAAGCAAGTGCAAACATCTCCACCAATTCTGTGGATAAGTCTGGTGGTAAGTATTCCCGAGTCGCAAAAATCCTTTGATTCCGGCCCACTTCTTCGATGTGCTCAAAAATTGGGCAGTTTTACAAGCCTTTGTAATGGCAGGATTTATTTATTTAAAAAATGCAAATTGTTGATTTTGTTACCAAAAACTTTCCATCTTCGCCTGCGATTGCAGCGACGTGCACAACTTCGCGCGATGCGAAGGGCTGGCAGGTCCTATTCCAGCCCCGATACATCCGGCGTTTCCCATCCCAGGTGCTGTCCGCCGTCAACGCAAATCAGCTGTCCGGTGACGGCCGGTGCGTTGATCAGATATCTCAGCGCGGCCGTTACATCTTCCGGGTTCGCCCCGCGACCCAGCACTGTGCTGGCGCGTTGCCGCGCGAAATGCGGCTCGCTCTGATTGGCGCCAATCAAGGTGGGTCCAGGTCCGATTGCGTTGACCCGAACTCTTGCACCCAGGGCCTGTGCCGCGGTTCTGGTGAACGCCCAAAGCCCCATTTTCGCAATCGTGTAGGTCATGAACTCGGGCGTCGGCTTCAAGACACGTTGGTCAATCATGTTGACCACAAGCGCCTGCGGATGCGGTTCGCCGTTCGTGTCGTCCACCGGCTCAGGGGCCTGGCGCGAAAACTCCTGGGTCAGGAAAAATGGCGCTTTCAGGTTCGACCCGAGGTGGCGCTCCCAGGATTCGTCTGTCGCGTTCTCCAGATTGTCATACTCAAAGATCGACGCATTGTTGACCAGCAGGCTGAGTGGACCTCCAAGCGCCGTTGCGGCGCGGCCCATCAGGCCCCGAGTCTGTTCGTCATCCAGAAGATCAGCGTGCAAGGCTTCGGCCGCACCGCCAGCGTCCCGGATGGCCGCAACCACCTCTGCGGCTTCCTCGGAAGAAGTTGCGTAATGCACCGCCACATCAAATCCCTGATGCGCCAGGTCAAGCGCCATGGCGCGCCCCAGGCGTTTTCCCGCTCCGGTCACAAGGGCGCGTTTTACCTTCATCAAAGCCTCCTGTTCATGAAAGAACGCTGGCAATGTAGGCCAGATACAAGGCGGTGAAAATGACCCCCCACAGGCGGGTGATATTGCTGCGCAGCACAATGAACGGCCCAAGGATCAGTGCGGCCCCGATCATGACCAGCATGTCATAGTGGACGATTGCGGGCGCGACAGGAACCGCCCCGAAAAGGCTTGCAGCCCCCACAATGCCCAGAAGATTAGCCATGTTGGAGCCAAGGACATTGCCCAGGGCAACGTCGGCCTCTTTGCGAAGTGCGGCAGCAAGCGTCGTGGCGAGTTCCGGCAGCGACGTTCCCAGAGCAACAAGCGTGAGCCCTATGACTGTCTCGCTGACGCCGAATTGTCGGGCAACAGCGGTTGAGCTTTCAACCAGGATGCTCGCGCCCAGGGGCAAACCCACGACACCCAGAAAAAGGAACCCCATGATCTTCCACCAGGGGGCGCCCAGGTCAACTTCATCCAGTTCCAGAACCGGGTCCAGCTGGGCCACGCTTGCCCGGCGCTGATTGCGCGCGGTCAGGATCGCATGCAGCATGAAACCGGCATATACCGCCAACAGCAGCAGCCCATGAAACCACAAGATCGGACCCAGGTAGGCCAGTCCGGCAAACAGGGCTGTCCCGGCGATCATCTGGTAGTAGTTGCTGCGTGTCTCATTTCTTGACAGGTCAAAGCCCACAAGCATCGCCGGCAGCCCGAGGACAAGCAGAACATTTGCAACATTGGAACCGACGACGTTGCCCACGGCAATTCCCGGCACACCATCCAGGACTGCTTCGACCGAAACCAGAAGCTCCGGGGCCGACGTTCCGACGGCCACGATCGTGAGACTGACGATCAGGGCGGGAACGCCCAGGCGCAGGCTGACATTCACTGCCCCGCGCACCAGCATGTCGCCGGCAAGCACAAGGATGATCAGTCCGAGGATTGCATACACAATGTCCATGGATCAGCTACTTCCCGGCATCACAATCGCAGCCGCTCTTGCCAATCTTGAACCGACCGCACTTGGCGCATTTCACAGCCGCAAGACGTTTCTGACCCGGGAAACGCAACTTTCCGAACATGCCCATGACAAGAATTCCGATCAGAAAAAGCGATACGACCTTGACCATGGCTCAAAGCCCAAAACGCGCAAACTCGGCGCGCTCTTCTATCCCCTGAAGGGCCTGATCAACAACTTGCGCGCCGATCCGGGAAAGGAAGGGGCGTTTCTTCGTGAAACTGTTGAAGCGAACCTTGTCACCGAACCGTTCCTTCATTTTTGGCACCAGATGGCCGATGCCATCGGCGAGCCCCAGATCTATCGCTTCGTTCCCGACCCAGAATTCTCCGCTGAACAAGGCCGGGTTGTCGGCGAGCTTCGCTCCGCGGCGGTCTTTGACCTGGGCAATGAACGACTCGTGAATCTGGTTCAGAATGGTTTTCAGTTTCTTGACGTCGGCCGGCTTCTCGGGACGAAAAGGGTCAAGTGTGCTCTTGGACTTTCCCGCGGTGTGCACCCGGCGCTCAATGCCGTGGCGTTCGATGAACTCGTGAAACCCGAAGCCCGATGAAATGACCCCGATTGATCCGACGACCGAATTGGCATCAATCCAGATTTCATCCGCAGCCGTTGCCAACCAGTATCCTCCCGATGCGGCCACATCCTCGACAAAGGCAAATACCGGAATGTTCCGTTCAGCGGAAAGCCGGCGTATGCGCGCCGCGATCAGCGATGATTGAACAGGCGAGCCACCCGGCGAATTCAACAGCAGGGCGACCGCCGCCGGCTTTCCCTTTTTGAACGCCCGCTCGACAAGGGACGCAAGGCCAACATCGTTCAAGGCCGCTGCGCGACCTGCCGGCGCGATCACGCCGTTGAGGTGAATGACGGAAACGACAGGCTGCCGTTTTGCGAGTGGGTTCCAACGTATCATGGGGATGATGTAGAGCCCCGCTCGCGATTGAACAAGGTGGATGGCCAAATGTTCCGCGCGCGATGCGGGCTGCGCACACCAAACAACGCCATCCATGGCCAGAGGCGCCCATTCCACCCCTCTGAAAGGGCGCTCTTGCCCCGAATTCACCAACCGCCCGGCACAATTTGGACACAGACTCAACCCAGCTTGGACCCATCTCTTTTTATCTGCTCGATGAGAGGGTCCATGACTGTTTCAACCATTGCCAGAGCCGCAAGGCTTCTTGGCGCCGCTGCCTTGCTGACCTTGGTCTTGCCCAACAGTGCGCTTGCCTGTTCGCGCGCAGCAATTCCGGCTGCCGCAATGCAGACCATTCCAACCGAGAATGCTGATCAGAAGCTGTTCAACCGGGTCCTGCTGGCCGAAGTCAATTTTCGCCGTTGCAAGGCCGGGCTTGCGCCCTTGCGGCTGTCGGGTGGTTTGATCAGGGTGGCGGGAAACCATGCAAACTGGATGGCAGCCCGCCGGAAACTCAGTCATCGCTCGACGATCCGCGGACAGTCATCGGTTCAAGAGCGGGTTCTGGCATCAGGGCTGCGGGTGCGGCGCGGGTCCGAGAATGTCGGATACCTGCCCCGCTACCAGTTTGATCTGGCGGGCAAGATCCGCATTCGCGACAAGGCGCGATGCCAATTCACGACCGTCGGCGGCAAGCCGATTTCCCCGCACACCTACGCATCGCTGGCTTCCGAAATCGTCGGGTTGTGGATGCGGTCGGCCGGGCATCGCAAAAATGTTCTGGACCAGAATGTCAACGCTGTCGGCGCCGCCTTGGGCTACAACCCCCGTGGGAACCAGTGCGGTCAGTTCTTTCTTGCCCAGAACTTCGCCGGCTGAGAGCGTTTCGCAAAAGGTAAATTGTCGCACGATCACGCTTAATTTCTGGAAATCGCGACAACTATCCCGAAACTCGTGATTCTTTGGTCTTTTTTGCCATGGAATCTTGGTATTTCCTCACCGACAGCGTAGTAGTTGCGTTTGAGAACGACTGGTAACGGGGGTTTACACAGTGTTTGAACGGGCGAAAACTGTCCGGATCCTGGCAATCGCCGGGTCCGTATCACTTGCGGCTTCCAGTCCATTTTCGGGTATGGATGCGGCTTACGCAGCCGACATCCCGCCTGGCGGAGGGCCTGCGCCAACGATCAACCTCGTGCCGGCCCCAATAGTCACACCGCCACCGCCGCCAAATCCGACAACCAACCCCGGGCTCGGCACACAACGACCGTCTGGGCCCACTGTATCCTACATATCGGGCCGTTTTTCGGGATCGGGCCCAATTGTTACCGCACCTGCCGGCGCTGTCATTCCGGATGACTTTTGCTTGCCGGGGAAGTTCACTGATTGCGGCGACCATCTGCGCGATCAACCCCAACAGCAAGGCGACGGCACGGTATTTTTCGGCGATCCCTCACAGGACTTTCTGGAAAGCAGAAACAGCGGTTGGGTCAGCGCTCAATTCCGCCGGACTGAACAGCTCGCTCTTGGCGAGTCAATGGAGTCGTCAGTGTTTTCGCTTGGATTTGACCGGCGGTTCGGCGATCGGTTTCTTCTTGGTCTGGTGGCAAGCGCCAACAACACTTCTGTGACGCGCTCAGGACCGGCCACGCGCGACAGTGGGTCCGGCCTGCTCTACGGTGCCTATTTCGCTTACGAACTGTCCGACGGATGGGCCGTGGACGGGCGTGCACTCACCGGCGATATTTCCCACCGGGTAACAACCGCGGGTGCACTCAGCGGCACTTACAACAGCCAGGAAATTCACGCATCATTGCGCCTTTCGGGCGAGTTTCAGCAAGGGAGCTGGCGTTTGGCCCCGGCTGTCGAACTTGCGACCATGACGCGAAATGATGCCGCCTACACAGATACTGTAAGCGGCCCTGTCCCCGCGTCGAATTCCACGCAGTCGTTTGTCACCGGAACGCTGCTTGGCTATTACGACGGTTTGAACCTGGCCGGAGGCGCGATGACGCCCTACCTCGGGTTTGAAATCAGCAAACA
>Ga0256839_1003460_pt1 | contig 16254 bp, 14 predicted proteins | sample 354166metaG_FD_185968 | JGI IMG/M metagenome (GOLD analysis project Ga0256839, IMG submission 185968) | Hydrothermal vent microbial communities from Mid Atlantic Ridge, Atlantic Ocean - 354-166 | ecosystem: Environmental > Aquatic > Marine > Hydrothermal vents | place: Atlantic Ocean: Mid... | reverse complement strand
GATGCTGTTTCCTGCGTTGGTTGATGTGGCTGTGGATAACCCGGACTGGCAGGTTTTTGCCATTTGCTCTGCGCTGGTCATGTTCATTGGCGGCCTGTTGTTCCTCACCAGCCGGGGCGAAGATGAGGAGCTGTCAGTTCAGCAGGCCTTCATACTGACGGTTTCCACCTGGGTGGTCATTCCGACTTTCGGGGCTTTGCCTTTTGTGTTTTCTGATCTTTCTCTAAGCTATACCGATGCTTTTTTCGAGGCCATGTCAGGCTTGTCCACAACAGGTTCTACGGTCATCACCGGCCTTGATGGTGCCCCGCCCGGAATTCTTCTCTGGCGGGCCTTGCTGCAATGGTTTGGCGGCGTGGGGATCATTATTATGGCGGTGATCATCCTGCCGTTCCTAAGGGTTGGCGGGATGCAGCTGTTCAAGATCGGGGCTTTTGAGACGTCCGAAAAAGTACTGCCGCGTGCGGCGCAGCTTGGCATCGCCATATCTCTGATTTATGTGGGGTTGACGATCATTTGCGGCGTTGCTCTATGGGCTGCCGGCATGAGTGTATTTGAGGCCGTGAGCCATTCTTTCACGACCATTGCCACGGGGGGTTTTTCCACCACCGATGGATCAATTGGTCATTTTGACAGTGCGTTGATTGATTATATCATTGTTCTGTTTATGATCATTGGCAGCATGCCGTTTATTCTATATCTAAAAATGGTTCAGGGACATAGTCTGGTATTATGGCGGGATTCTCAGGTCAGATGGTTTTTGGCACTGCTGGTTCTATTGATTGCCCTCTTAAGCCTATGGCGCTGGAGCGGCAATGATCAGGGCATGTTAGAGGTTTTGCGCTATACGATCTTTAATGTGGTTTCCATCCTTACCGGGACGGGCTTTACAACGGCGGATTATACCACTTGGGGGGCGCTGGCGGTGACGATTTTCTTTTTTATCATGTTCATTGGTGGCTGCGCGGGTTCGACATCCTGCGGCGTTAAGATATTCAGACTTCAGATTATGGTCAGTATGGTGGCGGCACATTTGAAACATATTTTACGGCCCAGCGGTATTTTTATACCCCGCTATAATGATGTGCCGATCAAGGATGATGTTATGGGTTCGGTAATCAGCTATCTTTTCCTGTTTTTGGTGTGTTTTTTAATTTTGACTTTGGGACTTTCCCTGACGGGGCTTGATTTTATTACGGCGATTTCCGGTGCGGGGACAGCCATCGCCAATGTGGGTCCCGCGCTTGGCCCCATCATCGGCCCAACAGGAACTTTCCAGCCTCTGCCAGATACGGCAAAATGGTTTTTAAGTATGGGGATGCTTATGGGACGGCTAGAGCTTTTTGCGGTTCTTATTCTTTTCTCGCCGCAATTCTGGCGGGCGTAAAAGCTTATTCTTCTCTGGCCTTCTGTTCGGTGTCTTTTTCGATGATACCAATCAAGAGTTGACGCTGAAGGGCCAGCAGGGAAAAGTGATTATCCAGTTTTTTGATTAAATCGCGGGCTTCATCGGCATCAATATAGCCGGGGCTATCACCGACGGAACTGATGCTGTCCAAAATGCCGCCGATGTTGGCGGCGTTTCTCAGGCTGGCCTGAGAGGCGATGGAATGCCAATCCACATCACTGTCCAATGTTTCAATGGGCAGAAAAACGCCGCCCGCCAGAAAAGAAAAATGTTCCGAAATGACCGTTGCGGATGTTTCCCGAACCAGCTTTTCCACCCGTTCCAGTGACAATTCCGCATCGCCGTTGGGGTCCGTGAAATCATAGGCGCGTGTGCGGCCAATATCCAGAATTTCCATCACTTTCGGAATGCCGCCCGCCTGACGGAATAATTCGCTGACCACGGCTTTGGTGGATCCGTATTTTCGTTTTTTTAATGGATTAAAGCTCATGCTGATTCCCCGCTTTCTTTTAATTTTCTTTTCTTTATAAATACTCTAACATACTGAGATAAATATCCAACGAATTATATAGGGCTGTTGATGCGGAAATATTCCACCAATGATATGCTGTCAAAACTTATCTCTTTTGATACGACCAGCTGGAAATCAAATCTTGAACTTATCACATTTGTGACGGAATATTTGCAGTCTTATGGCGTGTCCTCGAAAGTATTTTTTAACGCGGAAAAGACCAAGGCGAATTTGCTGGCCAGCATTGGGCCGGAAGATGTCCCGGGCATTATGCTGTCCGGCCATACTGATGTGGTGCCGGTGGGGGCGCAGAATTGGTCCTCTGACCCCTTTGATATGCGGGCAAGGGATGGGCGGCTTTATGGCCGGGGAACCTGTGATATGAAAGGTTTCATTGCCTGCGTTCTGGCGGCGGTGCCAAAATTTATGGCGGCGGGCCTGAAAGAACCCCTGCATATTGCGCTGTCTTATGACGAGGAAACCGGCTGTACCGGTGTGATGAGCCTTGCGGAACATGTGGGCGCTATGAAGGTAAAACCCAGAGCCTGCATCGTTGGGGAACCGACCAATATGAAGGTGGTCAATTCCCATAAAGGCATTTTCCATTTGCTGACCCGAATTTATGGGCTTGCGGCTCATTCCAGTACGGATCTTGGATTGAATACGGTAACCCATGCGGCAAAAATGATAATTTTTTTAAGCGATCTGGCCGAAGAAATGAAAAGCCGCACGCCTATGGTCGATGGGTTTGACCCGCCCTATACCACAATTCATGTGGGCCGCATCAAAGGCGGAACAGCGGCGAATATCACGCCGGAATATTGTGAATTCGAGTGGGATTTCAGGCCAATTCCTGGCCAAAATACTGATTTGAATACTGATCTGGATAAAGGATTGGATGTTGCGCAGGATGAGGTGTTGGTGCGGTTCAATACTTATGTTCAGGATCATATCCTTCCTGACATGAAGCGGCAGGATAAAAAATCGGCAAGGGTTGAAACAGATTTATTGTCACGCGTGCCATCTTTATTGCCGCAAAGCGGGTCAACGGCGGAAACGTTGGTTTTGGCCCTTGCCAACCAGAATGATGTCCATGTGGTGTCCTATGGTACGGAAGCCGGAATATTTCAAACCACAGGCGGCGTGCCCACTGTGGTCTGCGGCCCGGGCAGCATCCTTCAGGCCCATAAACCAGACGAATATATAGAGCAATCGGAACTTGATTTATGTGATGAATTTTTGGGCCGTCTGCTGGATGTCATTAAACGGTCAGGAACAAAGTAATGTCTATCATTGAAGCCATAAAAACAAGAAACAGCAATTCTGTAATGACAGGCGCGGCTGTGGCACCGGCGCAGATTAAGCAGATATTGGACGCCGCCGTTTGCACGCCCGTGCATCATAATACAAACCCGTGGCGTTTCTTGGTCATTCAGGGCGAAGGGCGTCAGTTCTTAGGCGATATCATGGTCAATCACTTGGAAAAAACCATGACCAATCCAGAAGAACCGAAGAATATTGCGCTACGCAATAAATTAAACAAAAAACCTTTTCGCTCTCCCGTCATCATTGCGGTGGCGGCGGCAAAGCCGGATGACAAGAAGGCCATAATGATAGAGAATGTGGCCTCTGCCATTGCCGCTTGCCAGAATATCTTGCTTGCGGCCCCAGAATTGGGACTAAGTGCCTTTTGGCGAACAGGGAGCTTTATGTATGAGGCTGATACGGCTGCTGCCCTAGGGTTTGAAGAGGGTGCCGAATTGGTTGGGTTAATGTATTTGGGTCACCCAAAAAAGCAAATGCGGCCCAAATCGCGGGAAACATCGGATGCTTATGTCAGATGGCTGGAATGACCATCAGTTGATCAGTTTTTTCAGTTCGAATTTATGATCGGTTTTGCAAAATTCACAGGTCATGCTGATCACGCCGTCCTCGGCAATATCCCGCAATTCCCGGGTGTCGAAACTGGCCAGAACATCGCGCAGTTTATCTTCGGAGCAACGACAGCCGGACATTATTTGCGTGGCGGTGAACAGGCGAACGCCGCTCTCATGAAAAAGCCGAAAGAGCACGCTTTGCAAGGAAAGTTCGCTGTCCAGAAGCTCTTCTGGTTTTAACGTTGAGAGCAGAATAGTTGCCGTGTTCCAGTCGTCTTTCTGTTTTTCATCATCGCGGGTCATTTCGCTTTGTGTATTCTGGGCCAGATGTTGAATCATAATGGCCGCCGCAGACCAGTGACCATTGGCCGACTTGTCACAGCTTATCATAACGTGAGTCGGCAATTGTTCGGATGTCTGAAAATATTCTTCTGCGGAATTCTCAAGGTCACCATTCTGCAATTCGACGACCCCTTGATAGCGGGCCATATGTTGTCCCTGATCCATCGTGATCATAAGCTGGCCATTCCCCAGAACAGGTTCGTTCGGGCCAACATCGTCCGCAATGTTAATATAACCGCGAACAACGCCTGATCCATTGCCATTTGTGGCAAAGTCACTGACCATTGATTTGATCCTGCCGTCACTTTTGATTTGCATCGTGAAGATGCCGTCAAACTTCATCATGCTGCCCAATAACGCTGTGAGCGCCATGGCTTTTCCAAGCTCGCGTTTGATGTCATCCGGACAGTCATAATGGGTCAGAATTTCGTTCAGGGGTTTATCCAGCCGGATAATGCGGCCCTTGATATCTTGGGCTTCGATCTGAAAGGCCAGACAATGATCATTGAAATAACCATTGTCATTTAAAAGAGATGTCATATCATTTTCCAAAGCACCACATGAGAATGCTTTTCTGAATATGGAGGCGGTTTTCGGCTTCGTCCCAGATGACAGATTGAGGGCCGTCTATCACTTCATCGGTGACTTCCTCGCCCCTGTGGGCGGGCAGACAATGCATGAACAGGCTGCCTTTATGAGCTTGGCGGATAAGCCTCCGATTAACCTGATAGGGGGAAAGTATTTCAATACGCTCAGCCGCATCTGTATCGCCCATGGAGACCCATGTATCGGTGATGATGCAGTCGGCATTTCGCGCGGCTTCGTTTGGGTCCTGGGTCAGGGTGACTTTTCCGCCATTTCTCGCGGCCCATTCGAGTATTCTTGTCGGCGGGCAAAATTCTATTGGGCAGGCCAGCACCAATTCGCAGTCAAATAATACCGCCGCATGAATCCATGAGACGGCAACATTATTGCCATCCCCGGACCAGGCAATTTTTTTGCCTTTGATCGGTCCGCGATGCTCTTCAAAGGTTAAAACATCCGCCATGACCTGACAGGGGTGAGAAAAATCGGTTAAGGCATTGATGACCGGTACGGTGGCATGCCGTGCCATTTCCAGCAATGATTCATGATTATCTGCCCTGAGCATTACGGCATCAACAAAACCGGACAGGACTTGCGCCGTATCGGAAACCGTTTCCCCCCGCCCAAGCTGCATATCATTGCCCTGCAGTACAAGGGCTGTTCCGCCCAATTGATGCATGGACATTTCAAAGGAAACTCTGGTTCGGGTTGACGGTTTTTCAAAAACCATGGCAAGGCTTTTATCTGCCAAAGGCCGGTCAGGATGAATGAAGCCTTTGCCGTGCCCTTCCTGCGTTGCGGTGACTTTCAGGGCCTTGGCTTTTTCAATGATATCGCGCGCCTCTGCCTTGGTGAGGGCCGCAAGGTCGAGGAAATGCCGGTAAGGCTCTTTCAGGTTTTTATAGGGTTCATTTCTGGCCTCTGGGGTCACATTTCATCATCCTGTTGTTCAGGTAAATCTTGTTCTAACTCAGCGCATATTTGAGCCAGTTTTTTAAGGGCTTCGTCACTATGCTCTTTTTCGATAATCAGCGGCGGTAACAGGCGAACAATATTATCCGCCGCCGCCACAAGCAATAAACCATGCTCCAAGGCCTTAGCCACAAAAACAGGCGGTTCAATGGTAATTTTCAACCCCAGCATAAGGCCGACACCGCGCACCAATTCAATGATTTTTGGATGTTCCTTGCGCAGGGTCATCAGGCCTTTTCTAAGGTCATAGGACATTTTCTCCACATGGCTTAAAAAACCATCCGCCAATATGATGTCCAGCACCTTGTTGCCAATGGCCATCGCCATGGGATTGCCGCCGAAAGTTGATCCATGGCTGCCCGTTGTCATGGCCCGCCCCACTTTTTCAGTGGTCAGGCAGGCCCCCATGGGAAAACCGGCCCCAATACCCTTGGCGCTACATAGAATATCCGGACTGATACGGCTGTGCTGATAGGCAAATAATTTTTCAGTCCGGCCCATACCGCATTGTACTTCATCAAAAATCAGCAGGATGCCGTGCTTGTCACATAAGTCCCGCAGGATTTGCAGATTGTCGCCTGAGACCGGCTTTATGCCGCCTTCTCCAAGCACGGGCTCTATCATAATGGCGGCAGTTTCATAGGTGATGGCCGCTTCGACCTTTGTCATGTCGCGGAAAAACGGGACATGGTCAAAGCCGTCCATCATGGGCCCAAATCCCTTGATTAATTTTTCCTGACCAGAGGCCGCAATGGTGGCAAGGGTCCGTCCATGGAAGCAACCTTCGAAAGTGATGACCCGGTAGCGTTCAGGGGCATTATTTTCATAATGATATTTGCGGGCCATTTTTATGGCGCATTCAACGGCTTCTGCGCCGGAGTTTGTAAAGAACATCGTGTCGGCAAAACTATTTTCCGCCAATCTTTGCGCCAAACGCTCCTGGCCCGGAATGCGGTATATATTGGAGGTATGCCAGACTTTCCCGGCTTGTTCCGTGATGGTTTTGACGAGTTCCGGATGGCAGAAACCTAAATTATTTACCCCGATGCCGCAGCCAAAGTCCAGATATTCATTGCCGTCCAGATCATAGGCATAAACGCCTATGCCATGATCAATCGCGATGCTTGCCCGTGCATAAGTCGGCAAAACGGGCGGAATTATAGCTTCTTCCTGACTGTTATCACGGCTGTTTTTCATATTTATTCTCTATTCACGCGTATTTTTATATTTTTTATTTCGGGGGCGCAGAATATCCCTTCTCTGACCACTTCTGTCAATATAACAATGGATTTTTAGGGGACTTTTGCGGCTATTATGGTCGTAATTTATATCCAGAGCTGAGCATTCGATAACAAACAAGCCATAAAATGCTGTTTAAAACGGCAACATATATGATGCCGATTAACAGATTCCCGTCGGCATGGTCAATAATGCCATAACGAAAACCATCAATGAAATAGAAAAAAGGGTTGAGTTGGCTGATCGTATGCCAGATCCCCGGCAGGCGGTCGATGGAATAAAATGTTCCTGAAAGAAAGGACAGCGGGACAATGACAAAATTGGTGATGCTGGAGCTTTGTTCCCATTTTTCAGCCCATATGCCGGCGATAATACCAAGCAAGGCCAGCATAATTGCCGCTGAAAAACCATAGTAAAGCAACGCCCATATATGCGCGATATTTAAATCCACAAAAAGAAACATGGACAGCGTGACAAAAACCCCAACGAGGGCCGCGCGCGTTACGGCGGCCATGGTAATGGCAAGGGTCATTTCGCCGGCACCAATGGGGGCGAGTAGAAGATCAACAATATTCCCTTGCATCTTGGCGGTCATCAGACTTGATATCGTATTGGCAAAAGCATTCTGTAAAACAGCCATAATCACGAGGCCGGGCGCCAGAAAAAGCTCAAAGGAAATATCACCGGCATAACGCCCGCCGCCCCCCAGAGCGACAGTGAAAACCGTCATAAAAAGAGCGGTGGTGATCACAGGGGAAAGAACAGTCTGGCCGAATACTTTACAAAAGCGATGAATTTCTTTTTTATATAATGTCCAGACACCGAGCCAGTTAACGGGGCCGATTCTTTTTGCGCCGTATGGCGATAAACTTTGCCCTATGGTTTCGTTAATTTTCATGGTTTCTGCTCGAATAACGTTATAAATATATATCTCATTTTGTTTTTTAACGTACAAAAGCCTCTACCGCAAGCACGCAGCCCTTGACCTTTCCTGCAGAGAAGAATAGACAACGGTCTTCCTAATGCGCTAATATTGCAGAAAATACAGGACTGATAAAGGATTTCTATTATGGCATGGACAGACGAACGCGTGGAAAAGTTACGGGAACTTTGGGATAAGGGCCTCAGCGCCAGCCAAATTGCCACCGCCCTGGCCGAGGGGGTCACGCGTAATGCTGTGATTGGCAAGGCCCACAGGATGAATCTTGCCTCACGTCCGTCGCCGGTTAAATCAGATCCAAAAAAGAAAGCCGCAAAACCCGCCGAGAAAAAGGCTGCTCCGGCGAAAGCCAAAGCACCCACTGGGAAAATATCGCTTTTGGAACTTACGGAAAGAATGTGCAAATGGCCTATTGGCCATCCCGGTGAGGTTGATTTCCATTTTTGCGGCAAGCCATCCGCGAAAACTTTCCCCTATTGCCCGGAACATTGCGCGCAGGCCTATCAAGTGCAGCAACCCCGCCGCGATCGCCGCACCAACAGGGGCCGTATTTCAGCAACACCCGTCAGGTAAAATCTTTATGGACTACAGGGCGATTAAGGAGAGGGCGATTAACGGGATATTTCCCAAACGGAGATAATCTCGCAGGCAATATCGAATGGCAGGGCATTGATGCCCATGGCTGCTCGCGCCGCCAGACCGCTTTCGCCGAATACATCTCTGAAAAGTTCGGACGCACCGTTAATCACTTTGGGCGAATCTGTGAAATCATCGGTGCATTTTACATATCCATTAATTTGCACGCATTGTACAACCCGGTCCAAATCACCGCCGCAGGCCGCTTTAAGCTGGGCCAGAATGTTAAAGCCCGTGGTGCGGGCCGCTTGATACCCCTGCTGGATGGACAGATCATGCCCCAGCCTGCCAAAGGCCGGATGTTCAGGAGAATCGATTGGCCCTTGACCCGCTATATAAGCAAGGTTGCCAACAATGCGGTAAGGGGCGTAGACGGCGACAGCTTTTGTTGGCTGTGGTAAAATGATTCCCAGTTCTTTTAACCGCCGATCGATTCTTCCCGCGCCGCTTTTTGTGAGATTGCTATTGGCTTTGGCCGATGCTGCAAAGGCCATAGACGACGCCAGAATACCGCCGATCCCCATTGTGCTGAAAAAATGCCTTCTTTTCATGTGCTTTCCTCAATATTATTGTTGGTTAATCCTTGAAGGATAGTTTATCATTTTACATCTGAAAAGAATAATCGAATTGCTAAAGTTAATTTCAATTACGGGATGAATGTGAGTATGAATATTTTACGGCAAGGAATCGTTGCACTGACTGGCGTATCTGTTGCGGCTGTATTGGCAATAGGGGCTTCTTATGCCCAGGATGAAACAAATAAGCCGGATAAGGATCGCTTGCCTTTTGTGGTTATTAATAAAAACCCCTATCCAAGCACTTATGAGCCTTTTCCGTCGGTCACGGTTATGATCGAAAATGCCACTATTCTGACAGGAACCGGAGAACAGCTTGAAAATGCATCAATTCTGATGGCCAAAGGCAAGATTGTTGCGGTTGGGACTGATTTGCAGGCGCCTTACGGCACAAAAATCATTGACGGGACAGGTAAATGGGTGACGCCGGGGATTATTGATGTTCATTCACATCTCGGTGTTTACGCATCGCCCGGTCATAAATCCTTGTCAGACGGGAATGAAATGACCAGCCCTGTTACGGCGGATGTATGGGCCGAACATTCTATTTGGCCGCAAGACCCCGGATTTTCACGGGCCATAGCGGGCGGCGTTACCACTTTGCAGATATTACCTGGTTCCGCCAATCTGATTGGTGGCCGGGCTGTTACGGTCAAGAATATTCCGAGCCGTACCGCAGAAGGCATGAAATTTCCCGGTGCGCCCTATGGCCTTAAAATGGCCTGCGGTGAAAATCCAAAAAGGGTTTACGGCAAAAAAGGGGGGCCTGCGACCCGTATGGCCAATATGGCGGGCTATCGCACAGCATGGATCAAGGCAAAAGAATATAAAGCCAAATGGGCGGCTTATAACCGCGATTACAAGGCTGGAAAAGATGTGAAGGCCCCCGCGCAGGATTTGGAACTTGATACGCTTATGGGGGTGTTGGACGGTGAAATTCTCATTCATAATCACTGTTACCGCGCAGACGAAATGGTGTCTATGATCAATATGGCCCATGAATTCAACTATCGCATTTCCACATTCCATCATGCGGTGGAAAGCTATAAAATAGCGGATATTCTGGCCAAAGAGAAAGTTTGTTCTGCCATGTGGTCAGATTGGTGGGGCTTCAAATTGGAAGCCTTTGACGGGATAGATGAAAATATCCCCATGGTGGCCAATGCAAAGGCCTGTGCCATTGTTCATTCCGATAGTCCAGATGGTATTCAACGTTTAAATCAGGAAGCCGCCAAGGCATGGGCAGACGGCAAAGCCGCCGGCATAAATTTTACCAGAGCCGAGGCTTTCACCTGGCTGACGTTAAATGCAGCAAAGGCATTGGGTATCGATCATGAAACAGGATCGCTTGAAAAGGGTAAAATGGCAGATGTGGTTATCTGGTCCGCAGACCCTTTCAGCGTTTACAGCCTGTCTGAAAAGGTCTTTATCGATGGGGCTCTCATGTATGACCGGAATGATCCTGCGACGGATTGGCAGAGTGATTTTGAGCTGGGACAAAATAAAAAAGGAGCGCACCAATGAGAAAGTCGTTATTAAAAATTATTGCGGCGGCTTCTGTTGCCATATCAGGCACCGCTTTTGTGTCTCATGCTGAAACACTGGCCATAAAGGGCGGTACTCTTCACACCATGAGCAAAAAGGGCGTTTTGAACAATGCGACCATTTTGATAAAAGATGGCAGGATTACGGCGGTAGGACAGAATATCACCATTCCTGCCAATGCTGAAATTATCAATGCTGTGGGAAAGATTATCATTCCCGGTGCCATGCATAGCGGCAGCAGGCTAGCCCTGTCAGAAATATCAATGACTGAAGATTCCAATGAGCATAGCGCAAAAAAGTCCCCTTTCTCGGCAGCCTTTGATGTGCAATATGGTTTGAGATCAAACTCTGTCGTAGTGGCAGATAACCGCCGTCAGGGCTTAACCCACGCCATCACCCAGCCTTCGGGCTCAGACGGCATTTTCTATGGTTCGTCTGCGCTGATTTCCTTGACTGGCGATGCAGATATGAGACATGGTAAAGGCCCCATGATTGCAAATCCGGCTAACGGCGGCAACCGTAATGTATCATGGGCAAAAATCAGACTTATTTTTGATCAGGTGAAGTTTTATGAGCAAAATCGCAACCGCATAAAGCGAGGGGAATGGTCCAATGACTTTTTGCTTTCCGGTTATAATATGGATGCCCTGATTGCGGTTTTAAAAGGCCGGCAAAAATTGGTTCTGATGGTCAATAGCGAAGATGACCTGCGTCAGGCCATCGCCCTGAAAAGAGATTATAAACTTGATATCATCTTAAGCGGTGCCACAGAAGCATGGAAAGTTGCCCGTGAATTGGTGGCGGCGAAAATTCCGGTTATCATTGACCCCTTGGAAGACCTGCCGGGGGATTTTGGTAAATTGGCGGCAACTTTGCGTCATGCGGCCCTGTTGGATGCGGCGGGCGTAACATTTGCCATATCACCCGGGGGAATGGCGGCAAATCATAATGCCTTTCATATATATCAAATGGCGGGCCTTGCGGTGGCTCATGGCCTTGGCTGGGAACAAGCGCTGGCGGCCATCACCATAAGGCCGGCAGAAATTTTTGGTTTCGATAAAATACTGGGGTCAATTGAAAAGGGCAAACTTGCCAATTTGGTTGTTTGGGATGGTGATCCGCTGGAGGTCACGTCAAATACATCATATGTGATTGTCGGCGGGGTAAATCATCCTCTGGTATCACGCCGCACCCTGCTCCGGGATCGCTATTTGGACTTGACGAAAAAGCCTCTGGCCTTTCAGTAGGATTATTTAAAATGATTAATGCAGGGGCATATTGCCCCTGTTTTGTTATGTAAGGTGACAGAATTATATGAAATTAATGAGTCCTGATCTATGAGTATTTTAGAAACCGAAGTTGACAGGCGGCGGACATTTGCCATCATTGCCCATCCTGATGCGGGTAAAACCACGCTGACGGAAAAGCTGTTGCTGTTTGGCGGCGCCATACAGATGGCGGGGGAAGTGAAGGCACGCGGCGCGCGCCGGCGGGCGCGGTCTGACTGGATGAAGGTCGAGCAGGAGCGCGGCATCTCTGTGGCGTCTTCCGTCATGTCTTTTGAATATGAAGGCCGGATGTTTAATCTGCTTGATACCCCGGGCCATGAGGATTTTTCAGAGGATACCTACCGGGTTCTGACCGCAGTCGACAGCGCGGTTATGGTGCTGGACGGTGCCAAAGGCATTGAGGGGCAGACCCGAAAATTATTCGAAGTTTGCCGCCTGCGTGATATGCCGGTGACGACCTTCATCAATAAAATGGATCGGGAGGCTCTGGACCCCTTTGCCCTTTTGGATGTGATTGAGCAGGAGCTGGCCCTTGATGTTACGCCGGCCACATGGCCGATTGGTATGGGGCGGGATTTCAAAGGCTGTTATGATCTGATAAATGACCGTTTGATGCTCATCGAAAAAAGCAAAAATGACCGCCCGGATCCGGGCATTATCTGTCAAACTATCGAGGACCCGCAATTGGATAATCTTCTGCCGGCGGATCAATTGGCCAAACTGCGCGAAGATGTGGCCATGGTGCGCGAGCTTTGTCCGGCATTTGATCGCGAAGCCTATCTTGATGGTACCATGACATTGGTTTATTTCGGCAGTGCCATTAATAATTTTGGCGTACGGGAATTGCTGGATGGTATTGGGGAACGCGCGCCAATTCCGGGGACTTTCAAGACAACAACGCGCAGTGTCGACCCCCATGAAAGCAAGGTGAGCGGCTTTGTTTTTAAAATTCAGGCCAATATGGATCCCAAGCATCGGGACCGTATCGCTTTTTTCCGACTGGTTTCGGGAAAATTCAAGCGCGGCATGAAATTAAAGCAGGTTCGGGATGGCAAGATGGTCAATCTGCATAATCCGGTGATGTTTCTGGCGCAGGACAGGGAGCTGGCCGAAGTTGCCTGGCCCGGCGATATTTTTGGTATTCCCAATCATGGCAACTTACGCATTGGCGACAGCCTGAGCGAAGGCGAAGAATTACGTTTTACCGGAATTCCTAATTTTGCGCCGGAATATATCCAGACCGTTCGCCCCGAAGACCCTATGAAAGCCAAACATCTGGGCCGGGCATTGCAGCAGCTGGCCGAAGAGGGGGCCGCCCGCGTTTTCAAGCCGACCATCGGGTCTGAATGGTATGTCGGCGTGGTGGGTATGTTGCAGTTTGAGGTTATGGGTGACCGTATCCGTACGGAATATGATGTGCCTTGCCGGTTTGAAAGCACATCGCTTCATACGGCGGTATGGGTTGAATGTGATGACAGGTTCACATTAAAAGCTTTCATTGATTCCAACAAAGCCAATATGGCAGTAGACCATAGTGGCTCGCCGGTTTTTCTCGCGCGAAATTCCTGGCGGTTGGATAAGGCCAAAGATGATAACCCTGATATTCGCTTCCTGAAAACCAAAGAACAATTGGTTTAAGGTAAGGATCTATTAATTTCATTATTAATTGGCCTGCAGGCATATTTTGTATATTCTGATTTGGATAGGGCGGGGGATAAAAAAGAGAGGATATTATGATGGATGTTGGTCAGAAAAAAACTTTTCTGGGTGCGCAAATTATTTGGCTTTTGGCTCTTCTTCTGATTTTGGTTGTCTTGGCAGGAGGGCCGGGCGTGCATCTTGGACTCTGGGCACCAATTGATGGGTTTGTTTTTTCCATGAAAGGCGGTTTCATGGGCGGCATTGCGCTGGCGGGGCTTTCCCTGGTTGTTATTGTCATTATGGCTGTGAAAAAGACGTGCCGTGGTTTAGGCAAGGCCATATTGGCCCTGTGTATTGGCCTGCTTCTTGCGGCACCTGTTGGCTATTTACGTCTGTCAGGGGGCGGCGGCGTTCCCCCAATTCATGATATCACTACTGACCTTGTTAACCCGCCCAAATTCATAGCCCTTGTGGGTAAGCGCGGGGAAGGGGCCAATAGCCTTGAGTATGACTCGGAAAAACTGGTCAGTTTGCAGCAGAAATTTTATCCTTATATCTTGCCAATAATGACATCTGCTGAACCACAAGAGGCCCTCATTCAGGCGATGGATGTGGCGGCTGGGCTTGGGTGGGTTCTCTCAGGACTGGATGCTGAGGCAGGACGCTTCGAGGCCACAGACTATTCATTCTGGTTTAAATTCGCAGATGATATTGTCGTCGTCGTAAAAGCAACAGAGACGGGCAGCCAAATAGATTTACGGAGTGTCTCGCGCGTGGGCGTGAGCGATCTTGGAGTCAATGCGAAAAGGATTAAAAGCTTTCAGGATAGTTTCCCGGCGATACCCTGAAAAGATTCAGATATTTGAGGTTATTGGTTTGGATTTCAAGATGGATGGGCCATTCAGAATAATCGCCAGATTCCAGATAACCAATCCGAATATCAGAAATTCCGGAATATATTTTGCCAGTCCAAGCAAAGCAAAAACCGCAAAGATAAACGCGAAAGCATCTCTTTTCAGAAAGTAATTACAGAAATTAAAAATTCTTAACAGCTGAGGCTTGTTTGCGAAACGTCTCCGAATGGTGATGGATAGAATATCAAACCGGCCGCCGCCGGGCCCGAAATAAAGCAGGGAGGTCATTAATAATATTCCCATGAGGGCCAGAATGATCACATATATGCCTAATATCAGATAGTCATCTCCATAAGTGTTCCAAAGGGCGTAACTCATACCGCTCATGAATAAAATATTGGTAATCATATCTATCGTTGTATCAAATTTAGCGCCATTTAAACTCGAGAGGAATTTCGCGCGGGCAATCTCACCGTCTATGCCGTCTGCAACAGACGCCGCGTGAAATAAAAGGCAGCCCCAAAGAATAGCATGCTCCCCCCCCGTCACTAAAATATAAATCATTAAGATGGCAAGCAAGGCGGTTAAGCCCGTAAAATAGATCGGATGAATGGGGTATTCCGCAAAGAATTTGCTGAACAGGGTGGATATTGGCCTGTTTAAGGTTCGTGAAATATATCCGTCTGACGGCTTGTGCAGCCATTTAAACAGTCTTGAGCGGGCTTCGGAAAGATTATGCTGTTGAATGGCCAATATATCAAAAGGCTCAACGGCAAATATTTCAGTCCTTGAATAGTTTGTCTCGGCTTGTTGATTAAAATCATCCTTTGAAAAAATATTCTTCTCACCTGTCGGGCTTTTCATTACTCTGGCTTCAGAGGCAAGGAAATCATTTAATAAAGTCATACGAACCAGAAAACCATCTTGCAAATAGATGGCTTTTCCATGCCTGTCAATATGCGCCAGTTTCGCCTGGTTTAGATATTCAACAGTGCCTGAATTTTCATTGGCATATTCACTATAGGGGGGCTTTTCCTGCCCCTCGGGCACGAGAACAATGATTTTGGTTATTTTATTGGCTATACAGGTTTTGATAAGGCGGTCACGAACGCTGATGGCAGATATAATATGATCCCCGTTTGTGTTGGCGTTGATCACAGCAGTCGTTGGCTTAAATTTGCCAGTCATTCTTTTTTATCCATCAAGTTAGAATCGTTTAAAGCGTATTTTTTTCATAAGAATAAACCTTTCTTCTTTTTGTGCAATGATTAAAAAGGTTAAAAAATACACAAAAATTCCACCGATGATTCCCAAAACCAGCCCTGCGGCGGAATATAATCCTATAAATGAAGAAAGCGAAAACAGATAAGCATAAAGGACGGTGGCCATAAGGACGGGCTTTAGAATTGTTCGATTTAAGGGGATCGCGCCAAAGAAGTATTTTGCCAGTGATAGCCGAATGATTTCTGTAAAACTGTAGGAAACAACCAGACTGATGGCCGCTCCCAGAATGCCAAATTTTAAAGAAAGAAAGTAACATAAGCTCGCGTGGAACAATAATATTACAAGGGATAATATAAGGTTTACATTTGGTTTTTTATAAATGAATAAAAGCTCGCTAAGTCCAAAGCTGCCCTGAATCATAACCGCACCGATGAGAAATAAAAGCGTCAGGCTGGCATTGCCGCCGGCGATATTAAATAACCCAAGCAACCCCGCGCCATAAAAAATAAGCAGCGTGAAGATCAGGGCCTGAATTGAAAATATCCAATAGCTTACCCGGGAGAGTTCCTCGTTCACATTGCCAAGTTTTGACTGTTTCAGGGTCTGGGAAATAACG
>Ga0256839_1003459_pt1 | contig 16259 bp, 11 predicted proteins | sample 354166metaG_FD_185968 | JGI IMG/M metagenome (GOLD analysis project Ga0256839, IMG submission 185968) | Hydrothermal vent microbial communities from Mid Atlantic Ridge, Atlantic Ocean - 354-166 | ecosystem: Environmental > Aquatic > Marine > Hydrothermal vents | place: Atlantic Ocean: Mid... | reverse complement strand
TGGTCCAAAGCGTGCGCAGCGGATGGGCCTCCACGCCCAGCTCTTCGCGCAGCTCGCGCACCAGGGCCGCCTCGGGCGTCTCGCCCTTCTGGAGCATCCCGCCGGGAAAGCACAGCCGGCCCGGGGCCACCACCTGCCCGGAACGCCGCACCACCAGCACCCGGCCCCGGCGGTCCGGCACCACGGCCACCACGGCCCGGGGAAGCTGCTTGCCGCGGTCCACTACCCCGGCCCCCGATGCTGCACGGCCAGCAACATTTGCTCTTTCATTTCCCGCACCGCCTGGGTCATGCCCACCATGATGGCCCGGGAAACAATGCTGTGGCCGATGTTCAGCTCTTCCATGCCGGGGATGGCCGCCACCGGATGTACGTTCCGGTAAGTGAGCCCGTGCCCGGCGTGCAGGGCCAGCCCCAGGCGCCGCACGCTCTCGGCGGCCAGGACCAGCTTTTGCAGCTCTTGCTGTTGCTGTTGTCCGCGGGCGTTGGCATAGCCGCCGGTGTGCAGCTCCACGGCTTGCACGCCCAGGCGGGCGGCCGCCTCGATTTGAGCTTCTTCCGGGTCGAGAAACAGGGAGACCTTGATTCCGGCTTCGCGCAGTTGTTCCACGGCCCGACGCACGCGGTCCTGCTGGCCTGCCACGTCCAGGCCGCCTTCGGTGGTGATCTCTTCGCGTCGCTCGGGCACCAGCGTGGCCTGGTCGGGGCGCACCTGGCAGGCGATCCTCAGCACTTCTTCTTCGCAGGCCAGTTCCAGATTGAGCAGCACGGCCACGGTTTCCCGCAGCAGGCGCAGGTCGCGCTGCTGGATGTGGCGTCGGTCTTCGCGCAGGTGGATCGTGATGCCGTCGGCCCCGCCCAGCTCGGCCAGCACGGCGGCCCAAACCGGGTCCGGCTCGTTGGTCCGCCGCGCCTGGCGCACCGTGGCCACGTGGTCGATGTTCACCCCCAGGCGGATCATGGTTGCGGTTCTCCGTGGTGTGGTAGGTCTCTCGGCCAGCTAAAGCCGGCGGATTGCGTTTTTGGGCGCCAGTTGGCGTTTGTTCTCGTGCTGGTCGGCCGCGTGCATGAGCACGCGGTTGTTTTATCGCTGGCGTTGGTTCTTGTGTACGGCGAGCCCCGGACTTCAGTCCGGGGAGAGCCGAAGAAACGCTTTTGCTTGTTTTCCTCCGGGAGCTAAAGCTCCCGACTCGCGGTTCTCTCCCCGCTTACGCGGGGAGCTCTCCGCCGGCTGAAGCCGGCGGCTTGCCGGTTGTAAGAACTGGCGCTTATTCTTGCTCCGGAGCGGAAGCTCCGGCGTACGGCGCAAGCCGATTCCGTCTCTCCCCCCGCTTACGCGGGGGGCTCTTGGGCTCTCCGCCGATTGAAGCCAGTAGCTCGCCGTTCTCCGCGGGCTTACGCCCGCGGCTCGCCACCCCTCCACGCTCTCAAGCCCCCACGCCTCCAAGCCTCCAGGTCCTCCCCGGGCTGAAGCCCGGGGCTCACCAAAAAACCAGCGGCCAGCACTTGCTCCTCTCACTGACAAATAGCCTCACAGGAGCCCGAGCTACAGCGGCTCTCTGCTAGTCTGCGTCATCCGCCCCCCCGGTGGCAAGGGCTCTGGCAAACCCGGGGGGCTTTGCTATTCTTGGGATGCGTTTTTCCAGCAATCCATCGCATGCCAGAGACGAGGACTTCCCCCAGAAACACCGACGAGGGAACCGGCCATGCCCCTGACTGCCGCCCAGATGAAACAGTGGTGCCGCCGCATCCTGGGCCTGTGCCCGGAAGAAACCCACCGCCCGCTGCCGGAGTACCTGGAGAGCATTCCGCGGTTGGACGCCTTGGCCGAGTTGGGCTCGGGCACGGTGGTGCTGGTGCGGGGGGATGTGGACTGTAAGCCCGGCCCCGAGGTGGGCCAGGGCGATATCCGCCTGCGGAGCATGCTGGAAACACTTCAGTACGGCCGCCAGCGCGGCTGGAAGCAGGTGGTGTTTGGCCACATCGGCCGCAAGCCGGAAGGGACGCTGGAAAAAGTGGCTGCGCGGCTGGGCCAGTTGCTCGGGGAAGAAGTGCCGCTGGTGCGCGACTGGCTGGACGAGGATCAACTGCAAATTGCGCCTGCGGCCCGCGAGGCCATCGAGGCGGCCCGGCCCGGGGCGGTGCTGGTGCTGGAAAACACGCGGCGATACTCCATCGAACGCGTGCTGTGGAAGGCCAAGGAAGCGGACCTGGACCAACTGGCCGAACCGCTTGCCCGGCTGGCCAACCAGGTGGCCGAGCAGCTTTCGCCCTACTACGTCAACGAAGCCTTCGCTGCCGGCAGCCTGGACACTTCCACCACCGTGCTCCCGGCGGCCATGCAGCAGGTGGCCCTGGGGCGATATGTGGCCGGGCAGTTCGGCGGCCCGCTGCTTCGCTGCCTGGAGGCCACGCTGGTGGTATTCAGCGGGCTGAAGATCGACAAGCTGGACGACCTGCAAGCCATTGTCCGCCGCGGCCAGGTGCGGATGGTCATCTCGGCCGGTTCGCTGGCCATGGCGCTAAAGAAAGCTGCCGCCCGACTGGCCGGAGGCGACTTCGGCCTGGGCGTGGCCGAAGACCCGCAACACGCCGACAAGCCCTACTACATCCCCCCGGAGCGGATCGAACAGGCCACGGCCATCTTGCAGCACGGCCAGGAACACGGGGTGCAGTTCGTCCTGCCGGTGGACTTCGTACTGCAAGACGGCTCGGTGAGCGAAACGATTGCCCCGGGCCAGCAGCAGTTGGACGTGGGCCCCAAGACGCGCGAGCTGTTTGAGCTCAAGATCGGCAACTACCTGGAGCTTTTGCAGCGCAAGCCCCAGCTGCCGCGGGTAGCGTTCCACAACGGGGTGTTCGGCAAGTTCGAGGAGGAGCCCTTTGCCGAAGGGACGCGGCACTTCATGGGCCAGCTGAAGCGGCTCAAGGAAAACGGCGTGGAGGTGTATGTGGGCGGGGGCGAAGGGGGCAAGGCCCTGGAGCAGTACGGGGAGCCGGATTGGGTCACGCACGTTTTTACCGCCGGCGGCACGGTGCTCAACGCCCTGGGCGGCGAGCCGGTGCCGTACCTGGTGGCGCTGCGCCTGGCCGCGCAAGGGGCGATCCACCGCTGGGTGTAAAGGGCCGCTTAAGGCAACAGCGAGCGCACGCCCAGGGCGGCAAACAGCAAGAGCACCCCGGCCAGCAGCAGGTTGATCCACCAGGGGTTTTTTAGCTCGTGGCCTACCAGGCCGCGGCGGTTGTTCAGGTAAAGCAGCGTAGCGGCCAAAAGGGGCATGAACAGCGCCCCCAGCACGGCATAGAGCAACTGCACGCCCTGCACCTTCCAGCCCAGCAGCACGCACGGCACGGTGGCCAGAAACAGCAGGTAGCCGCGGTACTGGGGCGAGTGTTCCAGGCGCTGGACGGCCAGCAGGTCCAGCTTGCCTTGCTTGTGGCGGCGCAACAGCACCAGGTGAGCAAACAGGTAGGGGACGCTTTGCCACACGCCCAGCAGGCTGGAGAACACGGCGGCCCAAAACCCAAGCTGAAACAGCCACCGCCCGGCCGGACCCACGGCCTGCTCGATCAGCCGGGCCAGCTCCAGGGCCAGCAGGGGGGCTTTTCCCTCGGGCAGTTGGAACCGGGAGCCGATGACCACCATCGCCATGCCGAACAAGGCGGTCATGGTGTAACCTGCGGCCAGGTCCAGGCGGCAGGTGCGCAGGCCCTCGGCGCCGCGGCGCTGGTGATGGGCGATCCAGTAGCCGTAGGAAAGCAGGGTGACGGTGCCGCCCACCCCGCCCAGCACGCCCAGGGTCCAGCCCAGCCCTGCCGGCGGAGGCGCCTGGGGCACCAGGCCCGCAAACGCCGCGGCCCAGTCCACCTGCGGCATGCACAGGGCCGTCAGCAGCACCACGGCGAACATCACCCCCACGCAGCAGGCCATCAACCGCTCGAACCAGCGGAACCCGCCCCACCAGACCAGGGCCAGCCCCACGAGCGAGTGGCCCACGCCCCAGAGACGCTTGCTCCACTCCGGCTGGCCCCCACTCCAGAAGGCGGTACCGGCCACGCCGCAGGCCGACACAAGCGCCCCGCCCACCACCACCGACCACACCAGCAGATAGACCAGGAAGAACACATAAAGCGGCGTGCCCAGGTGCCGCACCCAGCCTTCCAAAAGCGGGATGCCAGTGGCCATTTGCCATCGGGCGATGCCTTCGTTCAAGGCCCACTTGCACACCGCCCCCAGCCACGCGGCCCAAAGCACCAGCAATCCCACGTGCGAGCCGGCCAGGGCACCGGTGAGCAGGTCGCCGGCGCCCACGCCGGTGGCGGCCACCAGCAGCCCGGGGGCCAGTAAGGCGAACCAGGAGCGGTTGGGCTGAGGTTGGTTCATGCACACCTTTCCCGATCCGGGAGCATGGGGCAGGAGCAAGCTGCGGCAGGATGCGTCTCCAGGTTTCCGGGGAGCAAGGCTTGGAGTGTGGAACCGCCACCATAGCTTGCTGCGGGCAACAGGCCAAGCAAAACCCGGCTCGCGCCGAGAGGTACGGGCCGGGCAGAGGAAGATGCGTGCAGGGAGAAGCGGCTACTTTTCCAGTTCCACGTTCCAGTACACTTCGCTGATGAAGCGGCTCCAGCTGTCGATCTTTACCGACAGCGAAGCGTAGGCCGGGCGCCACTTGGGCTTGCGGGGCTGCCGCAGCAGCCTCATGCTTGCTTGCCGCGGCGTACGGTTGGCCTTGCGGGCGTTGCAGCGCACGCAGGCCACCACGCAGTTTTCCCAGGTGGACTCGCCTCCCTGGCTGCGGGGCACCACGTGGTCGATGGTCAGCTCCTCGGTGCCGGGGCGCTCCCCGCAGTATTGGCACGTGTAATTGTCCCGCCGGAACAAGTTGCGGCGGCTGAAGGTGACCCGCTTGATCGGCACGCGGTCGTAGTGCACCAGGGTGACCACCTCGGGCACGCGCAGCCGTAGTTGCGGGGTCTGGATGAACGGCTCCCCGTCGGCAGGCTCCAGGGCCGACCAGTCGCTCCAGGTGTAGAGCTGGTAGTCGTTGGGATCGACGATCTTGGCCGCCCCGTTATAGACCTTAATCAAGGCTCGGGCCACGCTGGCCACCCCAACAGGCTGCCAGTTGCGATTCAGGACCAAAGTGGGTCGTTCCAGCACAGAAGACATGGGCTGTTCCTGCTACTTGAGCCTGAAACGATCTCGCCGCTTCCGCATGGGAAAACCTGTTCAAGAAAAAGGGTACGCCCAGGGAGGGCGGAGGCCACCGATCCGGGGGCCCTCTGGCCCGGCCCCGGGAGCTTTGGGGGGACTCCCGTTCCACCGGCCTTCTCGGCCCGGTTTCCTCCATTGTTCGCAATTCGGGGGCAAAAAGCAAACACCCCGCCGGAAAGCCGGAGCCTTCCCGGCTAGTTTATCCCTTACTGGAACAAAAACAGCGGGACGGTGGCTTTCTGGATCACGTGCAAGGTGGTGGTGCCCAGGAACCACTCCACCAGCAAGGGCCGCCCGTAGCAGCCCATTACCAGTAAGCCAGCCCGGCGTTCTTGGACCACTTGCAGGATCAATTGGTCGGCACTTTGGCTCAAGGAGAGGACCTGGGGGATGGCTTCCACGCCGTGCTGCTTGAGCAGCTCGGTGGCGTAGCGGGAGACCAACTGGCCGTGCTGCGGGTCGTCATCCAGGGTGAGCACGTGGAACTGGTCGAACAGCTCCGGCAGGCCCAGCTGGCAAAACGCCCACAGTGCCCGGGAAGCCTGCAACGACCCATCGTAGGCCACCAACACGGTTTTGTGTTCGGGGGGGTTTTGGGGCACCACGACCACAGGCCGCGGAGGCGCTTTCAACAGGGCCTGGACGGTGCGCCCCGGTTCGCCGTCGAGCAGAAAGTGCGTCTGCTGGCCGATGAGGATCAGGTCGGCCCGCTGGGCCTCGCGGGTAATCTGCTCGGCCGGCAGGCCCACGTCCACCAGTCCCTGGCAGGCCACGCCCCGCTGCTGGCAACACTGGCCAAACCGCTGGACGGCCGCTTCGATGGTAAGCCGGGCCTGCTTGAGCCGGGTTTCTTCCAATTCCAGCTTGAAAGCCCCGCCGCCGATGGGGACCGGCTCCGGGGCGCGGATTTCCGGCTCGTCGATCACGCCCAGGCCGGTCAACGTGCTCCGCAGCGCCAGGGCCCAGCGAATCCCAAGCTCCGTGGCTTGTTCGCAGTAAGAGCTTCCGTCCAGGGCAACGAGCATGTTACGAAGCATGGGCGGACCTCGATGGTTGGAGCCCGGAAGATGCCGCCCGGCAAATTTCGGCCAGGCGAGAACCCAAGTGGGGTCAATCTACCACAGCCCAGGGGAAAGGGAACAGGGCAGCCCCTCCAGAACAGATGCCGGCACCCCGGCCCACCTGTGCCAGCGAAAAGGTGCCCCCCAGCATCTCTTGCCGGACTAATCCAGGGCCAGCAGCACGCGGGCCGAACCTGGGAGGATCACGGCGTCGCGTGCATCGCAACCGGCACAGACCTGCCCCCGGCGGTTGCAGAACAGATGATCCCGGCCCGTGGGATTGGCCACGTTGACAAAACGAACCGCCCCCGAGGCATACAACACGTTGAACCCCCAGGGACCGTGATTTTTTCCGGGGCAGCCACTGCGTTGCGGATCGGGGGCATCGGCCATCAGGGCCAGATGACCGTCCCCTTGGCAGCGGAAGGGAACGTAGCTCCCGTCGGGCCCCAGATAGCCGATGCAGTAGCCGTAATCTCCACTCATGCGGGCCAGCAGCTGGCGGCGGCGCGGCTCGGGAAGCCGCTGCAGCTGTTCGACGGTGAGCAATTGGAGGGCTTTGACCCGCTGGGGGGTGGCGTAGCAGAGCAAGCGGGCAGGGTCTTCCAGCAGATGGTTCTGGTAAAGCAGGGGCACGAAAGCACTGGCCAGTCTCAAGGGGCCTTCGGCCGGGGTTTCGGGAAAGTGATTATGCGTGTGGTGGTACTGGCACAGGGCCTGGCCCAGGTAACGAAGATTGTTGCTGCAATGCAGCACCTGGGCACGGAAGCGCTGGTAGCCCACGGCCGGCAACACCAGCAACGCCAGCAGGGCCAGCACCACGGCTACCGTGACCACATCCAGCACCGACCAGCGGCTCGCTCGCCCGGAAAACGCCTCCTGGCTCCCAGCGGTGGCGGTTTTGCGGTGGATCGCCTGCAAGGTCCGCTCGACCAGGTGGTCTGGCGGGTCGGGGGCGGCCCGGGCCGGCTCCAGCTGGTGCAACAACCGCCGCCACCGCTGGGCCTGGCGTTGCCAGAGCGGGTCTTCCTGGATGCGCCGGGCCACCTGTTGCTGCTGCTCCGGCTCCAGCGCCTGCAGCAGATAGCCGATCAGGAGTTGTTCGTCATGGGAATTCATGGGTAGTAGGTTCCGCATCCAATCCCTGCTGGGGGGCCGATCTGTGCAACAACCGATCCAGCTTCTGCAAGGCCGCATGGAGTCGGCTCTTGACGGTGCCCACGGGTATGCCGAGCACCTCGGCCGCCTCCCGGTATTTCAAGCCCTGGTAATAAACCAGCTCCACCACCTGGCGAGCGGCCTCGGGCAGTTGGGCCAGGGCGTGCAACACCCGGCGGCGGTTCTCCTCCTGGATAGCCAGGCGTTCCGGGGACTGGTCGCTTCCGGCAGCCAGGTTTCCCAGGGGCATCTCCTGCCCGTCGGACCAGACCGACTGCTGCAGGCTGCCCATCCGGTGCCGCCGCTGGCGGCGCTGGTAGTCGATGGCCTGGTTGGTGGCAATGCGGTACAGCCAGGGTCGCACTTTGCGTCCCGGATCGAATTGCCGGCACTTGACGTGCAATTGCAAAAACGTGCCTTGAAACACGTCCTCGGCGGCCGTGGGGTTGCCCATCGTGCGGCACAAGTAGCCGAACAGCTCCCGCTGGTAGCGGCGGATCAGCTCCTCGAAGGCAGCCTGGTCCCCCTGGTGGCAATAGCGGCGCAGCAGCTCCTCGTCGCTCGGCTGCTGCGCCGAGCTGGGCTGGCCGGCCGCAGGCTGGGACGGGGGACGATTCATCGCTCCAGAATCACTACGCAAGGAAGCCCTCTTTGGGTCGCCGGGGATCGGGGTTCCTTTTTCCAGCCACGCCCCGCCTCCCCCTACGAGGAGCCGGGAGGCTGCTGTTCGGGCAAGGGCGTTTCGGTTTGCTGGGAGGACTGGGGCTGGATCTCCGAAAGCAGCCGCTCCAGCTTGGCATCGGCCCGCTGCGGGTAGGTGCTCCGCAACCGCCGGTACACGGCTTGCATCAGTTGGACCAGTCGCGGATCCACCCGGGGGCGCGAGGAACGATGCTGGCTGTAGAGTTGATGAAAGTTTTCAAACTTCAACAGCGCCGTGTCGTAATTCCCCTGCAGGGCGTACACCACCCCCTGGCCGGCCAGGCCGAACAGCCGCGAAGAGACGGCCGCCTCGCGGTCCCCGGCAAACTCGTCGAACAGCCGCAAGGCCGCCTCCAGCTGCTGGTTGCGCAGGTAAAGCAACGCCAGTTCCTTCTTGGCCTTGAGCACGTAGAGCTGGTGGTCCGGGTAGTATTGCAGCACGGCTTGCCAGTGCGGGGCCGAATCGGCCAATTGCATGGCCCGCAGCAGCTGCGCCTCGGCCGAGGGGAGACGAGGCACCCCCGTGGCCGCCGACCGGGACACCTGTACCCAGCTTCTGGGCCAGCTCCGGTAAGCGACCATCCCGCCCAAAAGCACCACCCCCATTACCGCCAGTCCTGCCCAAATCCATCTCCGCCAGGGACGCTGCTGCAGCTGAAGCGATTGGGTCCGCATCAACGTGCCCAACTGCTGCGTGATCGAGTCGGGCACGGCCGGAATCATCTGCACCTCGGGCAGAGGGAGGGTTTCTTCCTGGACTTGTTCGGTGTCCTGGCCGGGCAAGCGGATGCGGTACAGGTCCTGAAGCAGCTCGGCCGCCGAGGCGTACCGCTGCGTCGGGTCCTTCTCCAGCATGCGATGCACGATCCGGCACAAGGCCGGAGGCAGATCCGGCAGCAGGTTTTCCAGCCGTTCCGGCTGGGCCTTCACGTGCTGCACGGCCACGCTCAGCGCGTTGTCCCCCCGAAACGGCGGCACCCCGGCCAGCATGTGATAGGCCGTCACCCCCAGGGAATAGATGTCGCTGCGGTGATCGACCTTGCGCCCTTCGATCTGCTCGGGGCTCATGTACAGGGGGGTGCCCAGCGTGGTGCCGGTTTGGGTCAGATTCAGCGAAGCCCCCGCCTCGGCAAAGCGCGCCAGGCCGAAATCGGCCACCTTGACCCGCCCCTCCTTGGTAATGAGGATGTTCTCCGGCTTGATGTCCCGATGGACGATCCCCTTCAGCGCCGCACGATGCAAGGCCAAGGCCACTTGTCGCAGGATGCTCACGGCCATTTCCAGCGGGGGCGGGCCGAAGCGGACCATGTACTCCCGCAAATTGCACCCCTGGATGTACTCCTGGGCGATGTAGTACAGCCCCTGGTCGTAGCCCACCTCGTAGATGCGGACGATGTTCTCATGCTCCAGCGCGGCGGCTGCCCGAGCTTCCAGCTCGAAGCGGCGCACATAGGTGGAATCCAATGCCAGGTCCTCACGGAGGACCTTCAGGGCCACGCTCCGCTGGAGGGAGACCTGCTCGGCCAGATACACGTCGGCCATGCCCCCCCGTCCCAGTCGCCGCAGAATCCGGTAGTTGCCCAACTGCCGGCCGGTCAGGTCGGTCTTTCTGCTAGACAGGGGCAGATTGTTCATGGCAGGCCGACGGTTCCACGGAATCGTTGTCCAGGGCGCAACAGCCCCTTTGCTCCCCAGCCCCCGGGCGCATCGACGCCCCTTACCAGTATGGACCTTCCCCGCAGGGGAAGCAACGCATCCTGAAAAAAGACGCCCGGAGCCGCTCTCCCCGCCCACGACGTGCCGGTTCGCTCTCCTTATCCGCCCCGGAGCTTCAGGCTTTCACTCCCCTATCGCCGCTCCCCGCACCGGCAGCCGGGCACGGATCAACTGTCGGTCGTCGCGGGCAAACACGCTCCCGTAGCAATAGGCCGGATGGGCCCAGGTCTCGCCCACCAGGGGCACGCGCTGGAGTTCTTCGTATCCAGCGGGGGTGAGCCGGGCGTGGACCAGCTCTCCCCGAGCGTTAAGGGCCAGAATCTCGTCGCTTCGACCCAACCACACAAGCGTAGCCTGCGGGTTGCGCTGCCGAGGGGTGAGGCGGTTGCGGTCGGTCCAGAGCCGCTTGCCTGTGGCCAACTCAAAACACACCAGCCCGTGCCGCTTGTCCAGCAGGTAGGCGTAGCCGTCGCGGTAAAGGGGTTGGGACATCAGCCCGCGCAGGTAGCGGTTCTCCTTCCACAGCAGCTTGGCCTCGGCCAGCGACTGGCCCAAGCGGATGGCCCGCGCCCCCTCCCAGTAGCCGCTTACAAACACCAGCTCCCCCACCACCATCGGCGTGGCGATCGATACGCCCATCGATACCTTGTACGGCACTTTCCAGAAGATGCGTCCCGAGTCCGGGTCCAGGCACATCACGTGCTCGGGCGTCCAGCCCAGCAGGCCGGTGCGCCCCCGGTAGCGGAACACCACCGGCGTGGCGTATCCGGCCGGATCGGCCCCCGCTTGCCACAGCAACCGGCCCGTGCGGCGATCAAACGCCGCATAGCACCCGCGGGGAGCAAATCCGGCATGGACGATCACCATGTGCTTGTAAACCACCGGCGCGGCGGCGAATCCCCAGGTGGGCCGCCGGGCCTGGAACTGCTTTTGCAAATCGTAGTGCCACAGCACCCGGCCCGTGGCCGCATCCAGACAGTAAAAGTGGCCCACCGCCCCCAGCGTATAGACGCGGCCCTCGTGCACCGTGGGCATGGCTCGGGGGCCTTTGCCGTAGCCCATATCGCCGTAAGGGGCGCGGTAGCGGTGCTGCCAGAGCAACTGGCCGGTGGAAGCCGAAAAGCACAGCACGCGTTCTTCTTCGCTCCCCGGGGGGCGATCCATCGTATAGACGCGCCCTGCAGCCACGGCCACGCCGGAATAGCCTGGCCCCAGCTCGGCTCGCCAGAGCACCGGCAGCCCGCCCGGGGGAAAGCGGCCCAACCGGGGAGCATCCACCCAGGTGCCGTTGCCCAGCGGCCCTCGCCACCGGGGCCACTGGTCGGCCGCGGCCGGTTCACTTGCCAATTCCAACATGCAGCAGAGTGTCAGCGGCAGAATCAAAAGGCGAGTCATAGCAGGTTGCAGGTGGGAGGCAGTTGATCCAGGCAGGAGGCGCACTGGCCGAGCTGACACCGGCTCAGCGGAGGAAAAGCTTGCTGCAAGGTTGCATGTGCCAATCGCCATTGTGCCTCGGCGCCCTAAGAGGTGCAAATGCTTGGCTCCGTTGCAAGATCAATCGCAAGGCCCGAGCCGCTCCTGAAGCCAGCTGAGGCGCCGGAGCAGCGGCTCGGCGGGGTATTGCCGCTGCTGAAAACACAGCCGCCGCACCCAGGTGCCCACCGCAGCCACCAGCAGCGAGCGGTCCAGCCAGGCAAGCAACCGCGATTCGGCGGCCCTCAGGGGCCGCAAGGCTTCGTAGGCGGCCAGGCCCGCGGCCCAGTGCGGATGCTCCGGGCGGCTCATACTGCCCAAGAGCCGGGCCAGGTCGGCCGCCACGGTGTCCAGACCCATGGCCGTAAAGTCGATCAGTCCCACCACCTGGTCTCCTTGGAAAAACACGTGCGCTTCCCACACATCGCGGATACAAGGCACAAGCGCAGTGGTGAGCCCGGCCACTGCGGCCGCTTCGCGTCGCAAGGCAGGGAGCCGCTCCAGTGCTTGCGGCCAAAGTCGTTGCAGCCGGGTGCGCACTTCCGTGTCGGCAACTGCTTCCCAGGGGATCGTTTCCCCGGCCAGGCGTTCCAACTGCCCCAGCGCCTCCCGCCGCCGCAGCACGGCCGGCGGGTAGCCGCTGGGTCGGGCATCGGGAAACGTGGCCGCAGCCTGGTGGAACCGGGCCAGCGCCCGCAGGGCGGCTTCCACTCGGGCACGGCTGGGCCGGCGGTGGAAATCGGCCGCCCCGGGCATCCAGGGCACAAGCTCCCAGAAAGCCTCTTCGTGTTCCACAAACGGCACACCTTCTTGGGTAAGCACGGGCCGAGCCAGCCAGGCGAGCCCTTGGGCCGCCGCGTGTTCCAGCACCGCGTGGATCCAAGCCAGCCGATCCGCACGCAGCAGCCCCGGCGGGTGCCGCTTCAAACAAAACACGCCCCGGGGACACTCAATCCGATAGAGCACCGCGCCGCTGAACCCCCCGGCAGCCGGAAGCAACGTGGGGCGAACTTCCCCGGGAGGCAGGCCGTAGGAAAGCAGAACCGCCTCCGGCACCCCGGCGTGGCCGGTCCCCTGCGCTGCGGTGGCCATGACGCAGACAACTCGCTCTTTCCGGCAGGACGGACAGAACCGGCTCGGTACGAACCTCCCAACCCATGCTATTGTTGCAAAGAACCTAGGATCGTACAAAGCTTGCCGCCTTGGAGATTTGCACGGCCTGGGCGCGTTGCAGCGGCTGCCCAATCCCGGCAGAATAAATAGAAAGGACCGCCACCCCCTGGCCGAAAGTGGCATCAGGCGACCATGCCTTGAGGTGTCCTTCCCCGGCCCCCGCCAGGCGGCTGGTTGGTTTATCTCCCCAATCCCGTTTTTCCAGCTGAAAAAGCCCGTACCCTCCCAGCAACAGAGGAAAACCCGCCATGCGTTCCCCTCGCGTGCTTGTGGCAGCCGTGTTGGTCGGCTCGTGCCTGTTGGGTCTGGGGGGCCCCCTGCCCCAAGCTCCGGCCCAGAGCAAAAGTAAAAGTTCCTCCAGCAGCAGTCAGTCCAGCTATCAGAAGCTCATCGCGGGGGCCAAGACTTCCCGGGGGCTGTTCACCGTGCACCGCAAGGGCAAGCACGTTTACTTGGAGCTGACCAGCAACGACCTGAACAAGGACTTCATCGTGCTCATCTCCATCGCTCGCGGCATCGGCCAGGGGCCGGTGTTGGGGGGGATGACCTGGGGCTTTGGCGACGACTGGCTGTGGCAGTTCCGCAAGGTGGACGACAAGATCCAGGTGGTCCGCCGCAACGTACGGTTCACGGCCGCCCCGGGCAGCCCGGAACGCCGTGCCGTGCAGCTGGCCTACACCGACAGCATCCTGTTCAGTCTTTCGATCAAGGCCAAAAGCCCCAGCGGGGCGATGCTCATCGACCTGAACGACATCTTCATGAGCGACCTGCCCCAGATCGGCCGCGTGCTGGGCGGGTTCAGCTTTTCCTCGTCGCGTTCCACCTGGGCCAAGGTGAAGATGTTCCGCGACAACCTGGAGCTGGAAGTGGCCGCCACTTACATCTCCAGCGGCTCGCGGGAGCTGGAAACCGTGCCCGACTCCCGCGCCGTGACGGTCAACGTCCACTACTCCATCAGCCGGTTGCCCAACACCGGCTACAAGCCCCGGCTAGCCGACGACCGCGTGGGCTACTTCCTCACCGTGATCAAGGACTTTTCCAAGGAGGGGGACGAGGACCGCTTCGTCCGCTACATCAACCGCTGGGACCTGCAGAAGGTGGATCCCCGCCTGGAAAAATCCCCCCCGAAAAAGCCCATCATCTTCTGGCTGGAAAAGACCATCCCCTACAAGTACCGCAAGCCCATCCGCGACGGCATCCTGGAATGGAACAAGGCGTTTGAGCGGATCGGATTTGTCAACGCCATCGAAGTGCGCCAGCAGCCCGACGATGCCGACTGGGACCCCGAGGACATCAACTACAACACCTTCCGCTGGATCACCTCCAGCGCCGGGTTTGCCATGGGCCCCAGCCGGGTGAATCCGACCACGGGCCAGATTCTGGACGCCGATATCATCTTCGACGCCGACTTCGTGCAGTTCTGGAAGCAGGAGTACGAGGTGTTCACTCCCGAGAGCATCGCCGTGCTCACCGGCGGGCCGCTGGACCTGGAAAGTTATCGCCGCTTCCAGCAACTGCCCACGGCCCATCGCCACGGCGTGTTATGCACCCTGCACCAGGGCATGGCCCGGCAAATGGCCCTGGCCTCCCTGTGCGTGCGGGTGCTGGCGAAGGCCCCCCCCAAGGCCCTGGAAGAAAGGATGATCATGGAAGGGCTGAAGGAAGTGACCATGCACGAGGTGGGGCATACGCTGGGCCTGCGGCACAATTTCAAGGCCAGCACCTTTCTCAAGATGAACCAGCTGCACGACACCAGCAAAACCGCCCAGCACGGGCTTTCGGCCTCGGTGATGGACTACCTGCCGGCCAACATCGCTGCCAAGGACCAGAAGCAGGGCCACTTCTACTCGCCCACCCTCGGCGTGTACGACTACTGGGCCATCGAGTACGGCTACAAGCCCCTGCCCGGCGGCACGCTGGGCGAAGTGAAGGCCCTGCGCCAGATCGCCGCCCGTTGCGGGGAGCCGGGGCTGGACTATGCCACCGACGAGGACACCCGTGGCATCGACCCCGACCCCCTGAGCAACCGCTTCGACCTGGGGCACGAGCCGGTGGAGTTCGCCAAGCAGCAGGCCCAACTGGTGCGGCAACTCCTGCCCCACGTGGTGGATCGCCTGGTGGAAAAGGGCCAGGGCTACCAGCGGGCACGCCAGGCGTTCGGCATCCTGTTGGGCACGTACGGTCGGGCCATGTACATTGCCTCGCGTAACATCGGTGGGCTGTATGTGCACCGGCACCACAAGGGGGACAAGAACGCCCGGCCCCCGTTTGAAGTGGTCCCCGCGGCCAAGCAACGCCAGGCCCTGGAACTGCTGGAGCAGAGCGTCTTCAGCGACAAGCCGTTCCAGGTGCCCCCGCAAGTTTACAACTACCTGGCCCCCACCCGCTGGAACCACTGGGGCATGCGGCTGCGGGACCGGGTCGATTACCCGGTGCACCAGGTCATCCTCATGTGGCAAACCCGCGTGCTGGACCGCCTGATGAGCTCCCTCACCCTGGAGCGGCTCTGCGATGCGGAGCTGAAAGTGCCGCCGCAAGAGGACGTGTTCACCGCCGCGGAGCTGTTTGAGCGGCTGTCGCGGGCCATCTACAGCGAGCTGGACTCACTCAAGCCGGGTCAATACACCGCCCGCAAGCCCGCCATCAGCTCCGTGCGGCGAAACCTGCAACGGGCCTACCTGGACCGCCTGGCCCGACTGGCCCTGGGACGCACCTCCGCCCCCGAGGACTGCCAGGCCCTGGCCACGCTGGAGCTGCGGCAACTGAAAGACCGCATCCAGAAGGTGCTGCGCAACGAAAAGATCAAGCTGGACCGCACCACTCTGGCCCACTTGCAGGACACTCTGGCCCGGATCGAAAAAACCTTGCAGGCCCAGGTGACCGTCAGCTTGCCGTAGGCCGCCGAGGAGGCTTGGAGGCGTGGGGGCTTGGGGGCCTGGAGGGAGCCGGAGCGTGCGCACGTCAGTGCGAAGAGAAGCAGTATCGGCGTGCGGCTTGCGCTGTGCGGCCTGCGCGGGAGCTTCCGCTCCGACGCCGGAACAAGCGCTGATCCACGCCGCCAAGAGCCCCCCGCGTCAGCGGGGGGAGAAACAGTAAAACGGCTTGCGGCTTGCGGCCTGCGACCGGCGCCGGTGCTTCCGCACCGGGGGTCTTGGGGCCTGGGTCGTGGGTCTTGAGGTGGTGCTTCCGCACCGATGCAAGAACCGGCGCCAATTCTTGCAAACGGCGAGCCGCCGGTGTGAGCCGGCGGTTGAACGGCGAGTCGCCGACTTCAGTCGGCGGAGGAGATCGACATGCGTTTTTCTTGGCTCTCCGGGCGGCTAAAGCCGGGGGCTTGCCAATGTGAGAAAAAAACGCCAACTCGTGCACCAAACGGCCAGCCGCGCATCCTCAGCCGGCGGTTGTGAGACAACGTCCGAAACCGAAACCAGCCACATCCTCCCGCTAGCGGCTTGCGCCTCCTCCGCTCCACCGCGGCAATTTGACGCACTCCAGGCGGCCGTTTATTCTAGCCAGGCCGTATGTCCGCTCTGGCTTTGCGACCGTTGAGATGCCCGTCTGAGGAGCCACAAGAGATGAACGCCCCGCCGGATCGTTTTGCCTGTGCGCACCTGGCGTGCTTGCCGCAAAGAAGCTGTCTTGCCACGTTCTGGCTTGCGGGACTGTGCGCCGGGGTGCTCTTCGCCGCAGCCGCTGCCCCTGCGGCAGAGAAAGAGACCCGGGAAAAAGCCTACCGCATGGGCACACGCCGGGAGCTGTTCG
>Ga0256839_1003458_pt1 | contig 16259 bp, 18 predicted proteins | sample 354166metaG_FD_185968 | JGI IMG/M metagenome (GOLD analysis project Ga0256839, IMG submission 185968) | Hydrothermal vent microbial communities from Mid Atlantic Ridge, Atlantic Ocean - 354-166 | ecosystem: Environmental > Aquatic > Marine > Hydrothermal vents | place: Atlantic Ocean: Mid... | reverse complement strand
TATGCTTTCCCTAGGAACCAATACCCGTATGCATCTTTAGATTTCTTTTCCACATGTTCTAAACTACATTCTATAACCTTGTCATATTCTCCATTTTCATACAGTGGAGACACAGTATTATAAAACGTATTTTCTAATTCATCTTTTATGGTTTTATATGAAGTTGCAAGAGTTCTTATAATATTCAAAAGTACACTCATCCCAATTAAGTATATGAGTATCCACAACGCATCTTTAATCTCCTTTAATAACATTAATTCATGATAGTGTCCTTAAATGTTCGCAATTTCCAAACTCTTTCCAATATTAGGCTGCATTTTGCAGCAACTCTTCACGCTTAATCATCACAAGTTCCAGCTTTTGTGGTTGAATATAGCTACGCTCCACCTCCCATTCTTCAGTATATTCCATCAGATAAGATGTAAGCAGTATCAAATAAGACTCCCTGCTGGGGAAGATGCCGACAACTTTGCTTCTTCGTCTAATCTCTCTATTGAGTCTCTCCAGTACATTGGTAGAAGAGATACACCTGTGGTCTATGAAATCAAAGTGAAAGAACTGCAAGCTATCCTCCAGTCCCTCTTCAAGGCAGGATATGGCTTCAGGATATAGGTTTTGATACTCTTGTATAAAAAGCTTAGACTGTTTTTGTGCATCTTTATATGTTTTTTGTAGCCATATCTGTTTGAGTCTGTCCGAGAAGAGTGCTTTGCTGTTAGGAGAGACATATGCCAAGATATTTCGCATGAAGTGGACTTTGCAGCGCTGCCATGAGGTGCCTGTAAATTCTGTTTTAACGGCATGCTGTATGCCCTGGTGTGCATCTGAGATCACAAGAGCTGTCCTTTTTATACCTCTTGCTTTAAGCTTCTTGAAGAAAGCTGCCCAGCTCTCATTGCTTTCTGAGTAAAAAGGTTCAATTGCCAACACTTCTCGTCTTCCATCCATTCCTACACCATAAGCTACCATCATAGCAGTAGAAACAACACGCTTATTGGAGCGTATCTTCTCATAGAGTGCATCTACATAGATAAAGGGATACTCCTCCTGCAGAGGTCTGTTTCTAAAAGCTTCTACTTGTGCATCCAAGCCCTTGTTTATAGAGGATACCTGTGAAGCCGATATTCCCTCTATGCCCATCTCTTTGGCAAGTCTCTCTATCTTTCTTGTGGATACACCATTGATATAGGCTTCTTGTATGATACCAATAAGTGCCTCTTCGCTTCTCTTCTTTGCAGTTACAAAAAATGGCACATAGCCTCCGTTACGAATCTTGGGCACCATCAGATACATCGTCCCCATTCTGGTATCAAATCTTCTGACCCTGTGACCGCTAAAATAGGTTTTTCTATCACGAGTATGTTCATTCTTATTTGCTCCTACTCTAATCTCCGCCTCTATCTGCATTAGTTGTTCTGTAATCCATTTTAGCATAGCAAGCATAGGGTCTGCTTCCATCATAAAACCCATCATCACATGCTGAAACAACTCTCGTTCGCTTATTTTCATTTTACTCTCCATTTTCTTTCTTTGAAAGAGTATCGTAAATGAAAATTGCGAACTTTATTTTACACTATCATCTATAGTTTACATCAAAGAGCTAGAAACAATGATCTTGATGCACAATATGAGTTAGTTTTAGTCTACTACAGAGGGATAGATGTACCAAAGAATCTTAAAAAATCAATGTATTGGTTTCATAAGGCTAATGCCTATCTTAATAATGACTAAGGTTGAATGTAGGTTAGCTAAACCATACCAACATTATTGTAAAATTATCAAAATTTTACAAGGCATCACTGTGTTTCTCTATCAACCTACATCGGGGTACTGTTATAACAGTGACTCTATTTTCCTATATGACTTTATCTCATCATTTAAACCTAAAGGCAAGTTACTTGATGTGGGGTGTGGTGTAGGTATTATCTCTTTGTTATTGAGTCGTGATTTTAGTGTTGAGACAAGTATCATAGACAAGCAAGAAGTGATGCTAAACTATGCAAAGCATAACTATGTGTTAAATGGTTTAGAGGCTCAGAGTTATTTGGGTGATTTTACAGTGTTTGGTACCCAAGAGCGTTATGACTATATCATCTCTAACCCTCCCTTTTATGATGAAAACGTTCAGCAGAGTGAGCATACAAATCTGAACATAGCGAGGTATGCCCAACATCTTCCCATAGAACACTTTATAAAACATGTTAAAATGCTTTTAAGACCCAAAGGGTGGTTTATATTTTGTTATGATGCTAAACAGATAGATTTACTTTTGTATTATCTAAAATTAAATGGTATTAACCCTGAGAAAATACAGTTTGTTCACTCTAAAATAGACAGAGAATCAAAACTCGTCATGATAGCAGCACGTAACAACTCTAAGTCTATGACTAAAGTGTTACCTCCTTTTGTGGTTTTTGATGAACATAATGTGTATAGACCTCATGTAAAAAAGATATTTGATAAAGCACAAACCCATAGTATAAAAGGTGATTTTTAGTATGAATTTTATAGACAATATTATGTCAGAAGAAGGGTACAGTTACAGGTTTGACCCCTCTGCATGTGAAGCCTGTGGTGGGCATTGTTGTACAGGTGAGAGTGGTTATATCTGGGCGAAATATCATGAGATAGAGAACATGGCAGCGTTTGTTAACCTTTCAATAGAAGAATTTGCTACAATGTATTTACGAAAAGTAAAACATAGGTATTCGTTGATAGAAAAACAACTTGCACCTGACAATTTTGCATGTGTATTTTTTGATGAGGGTAAAAAACGCTGTTCTATTTACCCTGTGCGACCTCTACAGTGTCGTACATTTCCATTTTGGCAGCAGTTTAAAAATGATGAAGAAGAGGTAAGAAAAGAGTGTCCTGGAATCGTATAGTTATAGCCGTAGTACTTTCAACAAGTTTTTTGACATCTGTGCTTCATGCAAAAAAAGTACTAAGTATCAATGAAGATGAGCTCATTGTTCGTGCTCTTCTTTATGAAGAGTATCAGTCCTATGAAAACTCGTATCATGTCTATAAAAAACTTTTTGATGCAACAGAGAAAAAGGTTTATTTGTTCAAGGAAGCCAGTGCGTCACTTATGGCTAGAAAGTACATAAACCAGAGCATAGGACGTTTGAAAGTATGGGATGAAAAACATCCTAATGAGATAGATGTAAAACGTTTACTTATCCCTTTATATTTGACTAAAAGAGACACTAAAAATGCGAAAATAGAAGCAGAGTTCTTACTAGAACAGTCACAAGAGCCTAAGGATTTAGATCTAGCAGCGAATTCTTTTTTATATGCGGGTGAATTTAAACGAGCATTAGATTTGTTGTCTAAAGTATATGAGGCAGTCCCAAGAGAGTCCGTATTGCTTCGTATGGTCGAGATAATGGATGAATTTACAGGTGAACGTAAAAAAGCGATACAACTTTTAGAAAGCCATCGTCGCATAAATATTGCCAGCAATAGTGTCTATATAAGATTATTATTTTTATATCAAAAAGAGAAAGACATCGATGGTATTTTGGAAACATATAAAGTTATGTATGACATAAATCCGTCAGAAGAGATACTTGGTAAAATCGTAGATGCTTATGTCCATAAAAGAGATATTGATGGAGCCATAGGATTTTTGGAAAAAGTCAAGGGACACAAAGAGCTGTTGTACCAACTCTATAAATCTAAAAAAGATTTTAAAAAGGCTCTTTCTCTGGTAGATATACTTTATAATGAAGATAAAAATGCAAAATGGATAGCCGAAAAAGCGGTACTTATTTTTGAAAAGTCGGAAAATAAAAATGACAAAAAAATGATTGCTGATGTATTGTCACACTTTGAAAAAGCGATTGCCCTGGGTAATGATGACAGCATTTATTTAAATTATTACGGTTATACACTGATAGACAAAGAAGTGGACATCAAAAAAGGGATGCAGGTCATTCAAGATGCTTTAGTGCAACAGCCTGACAATACGTATTATTTGGACTCATTGGCATGGGGATATTATAAAAAAGGTGACTGTACTAAAGCCTATGAGCTTATGAAGCGTGTGGTAGATGAGGAAGGTTTAGTGGAGCAAGAGATTATAGACCATTGGCGTGCTATTAAGCAGTGCAAATAAAAGTTAGATTATAATACAGCAAATTATAAATAGTGGAATAGATAATGGCTCAAATATTAGATGAAATCATAAAAAAAACAAAAGCAGATTTAGAAAAACGAAAAGTTGAGTTTCCTATGGAGTGGTTAGGACGTTCTTTGGCGTTTAACCCTTTTGTTCCTAAAGATGTAAAAGCAGCCCTTCGTGCTACTGAAGAAAACCCATACCGTATCATAGCAGAAGTGAAAAAAGCAAGTCCTTCAAAAGGTGTCATACGTGAAGATTTTGACCCTATGACTATAGCTCAAGCCTATGAAAAAGGTGGAGCAGACTCACTTTCCATACTCACTGAGCCTCATTTTTTTCAGGGCAATAAAGAGTACTTAGGCATGGTACGTCGTTATGTCAATCTTCCCTTACTTAGAAAAGATTTCATTGTAGACAAGTACCAAGTGCTTGAAGCCCTTGCTTTTGGAGCAGATTATATTTTACTCATTGCTATGGCACTAAGCCGTAAAGAGCTTAAAGAGTTACATGACTACGCGTTACATTTAGGACTTGATGTGCTTGTAGAAGTACATAACAAAACGGATCTTGTTAAGGCTATCTTTGCAGGAGCAGATATCATAGGGATTAACCACCGTAACTTAGAGAGTTTTGAGATGGATATGCGTTTGTCTGAAAAATTGATTCCTCTTATACCAAATGGTAAAATCATCGTGGCAGAGTCTGGCATAAATGACCATGAAACTGTGGTTGAACTTTCTAAAGTTGGGGCAGACGCATTTTTAGTAGGCGAGCATTTTATGCGTCAAGATGATATTACGGCAGCTATAAAAAAAGTTAAATACGGAGCGTAGGGGCAAACCCATGTGTTTGCCCTTGGTAGATTAAGAAAGTAATTTCTTCACCATCCCATTAATACGTCCACCGTCGGCTTTGCTTCCTATGGCTGCTTTTGCTGCACCCATGACTTTACCCATATCTTTCATGCTTGTTGCACCCACTGTTGTTATGATTTCTTTGAGTGTAGCTTCTAGTTCTGTGTCATCGAGGGGTTCTGGTAGGTAGGCTTGGATGATGGCTATTTCTACATTTTCTTTTGCTACCAAGTCTTCACGACCTGCATCTGAAAATTGCATTTTAGCATCTTCTCTTTGTTTGAGGTATTTTACTAAGATAGCTTCTACATCAGCGTCTGTTACATCTCTACGTTCATCTACTTCTATTTGTTTGATGCTTGCTTGGATGTTACGTAGAGTGTCTCTCTTTACGACCTCTTTTGCACGCATAGCATCTTTGACATCTGACTTGATTTGCTCTTTTAAATTCATAAAATTGTTTCCTCTATATTTTTAGATAATTATACTATAATCTCTTTATGTTAATTACAATAGAAAATATAGAATTTGACCCCAAAGACATTATGCAACTTTATCCAGCAGCTGTGATTAGAACAGGTGATGGAGATGAAACCACGCAAGTAAGTATGCAGTGGATAGAGAATGAAGGTAAAGGCAAAGTAGATCTTGTTGGCTATGCCATTTATGTACACTTGGGTGAAGATGACGTACATGAGTTTATGTATGACACCAAAGAAGAGATGGATACTGTCTCAGCTCAGATTGCAGAACAAATCAAAAATCGTAGAGATGGAAGATAAATTTTAGGAGTACACATGACTACATTTCAACTTTTACTTCTAGTTGTAGCTGGAGGTGTTTTTTACCTTTTTTTTAAGCAACTTTTTTCAGGAAATCATCCCAAACGTGGTGTAGACTTTGAGGCGAAAGTCGCTGATGAGCAAATAGGTGGCATTAACAGACCTGATAAAACTTTTTCCTCTCCACAAAAAAAACTTAGTCGTATGGAAGAACTACTCAACATGACTGACGCTGCCGTAGAAAAAGAAGACTTCGATGAAGCCAAAAAAGCTTTAGGTTCAGCACTCATTATAGAGCCTGAGAATGTAGATGCTTTACAAAAAATGGGCTTTGTCTCTATACAAACTGACGATTATCAAGAGGCAAAAGAAGTCTATGAAAAACTCATATCTATAGATGAAAATGATGACATGGCACATGCATTACTAGCAAATGTACTTCATAAATTAGCAGATGAAGAAGGTGCAGAGATGCACCATGAAAAGGCCATACGCTTAGACTCAGAGTATGCCCCACACCATTTTAACTATGCAAATACATTGTATGACTTAGGTCGTAAAGATGAGGCACTGGTTGGTTATAAAAAAGCGTATGAACTAGACAACACTTTAGCGGTTGCCAAAGAAATGATAGAAAAACTAGGAAAGAAAAATGGCTAGCGAGTGTTTTGTCACACAAGAAGCCACCGCGGAGATACTCTTACGCGTCACTAATGTTTGTGCTGAATGTTATGATGACATAAACGAAGGAGATACCATTCATTATGATATGCAAAACTATCGTTATTTATGTATGTCTTGTCAAGAAAGACTGTCTGCTTTGATGAATGAAAATTGTGAAATCATTGAAGATGAAAGTGCAGCGTTATTTTAACACATAGTGTTACACTTTTTTAAGGTTTACTTCTTATTAAAGTAGTCATCCTCTTTTTCTTTAGTTGTTTTCTCTTTTGAAGTAGTTTTGGGTATGCCCATTTTCTTTTTAGATGTAGGTGATTTATCTGATTTCTCTTCATAGGTAGACATGCTACCTATCATTCTTCCACCTTCTTCTGTTTTGATGTTTTTCACAGTAATCTGACCTTCCACAAAACCTTTTGCACCTATATCCAATAATTCAGAAGCGATGACAGTTCCGTGTATCTGTCCATTTACAGTAATTGTTTTACTTTTTAGGCCTACCGTATGTATATTTGCATTCTCCAGTACTTGTATACTTTGTGTCCCTATGATTTCCCCATCAATAGTACCATCTAAAACAAGATAACTCGCTTCAATGTAGCGAGATACTTTGCCTGTTTTCAGTACCTCAAGGTTTTCACATTTTATGGTCCCTTTGAGTTCTCCGTTGATGATGACATGTTTTGCTTCTATATCTCCTTCAACTAGACCACTTTTACCAATAACAAGTGTATTATTTACGTTGATATTTCCTATGACTTTCCCATCTATATGTATAGTGTCTGTACCATCAAGGTTACCTGTAACTGTCATACATGAAGTAATGATAGTCGCCGATGAAATTTTATCTGATTTAGTTTGTTGTGGTGATTTTTTTTCTTTTTTATCTTTAAATAGTGCCATTGTATCCCCTTATTTTGTAGAAAGGCTAATGAGCTTTTCTGTTTGCTTTAATATACTTTTCCAATTAACTTTGGTTATTTTATCGCTTATCTCGTTAATGTTGTCTAAATTGGCAAACATAAACTTTTTTGGATCAAGCCACTTGGTAAGATAGCGTACTTCATAGTGTAAGTGAGGTCCTGTACTTCTACCTGTACTTCCTACATAGGCTATCTTTTGCCCTTTGCTAACATACTCTCCACTTTTTACAGCAAAACGGCTCAAATGTCCATAGGCTGTTTTAAAACCATAAGAGTGCGTAAGAAGTAAAAAGTTTCCATAGGCTCCCTTTTTAGCTGCATATACAACCACGCCTGAAGCAGGTGCATAGATGGGTGTGCCATGTTTAGCAGGAAGATCAAGTCCTGCATGAAAAGACTTTTTATTGGTCACAGGGTGAATTCTATACCCAAAATTACTGGCAATGCGTTTATAGTTAAGAGGTTTTCCATTGGGGATGCTATTGATAAGTAGGGCTTTTTGAATAGCAGTTATCTTTTCTTGTTTGATTTCATTTTGTATGTTTTTAACAAGTTGTTTTTTTGTTTGTGCTTCATGTGCTTTGGCTTGTTCTATGCGTTGGGTAAAGCTTGCATTGATGTCTGGTCCTATACCGATGATTTCTTCTACTTCTCGTAAGTGTGACTTCATAGAGTCCAATTTATCTGTATTTTCCTCTATAAGTCCTACGAGTTGTTCTTTGAGGACGTTGAGTTGTGCATTTTCTTTTTGCAGTGTTTCGCTGGTTACCTTAAGTTCGACAACCTTTTGTTTAAAGGACTCTGTTTCTACACGTAAAGTCTCTACCTTGTCATTGAGAAACTTCACATAAAAGAAGGTACCCACCCCGATAAGTAAAAACGTTACTACAGTAAAAAAGATGATTTTTTTGATAATCTCATGTACAGAATACTGTTTAGAACCATGTATATCCGAAATGGTAATGATAAAACGATTTTTCATAAGCTCTCTTTGATGTACTTAATAGCATTGATGTAGCTAAGGTTATTTAATTGACACCCACTATAGGCGATGTCAAAAGCTGTACCATGGTCAACTGAAGTTCTCAAAATGGGAAGATTTAAACTCACGTTAATACCTTCATCAAAGTAGAGTGCTTTCAGTGGTGCTAAGCCTTGGTCATGGTACATAGCAATATAATGCGTATAATTTTTCCGAACATTAGGTGTAAAAGCCACATCAGGAACCAAAGGATGAGTGAAGAGTGAGGAGTGAGGAGTGAGGAGTGAAGGATTTTCTTTTTTTAGATAGGTTGTAGCTTGATGAATTGCTTCTTGAATAATAATCTCTTCATCCCCCAAAACCCCATCATCTCCAGCATGAGGATTTAGACCCAATACACCTACCGTAGATGTAGGTTTGGCAGTATGGTAAAAATCGACCAAAAAGCGTGTCAAGTCTTTTTCATTGATGCTCGAAGCCACCTTTTTGAGTGGTATATGCTCTGTAAAAAGCGCCACATACATCTTCTCGCACCCAAGCATCATGATAGCCTCTGCATCAAAGAAATCACGTAAGGCATCGGTATGTCCTTTATAGTCAACCCCTGCCAATTCCCATGCTTTTTTGTGGATGGGTAGGGTACAGATGGCATCTACTTTTTTTTCACGTGCAAGTTCAACTGCTGTGGTAAATGAAGCGTAGGCATACGCACCACTCTCTTTGCTCACTTTCCCCGCTTCTATCTCAAAGTATGGGGCGATGTTTTCTATGGTTTGAAAATTATGAGGCATGGGTATGTTGAGTTTTTGTGCAGCTTGAGCTAGCATGTTTTTGTCGATGCAGTATAATGGCGTGATAATGTTACAAAGGGCATCATGATTTTCAAGGACTAGTTGAATACCTATGCCGTTAAGGTCACCTATGCTTATGGCTACAGTTTTCATTAGCGTATCAATTTTTCTTTCATATCTAAAATAGCTTGTTGCAGCCCCACATACACAGAACGAGCTACAATGCTCTGACCGATGTTTAGCTCTTCTATGGTTTCTATCTCCACGATGTCTGCGACGTTTTGCATGTTAAGTCCGTGACCAGCGGCAACTCGGAGTCCAGACTCCATGGCATCACAGCTGAGTAAACGTAGGTTACGGAGTTCATCTTTTAGCATCTGTTTTAGTATCTTTCGTGAGAGGGCTAGTTCTGGGATGCTGTGGTGGGTTTTGTTAAGGTTAGTGTAGAGCATGGCATAGATGTTTGCATACTTACCTGTATGAAACTCTATCCATTCTACTCCCAAGTCTAACGAAGCTTTAACCGCTGAGAGAGTAGGGTCAATAAAAAGTGAGACTTCTATCTCCTCAGCTTGCAGTCGTTTGATGGCTTCTTTGAGTTTGGACTGTTCACCCTCAACGGCGAGTCCACCTTCTGTTGTTACTTCCTCACGTTTTTCAGGTACTAAGGTCACTCTATGAGGTCTAAGTCTACAAGCGATATCTATCATACTTGCTTCGGTAGCACACTCTAGGTTGACAGGCAAAGATGAGAGTGCTATGATGTTTTTAGCATCACTGTCTTGCATGTGACGTCGGTCTTCACGTAGATGTATGGTAATCTGGTCAGCTCCTGCACGTTTACAGATGCTTAGTGCATCAAGTGGGTCAGGATCAGCTACTTTTCGAGCTTCACGCAGTACGGCTATGTGGTCTATGTTTATACCCAATTTCATTAAACAGGTCTCCTTTTTCTAAGGCAAAAGCCTCAGTAAAATTCCTCTCACTAAAGCTACGCCTTTGGCGAGAAGTCTAGCGTTAGAATATATTAGTATTGATTATAACAAAAAGAGCATTAACTCTTTGGATTTTCTTCTGTAGTTGCTTTAGTAGTTTTGCGTTTTTTGTACGTACGTTTTTTAGGTTTCTGCTCTTCCATAAGTACTTTGGTCTTTTTAAGTGAAAGGTTGTAAAACCAAATGATACCTAGGGGTAACACAGCTCCTATGAGAAAATGGTAAATGACTATCCCTGCACCCATACCATAGATAAAGTTTAGTATATGTTGCTTTTCTATCTTCTCTTCGGTGGTCATGGTACTCTCGTCTTTTTTAAAGATTGAGATAACATTGTCTAAAAAACCACCAGCACTTTGCAGGATGTTAGAGCCTTTTTCTTTGATGTTTTGTAAGCTAAAGTTGTTTTTTTCTATTTGATTCATAATGTGATTATAACGGAAATTCCTTTTTCATACGTTTTTTCATACTTTTCTAATAGATTTTAGAGATAATTAGATACTATACACCTTATGGTAAATAATTTGCCTAAATAATTTTTAAGGATAAGTATGAATTATAGATTTATAGGGGGAGCATTAGTAGCTTCAATTTTAATAGTTGGATGTGGTAGTAGTTCTGATAATAGTTCTGATGTAGAGCGGTTTACAAAAGTAACACTAAATGGTGATACCTTAGAGCAGGATAATACGAAAAAACTTCAGTGGGTAGGTTCTGCAGGTGCTGATGGTAATGCATGTCAAGCGAACCCAATTGCAGATATGGAAGCAGGTGCAGTTGCAAGTGCAAATGAGCATTGTTGGGCATTGGTCTTTGCTGGTTATGCTGACTGGAGAGCACCTACAGCAACAGAACAAGCAGATATGATAATAGAAATGCGTGCTGCAGGACAAACCCCATTTTATACTGTACCATCGTGTCCACGACTTATGGGTGTAGATGGATCAATCGCAACAGCAGTCAATACACACAACCTTGAACCTGTCGGTGCCTTAACGTCATGGTCAGATTTATTAGACTTACCAAAGACTAACTATGGGGTGAAGTGTGTACGTGCATTTTAGCCTCTTATCTTAATGTTTTACAAGGAAGTAAATATGCTTCCTATTTCTCCTCTTTGAGGGGGAATACGCTTCAAATAATAAATCCTACATATCATAAAGATAACTTTAAATAAAAACACCCATTAACCAAATTTACGCTAAAATCGCATAATATTATTGCAAAGGTTTTTAACATGGCAAAAAGAACAATCAAAAAAGCAGTACTTGCTTACTCTGGTGGGCTTGATACGAGTATTATCCTTAAATGGCTTCAAGATGAGTATGCGTGTGAGGTAGTGACGTTTACAGCTGACCTTGGTCAGGGTGAAGAGGTGGAGCCTGCACGTCAAAAAGCGTTAGATATGGGTATCAAAGAAGAGAATATCTTCATACTTGACCTTAGAGAAGAGTTTGTAAAAGACTTTGTGTTTCCTATGTTTAGAGCCAATGCTATTTATGAAGGTGAGTACTTACTTGGTACGTCTATCGCACGTCCACTCATCGCTAAAAAGCAGATAGAGATAGCACACCAAACAGGTGCAGATGCAGTCTCTCATGGGGCTACAGGAAAAGGAAATGACCAAGTACGTTTTGAGCTTGGTTACCTTGCACTTGACCCAGACATCGCGGTAATAGCCCCTTGGAGAGAGTGGGATTTGAATTCTCGTACAAAACTTCTTGCTTATGCGAAAGAGCATGGCATCGACATCGATGGTAAAGGGCAAGCAAAGCCTTACTCTATGGATGCAAACTTACTTCATATCTCTTATGAGGGTGAACACTTGGAAAACCCATATGCAGAGCCAGAAGAAGAGATGTGGTTATGGTCTGTGAGTCCAGAAAAAGCACCTGATAAACCTGAATACATTACTATCTCCTACATGAATGGTGACCCAGTAGCTATTAACGAGGAAGAGATGAGCCCAGCGACTATCTTAACTAAACTTAACGAGTATGGTAACAGACACGGCATAGGACGCATCGACATTGTGGAAAATCGTATGGTTGGGATGAAAGCACGTGGCTGTTATGAGACACCAGGTGGGACTATCATGCTTAAAGCGCATAGAGCTATCGAGTCTATTACCCTTGACCGTGAAGAAGCACACATGAAAGATGAGCTTATGCCTAAGTATGCAAAACTCATCTACAACGGACTATGGTGGTCTCCAGAGCGTCGTATGCTACAAGCGGCTATAGATGCTACACAAGACCAAGTGCAGGGTGATGTGAAGTTGAAGCTTTACAAAGGCTCAGTGACAGTGGTAGGTCGTCGTTCCGACAGAACATTGTACTCTGAAGAACACTCTACATTTGAAGCAGATGATGTTTATGACCAAAAAGATGCAGAAGGATTCATTCGTCTCAATGCGCTTCGTTTTATGATAGAAGGTAAAAAACAACCAGAACGTATAGCAACACTTATCGCAAGTGATGCAGATGAAGGTGAAGAAGTTTGTCGTATAGAGACGGGTTCATTCACCATTTGTCAGCGTATTAAACGTTTTTTTGGCTTTGGTAAGAAAGAAGAAGATACTAAGGCGGGGAAAGAATATATAAAAGAGAAGTAGGACTACGCGAGTAACTCTTCCATCTCCTTCAATACTCTTGAAGGAGAAAAGTTGATGACTGACTCTCTACTAACTAAACTAGGTATTATTTCTAACAATATATAAACAAAGCCTAACATAGGATAAAAAGCATAATACTCAGCTTTGAAGGCTTTAAAAGTGTAACGGTTTATAAACCACTCTTTAGCACTTGTAGCACCTGAGTCATAGAGTAAGACTTCCATCGCAAAGATAGAACCCCATGCTATGTAGGTTAAGAGTACTACTATCACAGCTCCTAGTATACCAAACATGGCGATGACAGCTGCGAGAAATATTGCCATATAGATGGCAAAAGAAGAAAAGCCTAAAGAAGCAAATATGGCTAAAGTAGAGACGATGAAAAGTACCCCACCAAAAAGAAAAAAAAGTTCAAGCCAACCTCTTTGTTCTTGAAAGGTTTGGCTAAAGTAAGCACCCAAAAGGGTGACAGCGAAGATAGAAAGAATAATTAAAAATAAAGAACGGTATTCTTGCATGGGGGTTATCCTCCTAATCAATCTCATAGAGTTTTATGAGACTCTTCACATCAGCCTTACGACCTAGCCACTCTTGGTAAAGTTCAGACATCTCCTTACTTCCACCGTTGGCTAAGATATACTCTTTATAGCCTTTTGCAGCCTCTTTGTTAAATCCTGATTTCTCATCTAGGCAGGAGAAAAATGCATCCGCACTTAGTACCTCTGCCCATTTGTAGCTGTAATACCCCGCGGCATACCCACCTGCAAAGATGTGTGCAAAGCCATGTTGGAACTTGTTGTACTTTGGAGCAGGAAGTAGGGAAGTTTTTGCTCGTATGTCATCTAGTAAGGCTTGTACTTCTTCCCCTTGGTAAAGTCCTTGGTGTAGGGTAAAGTCAAAGAGAGAAAACTCTACTTGACGGAGTATGCCTAAAGCTGCTTGATAGTTTTTAGTCTCTTTTATCTTCGCCATAAGCTCAGCAGAGATAGGCTCTCCACTCTCATAGTGAAAGCCAAAACGTTTAAGTATGGCAGCTTCATACGCAAAATTTTCTAAAAACTGAGAAGGGAACTCTACTACATCCCATGCCACACCGTTGATGCCACTTACCGAACGCTCTTTACATTTTCCAAAAAGGTGGTGGATAGCGTGTCCCATCTCATGAAAAAGGGTGACAACATCATCATGACGTAAGAGTGAAGGGGCAGTATCGGTTGTAGGGGAGAAGTTACAAACTATGAAGGCAGAAGCTAAGTGTGTTTGTCCTTCACTGTCTATGAAGTGTGTCTCCCAATCATTCATCCATGCCCCACCACGTTTTTCTTTACGTGCTTCAAGGTCAAAATAGATACGTCCACTTAGTTTTCCATTATCAAAGATGTCAAATGGTTTCACACAGTCATGCCAAGTTGGAACGTCTGCAGGCTTAAAGGTGACCTCAAAAAGTTCAGAGACGATGTCTAAAAGTCCTTTTAGTACTTTAGATTGTTCAAAATAGGGCTTAGTCATGGTGTCATCAAAGTCAAATTTTTCTTTTTTGAGCTTTTCTGAGTAGTAAGCTACATCTGATCCTGCCAAGTCCGTAATGCCATCTGTTTTTTGGGCAAAAGCTTTAAGCTCTGCTAGTTCATTTTTAGCTTGTGGAAGTGCTGCGTCTGCTAAGTCGTTAAGAAAGCTTAAAACATCCTCTTCTTTTTTTGCATCTCTTGTTTCAAGTGCATACTGTGCATAACTCTCAAAGCCAAGAAGTTTTGCCTTTTCATTTTTAAGAGCCAAAATCTGGTCAATCACTTCTGCATTTTCAGGGGCTCTTGTGCTGTAGGCACGTGAAAGTTCTTTTCTGTATTCACGGTTTGGTCCATAGGTCATGTAAGCTAAATAGCTAGGTATTTGCAGTGTAAATTTATAAACGGTTTTACCATCTACTTCCTCTTTGGCTGCATTTATATCAGTTTGAGGCATACCCTCTACATCTTTGGCATCTTCCATAATGAGCTCAAAGGCATTGGTAGAGTTTAGAAGATTTTGGGAAAAGTTGTTGGAGAGTTCAGAGAGTTTAAGGCTTATCTCTTCCATACGTTTTTTTTCTTCCTTGGGCAAGTTCACACCAGAGAGTACAAAGTCTCTTATATCATGCTGGATCACAGTTTTGGCTTCGTCAGAATCTGCTTGTATCTGTTCTATCTTTTTAAAGAGTTCTTCATTTTGTGCCATCTCCGAACTAAATTTACTTAGTAAAGGAAGAGACTCTTCATACGCTTTTTGCGTTTCATCAGAGTTCATCACCGAGTTAAGGTGTGACAGTGGTGTGAAAAAAAGTCCTAGCTCTTCATCTAAGTCTTGTAGGGGTTTGAGTACTTTGTCATAAGAAGTGTCATTTGACTTGGTGATGCCCTCTATGATGGTACGTTGTTGGTTTAAAAGTGTGTCAAGCTCTTTTGGAAAGTTCTCTAGGTTATCTAAGTGAAAGTTTTGAAACATGTTTTGTCCATATTTTTTTTTGATTGTATCATGTTTTAATTTTAGTAATCTTAGGAAATATTTTTTTATTAAATAATTATTACTATATAATAATAATTATTTTTTAAGAAATTTTGTTATACAATTTGAAAGATGCATGTATTTTGTGTCAAAAATTAAAAAGGATAAAGAATGAAAACGAGACTATCAACAAACAAACTTTTGATGGGTTTTGCTCTATTGAGTTTTACTCAACAAAGTTTTGCTATGGAAACGAGCTACTCACCAGTTAGTGTGACTAAAACTTTTGAGGAGATAAAAAAAGAGGATGTGAAAAATAAGCCTATGCTTATGGAAAAACATATGAAACTACTAAATGAACGGTACAACCTTACAGAAAAAGTAGATTCAAAAGCAACAATGTCTGGAGGAAAGCCTTTACCTGTAGGTCCTACGGTAAAACTAATAAGTGGTACATCTTGGGAGAATCTTTCTAGTATGTCACCAGAAGAAATAAAAGAAAAAGGTCTTTTCCCTTATTTGCCCTTACCGCATGTGGTACCTGAATCTGGAGGTCTTGTAGTCTCCCCTAAGCAACTTGAAAACCATCCAGAGCTAGAACGTTTTGACATGGAGTTTGACTTACCTGATGCCTACTTGCCAGAGTTTCCGCCACCAATGTACTTAATCTCTAGACCTGACCTTGGAGATGTTACGGGTGGAGAAGAAATTACAATCAATAATTATTTTGAAAAACTTAATGGTATTCTTACTCCGCTTCAGCTAGATGGTATGCGTTTACTTGTAACTCCTGTAGCACAGCAACAATTTAATGTGACAGGTGACAGAAAGGCAGACAAGGCACAAGATGCAGTTTCATGTTTTACTTGTCATGTCAATGGTCATAGTAGTGGAGTATTTCATCTAAACCCTGACAACAGACCACAAATGACTCGTTTTCGTATTGATACACCAACACTTAGAGGTGTGAATGTACAACATTTCTTTGGTTCAAAACGTGCTATTCGTTCATTGGTTGATTTTAGTGAAA
>Ga0256839_1003457_pt1 | contig 16263 bp, 8 predicted proteins | sample 354166metaG_FD_185968 | JGI IMG/M metagenome (GOLD analysis project Ga0256839, IMG submission 185968) | Hydrothermal vent microbial communities from Mid Atlantic Ridge, Atlantic Ocean - 354-166 | ecosystem: Environmental > Aquatic > Marine > Hydrothermal vents | place: Atlantic Ocean: Mid... | reverse complement strand
TGTTGTTGTTGACTGTTACATAGGTGTTGCCGTTGCCCCAGCTTGGCGGGCAGTACCAGGAGGAACCGCTGTAGTAGTACGGATCCCAATAGTTGCCCCAACCAGCATAGTGGTGAGTGGAATACCCGAAATAGTAGTAGTTATAGCTGGTGTACCATCCCGGCCCCCAAGTGTTCCAGTAGTTGTGATACCAGGGGCGGTGCCATCTCTGCCAGCGGCGCCAGGAGCGATAAGACCAATAATCGTCGTAAATCATGATGGTAACTCCCGGAGAGAAGACAAAGGGGTCGTAGTAATAAGCATCTACATAACAGGGGTCGAAATAGCTGAAGCCATAATAAGGTCTGTGGAAACGGCGAATGCGAGAGGTGTAGTAGTAGTCGTAGTAATCGTCGGCGTATTCGTATTCCGCGTCGTCGTAATCGCCGTAAGCCTGTCCCTCTTCGTTATCGCCATAATAGTTGTTGATGTAGGTGTCTCCGTTGCTGTTTATGATGATGGAGCCTCCGTCCGTTGCCGGATTGTAGTAGAGGTCATCATACTCCTGAGCCAGGCCTACATTTGCCGAAAGGCAAAGGAGAAAAAGTGTTGCGAGCAAGAAATTTTTTTTCATGGTCCTGCGATTTATCGAAGTTTGATCAAGGCTCCCTGTTATTACAACCCGAAATTACTACTTTTGTGCTTCCTTTGATGTTAAAATGCACTTAAAGTTGCATGCTTGGGCTGTTAAATTTTTCCTAAGCTTGCGCTAAAAGGGGTAAAGCTTCAAAAAGAGAGCTGTTTTGAGGATCCCTAAGTAAAACGACAGCAGCATGGCAAAAGTTAAAAAGGAGATTACTGCGCGTTCGGAGGACTACGCCAAGTGGTATTTGGATGTGGTGAAAAAAGCCGGTTTGGCGGATCATTCGGCCGTACGTGGCTGTATGGTCATCAAGCCGAATGGGTATGCCATTTGGGAGCGCATGCGGGAGGAGCTGGACCGCATGTTTAAGGAGACGGGGCACGTCAATGCCTACTTTCCGCTTTTCATTCCCAAGTCTTTTTTCAGTAGGGAGGCCGATCACGTAGAAGGTTTTGCTAAGGAGTGTGCCGTAGTAACGCACTATCGCTTGCGCAATAAGGCCGATGGCAGTGGGATTGAGGTGGATCCCGAGGCGCGCCTGGAGGAGGAGTTGATCGTACGCCCTACCTCCGAAACCATCATTTGGGACACCTACCGAGATTGGGTGCAGTCTTATCGCGATTTGCCTTTGCTGATCAACCAGTGGGCCAATGTGGTGCGTTGGGAAATGCGCACCCGCCTGTTTTTGCGTACGGCTGAGTTTCTCTGGCAGGAAGGTCATACGGCACATGCTACCCGTGAGGAAGCTGAGCAGGAGGCCCTGCGCATGCAGCAGGTCTATGCCACTTTTGCCGAGGAGTTTATGGCCATGCCCGTTGTCAGGGGGGTAAAGACAGCTCACGAACGCTTTGCCGGTGCCGAAGAAACGTACACCATAGAGGCTTTAATGCAAGACGGCAAAGCGCTACAGGCAGGTACTTCGCACTTCCTCGGGCAAAATTTTGCGAAAGCTTTTGATGTCAAATTTCTCAACAAGGAGAACAAAGAAGAGTATGTTTGGGCTACTTCCTGGGGGGTATCCACGCGTTTGGTGGGTGGTTTGATCATGACGCATTCTGACGATCACGGTCTGGTTTTGCCTCCGCGCCTGGCTCGCACACAGGTGGTTATCGTACCCATTCCCAAACCCCTTCCGGAGATTGCCGAAGTGGCTCATCGCATCATGGCTGAGTTGAAAAAGCGAGGTATAGGTGTCAAGTACGACGATGACGACACCAAACGCACGGGCTTTAAATTTGCTCAGCACGAATTGGAAGGCATCCCCGTGCGCATCGGCATTGGTTTGCGCGACCTGGAAAAGAAGGAGGTGGAGATAGCACGCCGAGACACTTTTGAGAAAACCTCTGTTTCTCTTAACGGCCTGACAGGTTATGTCGAAAACTTGTTGGAAGAGATTCAGAAAAACCTTTATCAGCGCGCTTTGAAGTTCCGCGAAGAGCACACTACTCGCGTAGATGATTTTGGCACCTTTAAAGAGGTTCTCGAGGACAAAGGGGGCTTCCTTCTCGCTCATTGGGACGGTACTACGGAAACGGAAGTTCGCATTGCCGAGCTGACCAAAGCCAGCATACGTTGTATTCCTCTGGATGCCGAGGAAGAAGAAGGAGCCTGTGTGCTCACCGGTAAGCCCTCTGCGAGAAGGGTGCTCTTTGCGAAGGCATATTAAAGGCGTTTATGGGTTTGCTTTGGTAAGCAGGCTGTGACCCGGGTCTTGCTCTATGTGTGGTGGCTTTAGTTCCATCAGTTCGAGTAGCGTAGGTGCTACATCGGCTAAGGTGCCCGTGTGTAGGGCTACTTGCCGTTCTCTTTTTCCCAGATAGATGCAGGGTACCGGATTTTTTGTGTGAGCTGTGTTTGGGCTGCCGTCTTCGTTGATCATGTAATCGGAATTACCGTGATCGGCGATGATGAGTATTTCATACTCGTATTGACGAGCGGTAGTTACCAGTTGGCGGAGGCATTCGTCCACGGTTTCGGCGGCCTTCATGGCTGCCGAAAAAACTCCGGTATGGCCGACCATGTCCGTGTTGGCATAGTTGAGGACGATAAAGTCGGGTTTGTGCTGTTCGATGTAATCAATAGCGGCTTTTGTTACCTGGGGAGCGCTCATTTCCGGTTTTAAATCGTAAGTGGGAACATCTCGGGGGGAGGGGATGAGGATGCGATTTTCTCCGGGGAAAGGTTCTTCTCTGCCTCCGGAAAAGAAGTAAGTAACGTGGGCGTATTTTTCGGTTTCGGCTATGCGTAATTGGCTCAGGCCTGCTTGCGAGATCCACTCTCCGATGGTGTTTTTCAGGTTTTCCTTTTCAAAGAGGACGTGGATGTCCCGGAAGGATTCTTCATAGCGCGTCATGCTCAGGTAGTAAAGCGGCAGTTTTTTGGTATTGAATTCGGGCATGTCTCGCTGAGTCAGCATTTCCGTGATTTGGCGGGGTCGATCGGTGCGAAAGTTGAAATTGATGACTACATCGCCGGGCTGGATGCGGGGCAGGGGTTTACCTGCTTCATCGGTGAGTATTAGGGGTTTGATGAATTCATCGGTTTCGCCTTGCTTGTATTTTTCTTTGATGCGGCTTTCGAGCTGAGAAAGTTCAACGGGCGTTCCGACACCATGAACCAAGGCATCGTACGCCATTTTGGTGCGCTTCCAGCGTTTGTCGCGATCCATGGCGTAATACCGCCCGATGACAGTGGCCAGTTGGGCTTTATTCCGGCAGTGCGCTGTCCATTGGTGCAGGTATTTTGCACTTGTGGTTGGATCTACATCGCGTCCATCGGTAAAAGCGTGGAGGTAGATTTTTTTTACCCCGGCCCGGGTAGCCATGTCGCAGAGAGCCAGTAAGTGGTTGATGTGGGAGTGAACCCCTCCGTCGGAGACCAAGCCCATGAAGTGCAGGTTTTTTCCCTTTTCTTTGGCCAGGCGAAAAGCTTGCTGCAGCAGGGGATTTTTTTCCAGGCTGCCGTTGTGAATGGCCTTGTCTATGCGGGTCAGTTCCTGATAGACGATGCGACCGGCCCCGATGTTGAGATGCCCTACTTCGGAATTTCCCGTTTGGCCTTTCGGCAAACCCACGGCCTCCCCGAAGGTCGTCAGAGTACTGTTGGGTTGCTCGGCCATCAGGCTGTCAAAAAAGGGTGTGTGGGCCTGTTTGATGGCGTCGGCTTCCGGCTTGGGGCCCAAACCCCAGCCGTCGAGAATAATGAGGAAAGCTTTGTTCGGCATTTTTTTAGGTTCCACTCGTTTTCTAAAAAGGTGGTTTGAGGTTGGAGGCGGGTAACATTCAGTGGAAAGCCTTGGGATACAAAGGCTGCTCTACTTCCACCGAAACGTTTCAATCAAGCGGTCTATATCTTTTTTCAGGAAGTGATACACCGGAGCCAGGGAGTCGGTATTTACTTCGGAGTTGAAGTACAGGCTACCCCTGAAAAAATGCGTGCGTGCCGTATCGGTCAGGTAAAACTGGAAAGGCGTGGCCGTAGGGCCTTCAAATTCAAAGGAAATGCCTTCGACGCCATGCTCGTTGCGGATGACCTGCTCGTCTATGTAGCTGGCTTTGCGGATGTGCCAGTCGGCCATCTTGAAGGCATCGTCGCGCAGTTGGTCAAAGGATTTGTAGCGGCCTACGGGCAGATAGCTGCAATAGAGGCTGGCATTTAATTGTGGGACGGAGAGATTGAACCAGCAGGGGTCCGGAGGTAGCTCGTCGAAGAAGGAACTGTCTTGCTCTATGTTGGCGTAAGCCGGATACTCAAAAGTAAAGTGGCAATAGTCTTCGTCGAAGAGCAGGTATTTTCCGCGTTCCGGATAGTTTACTTTGGGGTAGGAGCGGGGTTTAGGCGTATAGACATTTTCTTCGCTACAGCTGCCCAAGAGGAAAAGGGCTGTTAGCATCAGGGCGTATCGCATGGCATATTGTTTTCGGCTTCGGCGGATGAATCTCCGGCTGGGTTGTTGATGACTACTTTGACCTTTTTAATGCGACGTTCATCCCGATCGGTAACAGTAAAGATGTATTTTTGATCTTCGGTTAGGATGTCCTGTCCTTTCTGAGGGAACTCTCCGGCAATCTCCAATACCAGGCCTGCCAGGGTTTCTACATCTTCGGCTCGTTTGTCAAAGTTGCTTTCGTTAATTTTTAGTTCGCGGAAGAAGTCGTGCAAAGGAGTTTTGGCCTCAAAGATGTACGTACAAGGGCCTTTCTTTTCAAAGTGAGGTTTTTCTTTCTTGTCAAATTCATCTCGTATTTCCCCGACAATTTCTTCCAGTATGTCTTCCAGCGTTACTAAGCCGATGGTGCCTCCATATTCATTGACGACAATAGCCAGGTGCTTGTGTTTGCTTTGGAAAACCCTTAACATGTCATTGATTTTTTTTGTTTCGGGTACGATGATGGGGTTGTCCTGGCCGGTTTTGATCAGTCTTTGCCATTTGAATTTAGCACCTTTGTGCAGGCTACCCAACAAGTCTTTTGCGTAGATGAGTCCTGTGATGTGATCCAAGTCTTCTTCGTAAACTGGCAGGCGGGAATAGCCCGAATTTCGAATGGTTTCCAGCAGGGTTTCAAAGTCGGCGTTTTTTTCAATGGCGACGATATCCATGCGAGAGCGCATGATACGCCGGACGGGCACTTCGGAGAAGGTGGTGATGCGCTTGAGGATATCCATTTCCGGGGAGATGTCTTTATCGGCATGGACGGCCAGCGTAATGGCTTTGTTGATATCCTCTTTGCTGGCAACGGGTTCTCTTGAAAAATATTTGTTTTTGAGGCGCTTTTCGATCAGTCCTGTGCCGTTGACCAAGAGTTTGCTGAGCGGAGCGAAGAGTTTCATCAAGAAGCTCAGAGGTCCTGACATGCGAAGGGCAAACGACAGGCGGTTCATGTTGGCATAGATTTTCGGAGCTACTTCGCCAAAGAGCACCAACAAAAAGGTTACCAAAACAACAGTGAGCAAAAAGCTGGTAGAGCGAGCTAGCTCGGCAGCGGTCAGGTTAAGGAAGCTCAGCTGTTTTTGCAAGGCATGGCCCCAGCGGTCAAAAGTTTCTTCACTGAGCAGGTTGTTGACCAGTCGATCGGAGATGAGGACGATGGCTATGTTGATGAAATTGTTGCTGATGAGAATGGTAGCCAGCAAGGTGCGCGGGCGCTTGGAGAAAGCGAGAATGCGACGGGCTGCCGGGCTGTTTTCTTTTTCCAGCTTTTTGTAGTCGTGGGCTTTGAGTGAAAAGAAAGCCACTTCGGAGCCTGAAATAAGCCCGGAGAGCAGAAGCAAAATGGCAATAGCTATAAGGTTGAAAGCTACCGCAAGGGGTGAGGCGCTCAAGAAAATAAACGACAAGCAACTACAAGGGAGGTCGGGTTCCAAAATGGAAAGGTATTGGTTTAACAATCAAAACGGCAGATCATCGTTTTCGCTATCTGCGGTTGTCGGAGAGTCTCCAGCTGTGGGTGGATTGCTTTCAAAGGGCCGAGGTGGAGGCGCATCTGCTTCCGAAGGAAAGCTTCCGGGGCTTTCTCCCAGCAAGCCACGGGCATTGAGGATGCGAAGACTGTTGGCCACGACTTCGGTGCGATAGCGGTCTTTGCCCTCTTGATCTTGCCACTTTCGGGTGCTGAGTTTGCCTTCTACATACACCAGCATACCTTTTTTGAGGCGTTGTTCGGCCCGCTCGGCCAGATAGCGCCACAGCACTACAGTATGCCATTCGGTGCGGTCTTGCCAATTCCCTTCATTGTCCTTGTAGGCTTCGTTGGTTGCCATGCGAAGCTGGGCTACCTTGACACCGCTTTCTAAGGTGCGCACTTCGGGGTCTGCGCCCAAATTGCCAATGAGAATAACTTTGTTGATCATGAGGTTGTGTCTTGATATCTGGTTTAAGCAGTTATTAAGGCCGGTATGCGTTGCTTTGCTGCTATAAATATAAGTCTTTTGTGGTTTTTTTTACATTTCAGCGATTTTTTCCGCCCAGTGGACTAAAGGCTTTGGCCATGCAAAGGTAGGTAAGTTTTTGCGATTGACCAGCCGAAAATTTTTTTTCAGGGGCTGAGGCACCTCATCGAGCCTGCCTTCCAGGAAGGTGAGGTGCAGTTCTCTGTGGGTCAACACATGTTTAAAGGGGCCTCGCATACGCCAGTTTATGCCTTGGGGTAATCCCCACTCTTTAGCGGTCTTTTTCCGAATTTGCGAGAGGGGGTTTGCAATTTTATGAGGCAATTCGATAAGTGGAAATTCCCACAGTCCTTGCCAGATGTCGCCGGCCGGGCGGCGTCGGATACAGGTTTGGCCTTTCGGCAAATGTAAAGCCAGGTAGTAGAAAAAGCGCTTTTCTTTGGTTTTGGCAGCCGGTTTGATGGGGAGTTCTTGTACACGCCTTTCGGCAAATGCCCGACAGCCGGGGCGTAGGGGGCAGTCTTCGCAAAGGGGGTTTTTAGGCCGACAGACAGCTGAAGCAAAATCCATGACGGCCTGGTTGAAATCTGCAGGCCGGTTTCGAGCTATGAGCCGCTCTCCCATTTGCCGAAAGGCGCGCTTTCCCAAGCTGCTCAAGGGGTCTATTTCTATGCCGAAGAAACGAGCAAACAAGCGATGGGCATTGCCGTCTATGGCGGGAATGGCCAGGTCAAAGGCAAAAGAGGCGATGGCAGCAGCGGTGTACGGGCCAATGCCGGGTAGTTTGAGCAGGGCATCGTAATCTGCCGGCAATTTCCCTCCATACTCCTGCTGAACCCGTTTGGCGCAAGCCAGTAACCGCCTAGCTCGACTGTAATAGCCCAGGCCTTGCCAAGCTTTCAAAACTTCATCTTCTGTGGCTTTCGCCAAATGCTCTAAGCTGGGCCAGGTTTCGCGAAAGCGCAAAAAATACGACATTCCCTGTTCGACTCGGGTCTGTTGTAAAATGATTTCCGACAACCAAATCTGATAGGGGTCTTTGCTTTCCTTCCAAGGCAAATTGCGGGCATTTCCCTGATCATACCACAGCAACAGTTCTTTTGTGAAAAAATCGGAATAAAGGGGTTTTCCCACGGAATTTACTTTTGGGCTTTGGAAAAGAGCAGTAGCGCGATTAGGCCGAAAAAAATGTTGGGCAGCCAAATGCCCAACCAGGCCGGCATGTATTCGCTGGCAGCAAAGGTAGTGGAAAAGCGGGAGAGAAAAATAAAGATAGCGCCCAACGCCATGCCCAAAGCCAAGTGTAAGCCCATCCCTCCGCGTACTTTTCGGGAAGCCAGGGACATGCCGATGATGGTCAAAATGAGCAAGGCCACGGGGTCTGCCGTGCGGCGCAACAACTCTATTTCGTAAGGGGTGGTGTTGATGAGCCCGCGTTGATGCTCGCGAGGGATAAAGGCCCGTATCTCAGGGCTGGTCATGGTCTCCTTTTGGTTTTGGTAGTAGATGAAGTCAGTCATGCGCAAACCAAGAGCTGTGTCCAGAGGCTCTTTTCGCTCGATAAAGATGCTCTCTTTGTCTCCTTCAAAAGTGTGTATTTCGTAGTTTTTGAGGCGCCAGCGCTTGGGCGGGCCTATCCATTCAGCGGATTTGGCCTTCAGAATGGACGTGATTTGGTTGTCGCGAATTTCCTCTATGCGTAGGTCAAGGGCCGTACTGTCTCTTTTGCGGAAATAGCGTACGAAAACTTTTTGATTGGGTGAGAGGAAGAGATTTACGTTTTTTGTTTTTCCCTTATCGCTATATTTCCAGATATAGGTGTGCTCGAAGTTGATGCGTGAGCGATTGGCCAGGGGGATGAGGTAGTGGTTCCCCACATAGAGAAGCAAAGACAAAAGACCTGCACTAATGAGGTAGGGTCGGGCCAGACGCCTGAAAGAAATGCCGGCGCTCAACATGGCGATGATTTCGGAATTATATGCCATGCGTGAGGTGAAAAAGATTACCGTGATGAGGGCATAAAGGTGAAAGAGTAAGGGGTTGATCCAGACAATGAAAGGCAGGGAATATTGCAAGATGATGTCTTTGACGGGTAGCTCCGAAGCAATGAGTTCTTCGACTTTCTCGGTAAAGTCCACCACCAGGGTGATGAGGCTGAAGGCCAGCGTAACGAAGGCGAAAGTCAGCAGATATTTTTTGATGATGTAGCGGTCTATGATTTTGAGCATAAGCCTTTACAGTCTTTGCGAAACGCGTGGCAGCATTTGGTCCTTCCAAGAGGAAAACGTTCCTTGTAGGATTTGACGTCTTGCCTCTCGCACCAATTCGAGGTAGAAAGCCAGGTTGTGTAAGCTGGCAATTTGCAGGGCCAGAATTTCTTTAGTGAGAAAAAGGTGCCTCAGGTATGCTTTGGAAGTTTGTCGGCTTTGGGTAGCGGGAGAATGGGCGTCTATGGGACTGAAGTCTTCCTTCCACTTCAGGTTTTTGATGTTGATGATGCCCTCTGAGGTGTAGAGCATGCCGTGTCGCGCATTGCGGGTGGGCATAACGCAGTCGAACATGTCCACGCCCAGGGCGATGCTCTCCAGGATGTTGGCCGGCGTGCCTACGCCCATGAGGTAACGAGGCTTGTCGGCAGGCAGGATGCCGCACACCAAGTCGGTCATGGCATACATTTCTTCGGCAGGTTCCCCTACGGACAAGCCGCCTATGGCATTGCCCTCGGCAGCTGCCTCGGCTATGACCTCTGCCGATTGCTTTCTCAAATCAGGGAAAGTACTTCCTTGTACAATGGGGAAAAGCCATTGGGTATAGCCGTAAAGGGGCTGGGTTTCTTCCATGCGTTGCAGGCAGCGCTGTAGCCAGCGATGCGTCATTTCCATGGAGTCCTTGGCGTATTCGTAAGTACAGGGCCAGGGCGGACACTCGTCGAAGGCCATGAGGATGTCTGCTCCAATTTGTCGTTGGGTATCCACGACGTTTTCCGGTGTGAAAATGTGCGAAGAGCCATCGATGTGGGAACGGAAGGTTACCCCCTTTTCGGTGATCTTTCTTCGACCGGCCAGGGAGTACACCTGAAAGCCTCCACTGTCGGTGAGCATGGCTCTGTCCCAGCCGGTAAAGCGATGCAGTCCTCCCGCTTTGTGCAGGAGATCCGTACCCGGACGCAGATAGAGGTGGTAGGTGTTTCCCAAAATAATCTCTGCACCGATCGGGTCACGCAGCTCTTCCGGCCGTACGGCTTTTACGCTGCCCACCGTGCCAACCGGCATGAAGATGGGGGTATGTATCGGGCCGTGTTCGGTCTGAAAAACTCCTGCTCGTGCTGCAGAGCGGGGGTCTGTTTGTTCTACGGTAAAAGGCAAGGTCGTGTCTTGTTGGTTCAATGCTGCAAAGGTAAGGCATGTTTCGGGTGTGGCGTAGAACTCGCTTTTTCCGTAGTGATGACGTTTTTGCTCTGCAACAACCTCTTTATACCCAAACCACTTCGCCGTGAGTATACTTTGCCTGCTTTGGCTCCCGCAGAGGAATCAAAAGGGGAGCTACCGGCTCCTCCTTTGCGCATGGATGCGCTTAATTATCTGACCAGCACCACACCTCCTTTTTTGAATATTTCACTTGGCTGGTGGCAGTACTTGAAAGAGGCTTCCAGGTACCAGACGTAAACTCCCGGGTCCATTTCCTTTTGTCGGAAGCTGCCGTCCCAGCAATCTGCCGGGGAGGAAGTGTCGAAAAGGAAGTTGCCCCATCGATCAAAGACCCTGAAGGTATAAGACAGTAGCTCGACTCCTTCGGGGAATTCCGGTTTGAAGCAATCGTTGAGGCCGTCTCCATTGGGCGAAAAGGCGTTGGGGACATAGACGGGCAGCTCGTCTGCACTTTGCTCGTAACGCACGCTGATCAGGGCCTCGCGGCTTTCGCAAACATCGGATACGACCAGCAGGTAGTCTCCGGCTTCTTCTACATACCAAGAAGTCCCTTGGCTGCCATCGGGCCACTGCCAACTAACAGCTACACCCGAGGGATTCAGCAAAACAGGTTCCAGCAAAATACCTGGCTGCTCACAAGCCAGGTTGACGTCTTCGGTTAGCAATTGAAGGGGCTCTATGCCCGGTAGAAAAGCTTCTTGTGGGAAGCGACATCCGTTGGCATCTTCTATCCACACCGTGTATTCGCCTTTCGGCAAATGTTGAAAGAGGGGGTCTGTTTGGAAATTTTCTCCGTCCAGAGAATAGGTGTAAGGGCCGGCCGGGGCATCTTGCAAGTGTACCAAAAGGCTACCTGAGTTTTGATTCCAGCAGGAGGTGTCCGTTACTTCTGCCTCGAAGCTGCTTTCCGGCAAAACCAAGGCCTGAGCTACAATGGTGGAGTCACAACCGTATTGATTGATGTACTGCAGGCTCAGGACATCGCCGGGATAGAGGTATTGTCCCTGGTACAACAAACTGTCGTAGGGGCAGAGGAAAAACTCCAGGCTGTCTAACTGCGCCGGCAAAGCCTGGGCAGCTACGTGAACCGTGGAGTCGCATTCATAAAGCGTTAGGAAGGAGAAAGTCGCGGAATCTCCCGGATGGAAATATTGACCGTTGTAGAGGATGCTGTCTTCAGGGCAGAGTTGCAGGATGACGTCTTCTTCTATGCTTGCAATACAGGCTGTTGATACCAGAAAATCTGCAGATGTTTCGTCATCACAGGTCTGTAAACTCGCGGTAAGACTGTCGATGACAGTACTCCAGCCGCTAGGCAAGCTCGATGGGTTGATGACCAGCAGGTAATTTTCAGCAGCTATGTCGTCGAAGAGGTATTGCCCCGAGATGTCGCTTGAGCTGTTTGCTTCTTCCTGCCCATTCAATAACAACAGCAATTGGATGCCCGGCACCAAAGTATCTGCGGCATCGATTTGCCCGTTTTGGTTGAGGTCGAACCAAACCGAGCCGTAAATATCTCCGACGGGCTCTTGTAAGTCTAGGGTGAGTGGGTCTGAAGTAGAAACACAGCCGTAGTTGTCTTCCAGCGTCAGCTCGTAGGTGCCGCTTTGGGTAGCTACCAGGTCAGGAACTGTACCTTGCGGGGCAGGTATGGCCTGCCCTTCAAAGAACCATTGGAAGTTGGTTCCTTCGGGGAAGGGGGGTAGGCAGATGGTGTCCGGGTTGCAGCGCGTGAAACAGCCCGACGGCACTTGGCTAAGGGGTGGGGCCGAGTGTATTTCCACGGGCTCGCTGTCGGTGGAGCAGCCCTCGGCCGTAGTGGCCCGCACGAAGTAGTTGCCTGCGGCGATGGCTGTTATCTGGGTTCCCGACTCTCCGGTATTCCAGCTGTACGACAGTTCCGGGTCGGGATTGGCGACACTGATTTGGGCTGTTTCCCCTTCACAGAGCGGTGGAGTGGGGTTGGTATTGAGTACGGGCTCCTCGGGTGCCGGATTGACGAGGAGAACAAAGGGGCCGGCTTCGGCTGTGCAGCCGTTGGCGTCAATGATGTCCACAGTGATTTCATACATTCCGGGAGGTAGCAGGTTGTCTTTTTCCTCTGTAAAGGAAATTTCTTCCCCGGTTTCTCCGGTGGACCAGATGTAGTCGTAATCCGTTGAGCCTACCACTTCCAAATGGATGTCTTCGCCTTCACAGGTGGTGTAATTGTCTTCAAAAACGGCTGCCGGCTGGCCATACTCATTGTACTCTATGGCTTGAATGTTGGCGATGGGCAGGTCAAAAAGATGAATGGAAACCATGTCGGGTGAGTAAGTGCAGCCGTTGGCGTCGCTGAGGCTTACGCCAAATATGCCGGCTTCTGCTGTGATAATCTCCTGAGAATTTTCCATGGTATTCCAGCTGAAACTCACTCCGGGACCGTTGTTTGGTGCTTGGAGGTAAGCGGTATCTCCCGGGCAGATGAGGGTGTCGGGTTGTACGGTTATGCTGCCCGAAAGCTGGTTGGCCATAACTTGGAAGGTGTGAGTTTGGGTGTTGCTGCAACCGTAAATATCTGTTACAGTCAGGGATACATCATAACTTCCACTTTGAGTAAAGATATGGAAAGGAGCTTCAAAGTCCGAACTGTTGTCGTCGCCCGAGCTGGGGTCTCCAAAATCCCAAAGGTAGGATGTTATGTCATCTCCTATGCCTTGCGGCAAAAATTGGAGTGCCAGGTTTTCGCAATTTTGGTCGGGAAGGGAAAAGTCCACTTCCGGTGGAGGTAAAACTTCGACGGGTTTGGTGATGTTCACCTGACAGCCCGAGGCTTCAAAGACAGTCATGTTTACCTGATAGGTTCCCGGAGCACTGAACAGATGGCTGGGGTTTTCTAAGGTAGAGGTGTTGTCGGGCCCTGAGGCCGGATCGTCGAAATACCAAAAATAGCCGGTGATGTTGCTGCCTGCCAAGATTTGAGAATGAGCTGTGAATTGGGTGGGGCTTCCCAGACAGTTTTCTTCAACGATAAAATCCGGCACTACTTTGATGGTGTCTTGTGATAAGGTGCTGACTTCGCAAAAGGTGCCGGGGTCAGCCAGGTTGGGCATGTTGGCTGATTGAATGATGGGATAAAACCCCAATACAGGGGGGAAGCTCACTAGGGGGTTTTCATCGGAGGAGGTTTGAAAGAGCAAGTTGTTGGTATCGAAGAAAAACCAGGACATGCTGCCGGGCTGGTGGGTTTGGGTGGTGTTGGTGAATTGATGGGTGTTGCAGTCGGCAGTGCTGTTGAGTTCATAGGAAGGCGCTTCGTCAAAGGCACAGCCAGGTCCGGGAGGGCCGGAACCTGAAGGCATACAGATGCCATTGACGCAAATACCTCCAACATCTTCACAAGCGAAGAGTTGGATTTCGGGTGCCGATGTAGTGCAACCGAAGGCATTGCTCACTTCTAAGCCATATAAGCCGATTTGATCGGTAGTGAGTACCGACGAAGTCGCTCCGGGTATGGGGTTGCCGTTTACATACCATTGGAAAGAATAGCCTTGTTCTGTTTGGGTAGCGTGGAGATTTACCGAGCTTCCGGTGCATAGTCCTCCATACAAGGGAACAGCTATGTGGGCATAGGGCTGTGGGTAGGAAGTGATGGAGAAGGTCGTGTGCCCTGAGCAAAAGCCGTCAAAGACTTCCAGTTGGTAGATGCCGGCAGCTAACTCCGGATTAGCATTGGTAGAGAGCAGGTTGCCATTTTCGTCGTACCAGCTGTAGGTGTCGTAAGTTTCTGAGGTTTGCACCACAGCTGTTTCTCCCGGGCAAAGGCCCGGAGGTGTTAATACGGTTGGCGTGGGGAAGTCGTGTATTTCCAGTTGAACATTTGCCGAAAGGCCGCAAACGAAAGCGCTTAGGGTGATTGTTCCCGCTTGCAAAGCCTGAATGGAGACCTGCTCGGTACCCTGTCCGTTTAACAAGATGGCCAGTTCTTCGTTGTCTATGCTCCACTGGGGGGAGAGGTTTTCAAAAGCAGGGATGGAAAAAGAGAGGATGTCTTCGGGGCAGGCTTGGGAGGGGCCGGTAATAGAAAAGGTCGGAATGGGTTGAGCAATGAGTTGTACGGGATTGGAAGCGCATTGCAGGGCGGTCGGCCCGGTTTGCACGGCGGTTAGTAGATAGGGTGGTGTATTGCCCCAGTTGACTACCACAGATTCCCCGGTAAATTCTTGGATTTGGTTGCCATTTTGAATGGTCCAGGCAACGGCATGCCCTGCCAACAGTCCTTGAGCCTGATAGAGGTAAGAGGTGCCCGGGCATATTTCAGTTGTTCCTGCGATGCCGCTCAGAGGAGGAGGGGCAGCTTCTACCTGGATGAAAGTGCGGTAGCTGTCTTGACAGAGCATGGAAGGATTTGCGGCTTCCGCCAAAAGCGTGTATAACCCGGCCGGCAGGTCAAAACCAATAAGGGGAGAGGAGGTGGTCGAAGGGGAAGACCAAACGAGTTCGTCGTTTGCGTTCAGCAGTTTCCAGTAACAGGAAACCGGAGCATCGTTCAGGCTGTTTTGAGCTGTGAAAAAGTTTTCACTGTATGGGCATACTGCTATGGGGCCGCTGATGTAAAATTCCGGTAGAATGGATATGTTCAGCGTGTCTTGCCCTCCGCAATCGAGGTAACAGTTCTCATACTCTACGGTGACCCATTGTGGGTTGCCGAGGATGTTTGCTTGATCTTCCCACAAGACCGTGATGCGATGTGTGCCTTGGCCATCCAGTAAGACACCACCGCCTGAGACACTCCAGGAGAAGGAGGTGCCGCTGCCAAATTCTGTTATGGAGTATTCTTCTATACTTTGATAACAGACTTCTGTTGAGCCTTGAATTTCCGCTGCATCGGAAAGAATGGGGATGTGCACCCTGTTGGGCAAGGCGCAAGTAGCTCCATTGCAAGCGGGCGTGCTGAGTTCTACATAGCCTTCTTCTCCTTGCAGCCATTGCACTTCCACGAAGGGATCGGAGGGGCCTCCACCGGAAAGGATGGTGCCTTCCGGACTGATGTTCCAGCTGTAATTGCTGCAATTGGCTGTAGTGCTATAGGTAACCGTTTCTCCTTGGCAGACGGTGCCTGTACAAGTAATGTCGGGTACAAGGGCATCTAAAACTTTGACTGTCAGGAATGTCGTATCGCTGCAGTAGCAGTTGTTGCGTGCAATGAGCGACAGGGTGTATATGCCTTCGTTGAAATAGGTGTGTTCAGGGGTGTAGGTTGCAGAGAGTTGCCCGTCGCCAAAATTCCAGATGTAGCTCGTTGCACCTTCGCTTTCATTTAGAAAGCTTGCCGTTTGGCCAAGGCAGAGCGTCAGGGTGTCGTTTAGCGCTTCCGGCTGGGAAGTGAAATGAGCCTGGGGTTCCGGCAAAATGTTCACGCAGAGCTGGTCTTCACTGGAGCAGTTAGAGGGAAGTCCACAGCTCAGCTCTATGGTCATGGGTTGAGCACAGAAGGGGTCGGTTTCTGCGATTATGCTGAAGAGGTGTGTTCCTTCACAGAGGTTTTCCTGAGCTGGCAGGGGAGGGCTGAGGTTGGATTGTATGATGTCCGAAGAGATGCTGTAAGTCGGTGAAATGTTCAAACCCAGTGGGCCGGCAAATCCTATGGAGGCATTGCACTGGCCGCAATCAGGCGGGTGAATGATGTAGGGATAAAAGGGAGGGGGCAGGCAATTTGCAGAGCCACCACCTCCTGTTTGGTCGGGATCAAACACCATTACGGATTCGGTCAAGGTCTGGCCATTGGCGTCTGTGACTAAAATTTGCAGGGGGTCTCCCGGATTTACATCTTCAAAGAGGAAAAGGACACCTCCGTTTTCTTCTGAGAAAGATGTTGGGTAAAAAGGCAAAGAAAAGGGGAGGACGGCTTCTACGGTATAGGGTGACAGGCCGCCTGTTACGAAGACGAAGACGACGAGAGAGGAGTCTAAAGGATCCAAGTATTGGCCGGGAAAGGCTTGCAGAGGCAGATTTTCGTTGGGATAATTGTTTTCATCGGAGACGCTGAGGAATCCCTGACCTGCTTCGCCCCAAAGAACTCTGATTTGATGGCCGTTTATCTGGTGATCTTCAGCTCCTGAGACAGTCCAGATGACCTGGGCACTGGTGTCGTACAGGCCTTGGACTTCGTAGGTTGCCAGCGAATGTGCACAGACTTGTTGGCAGCTTGCCAGGCTATCGGGGCAAAAGGCGTCTAAGGCAACGATACTCAGCTGGTTGGCGGGGTACAGGGTAAAGCAGACTTCGGTGGGGCAGACACCCGCGCTGTCGTAGGCTGTTCCGCAGTATGTGCCCGGTTCGTAA
>Ga0256839_1003456_pt1 | contig 16264 bp, 14 predicted proteins | sample 354166metaG_FD_185968 | JGI IMG/M metagenome (GOLD analysis project Ga0256839, IMG submission 185968) | Hydrothermal vent microbial communities from Mid Atlantic Ridge, Atlantic Ocean - 354-166 | ecosystem: Environmental > Aquatic > Marine > Hydrothermal vents | place: Atlantic Ocean: Mid... | reverse complement strand
AAGAGTCTTACAGGGAATTATTTAACGTTCAGGTTGGCAAAGAGCTATTAACGGAGATACGGGAAAGTACAAACAGAGGTTTGGCTTTGGGTAGTAATTCTTTTGCTGCGCAAATAGAAAAGTTAACCAATGCCAGAGTGACAAAAAAGAGAATAGGTAGACCCAAGAAAAAATAAACCTTACACTGACCCCAGTTTTCCCAGTTTTCTCAAGGCGATATACGAAGCCACCGGATTGAGCCGGTGGTCGTTCACATTTAAGCTGCTGAAAGTTGAGTAACATGAAGCTCATTTCGATGTTGTTCGGCTTGCCAAAGATCATACTGTGATTGCTGATTTAACCAACTTTCAGAAGATGTATTAAATGCGATAGACAGACGAACTGCCATTTCTGGGCTAATGCCAGCCTTACCATTTAATATGCTTGATAAGGTTTTTCTACTAATACCTAGACCTTTAGCAGCATCAGTTACCGTTATACCTAATGGCTCGATACATAATTCTTTTAATACTTCTCCGGGGTGTGGGGGATTGTGCATTAACATAATTCACCTCTAATGATAGTCTTCATAATTTACAACCTCTGCATGAACTCCTTCAAACTTAAAAGTTACACGCCAATTTCCGTTAACTCTTACAGAGTACGTTTCAGCTCTATCACCTGACAATGGATGAAAGAATAAACCCGGTAAGTTCATATCTTCTGGTGAAGTAGAAACATTTAACCGACCTAAAATTAACTTTAGACGATTTGCGTGCTTAGGCTGAATACCTGACTTGCGACCAGTTTCAAAGAATAACTTTAGGCCTTTATGCTTAAAACCCTGTATCATAGATGAATTGTAACCTATAACGTAACAGGGCTCTATTTATTTTTTGATCCTAACCTGTTCTAGGATGGTACAAGTGCCCAGTTGAACAACTATCGGCCAATTTTGATAGCTTATAAAGCTTGAATGATATGCTCACTAAACCCATAATGCACAATTCTTTTAAGACTGTGCATTTTTTATGCCTGTCACATAACTATTCAGGTATCCGTTTTGATTACAGCATCTAATATCACCATGCAGTTTGGCGAGAAGCCATTGTTTGAGAATGTTTCCGTTAAATTTGGTAATGGCAATCGCTATGGTTTGATCGGCGCGAATGGTTGTGGAAAGTCTACCTTTATGAAAATTCTTAGTGGCGAACTTGCACCAACAGCGGGTAACGTTACGCTTGATCCCGATATTAAATTCTCTGTCTTGGGGCAGGATCAATTCGCTTTTGAAGAATTTAGCGTGCTTGATACGGTTATTATGGGCGATAAAGAGCTTTGGAAGGTTAAAGCGGAGCGTGACCGTATTTATGCTTTACCTGAGATGAGCGAAGAAGAGGGTATTAAGGTTGCTGATCTTGAAATTGAATTTGGTGAATTAGATGGTTACACGGCAGAGGCTCGTGCAGGTGAGCTATTACTTGGTCTAGAAATTGCCGAAGATTTACATTGGGGTTCTATGAGCTCGGTTGCACCAGGCTGGAAACTACGTGTTCTACTGGCGCAAGCGTTGTTTGCTAATCCTGACTTGTTATTGCTGGATGAGCCAACCAATAACCTTGATATTAATACTATTCGCTGGCTTGAAAATATCCTTAATGCGCGTAAAAGTACGATGGTAATTATTTCGCATGACCGTCATTTTTTAAACAGTGTTTGTACCAATATGGCTGATTTGGATTATGGTGAGTTGCGTTTATTTCCTGGTAATTATGATCAATATATGACAGCAGCTACTCAGGCGCGTGAGCAGTTGCAAAATGAGAATGAGAAAAAGAAAGCAAAAATAGCAGAGCTACAACAGTTTGTAAGTCGTTTTTCGGCAAATGCCTCTAAAGCAAAACAGGCAACATCACGACAAAAACAGTTAGATAAAATCGAATTAGCACACATTAAGCCATCTAGTCGTGTGAACCCTTACATTGTTTTTGAACAAGAAAAAAAGCTTTTCCGTAACGCACTAGAAGTGAAAGGCTTAAGCAAAAGTTTTGACGAGCCTGTTTTCCAAGATGTTGACCTGATGGTTGAGGTGGGTGAGCGTATTGCGATTATTGGCCCTAATGGTATCGGTAAAACAACCTTGTTGCGCTGTTTGGCAGAAGATATTAAACCCGATAGCGGCTTTGTAAAATGGTCTGAAAATGCCACGCTTGGATACTACGCACAAGATCACGCCCATGACTTTGAAGATGGTGAAAGTCTTTATGATTGGATGAATAAATGGCGTAATGAAGATGACGATGAGCAAGCAATTCGTTCGGTGCTCGGTCGTCTATTATTCTCAAAACACGACAGTGAAAAATCGGTTAAGGTGATCTCGGGTGGTGAGCAGGGCCGTATGTTATTTGGTAAGTTGATGTTGCAAAAAGATAATATTTTGCTGATGGATGAGCCAACCAATCACTTGGATATGGAATCTATTGAGTCACTCAATTTGGCGTTAGAAAACTACGATGGCACGTTATTCTTCGTCAGTCATGACCGTGAGTTTGTAAGCTCGTTAGCGACACGTATTATTGAAATGACACCTACGGGTATTAATCAATACACCGGTACTTACGAAGAGTACTTGGAAAGTCAAGCATCTTAATATTCGGGCTACTCTGAAAAATCATTCGTCAAACTTTTAATCGCAGCGTTTAGTCCTAAATCATCGAGTAAAGTAGGGCGTAAGTCACGTGAAATCCTCCGCACTTCTTGCATTGTGTCACTTAAAATCTCACTGGCATCATCAAGCGCTGTACTAACCTCTTGTTGTTTACTGGTAGATTGTTTGGTTAACTTTTGCTTTGCACTATCCAGTTTGTAACTCACTGAGACTAAGAGTTGATTGATGCCATCATGCAATTCGCGTGATACGCGTTTGCGTTCATCTTCTTGAAAGTTGACCGTTTTATGAGTGAGTTCACGCATCTTTTGAGTCGCCATTTTGCTTTCAGAGATGTTGATTAAAAAGCCGGTTAAAGCGGTTAATAATGTAGCAGCTATCGCAATTAATGAGGTTAATAATAAGGTGTCATTGGTGGATTTTTGGGCTTTAGATTTTATGCCCGTCACACCCGCATCAATGTCATCAATATAAAGTCCTGTACCTATCATCCATTGCCACTTATCTAAACCAATTGAGTAGCCCAGCTTTTCAATGGATTTCCCACCAGAGGGTTTATCCCATAGGTAGCGTGTGTAGCCACCGCCATTTTTTGCTTGTTGAATCAGTTCGCGAATAAGGTATTTGCCATTATCATCTTGAAAATCAAATAAATTGCGACCTTCAAGCTGTGGTTTTCGAGGGTGTACAATATTGGTGCCTTTAAAGTCATAAACGAAAAAGTAGCCGTCTTTACCAAACTCCATGTTTTTGAGGATATTATAGGCTTCCTGTTTGGCATATTTTGTATCAATACTCGTATTATCATAGGCACTTTTAACAGCTGAATATGCTAGCCCCAGATAGTTTTTTAATTCTGCTTTTTTTGAGGCTAGTAGCTCAGCTTCAAACGTTATTGCCTGTGTATTTGCTAGTTGTTTGGTTTGTTTGATAGTGAATAACGTGATAACTGTAATCGCAACGATAAGCGGGATAAGTGTCAGTAAACTTATTTTTGTTTTATACGGAAGAGATGTGAAAAATGCCATAATGGAAGGATAGCGAGTTGACACAAAAAAAGCCATAATTCTAGATCCCAAATAATACTTGTAAAACAGGAGTTTTACGTGAGATCAGACGAAGTAGATGTTGTATTAATTGGTGCAGGTGCGATGAGTGCCACGTTGGCATCAATGCTGAACCAGCTTGATCCAACGTTATCTATGACGATTATCGAGCGTTTAGACAAACCATTACAAGAAAGTAGTGCAGGGTGGAATAATGCTGGTACAGGGCATGCCGCTTATTGTGAATTAAATTACACGCCGCAATGTGAGGATGGTTCGGTCGATGTTCACAAGGCATTTGGTATCAATGCGCGGTATGAGGTAAGTCTTCAATATTGGTCATATCTGGTTAAGCAGGGTGTATTGCCTAAGGCAGAGAATTTTATTAATCCTGTGCCGCATATTAGTTTTGTCTGGGGTGAGGATAATGTCGATTTTTTGCGTAAACGACGGCAGGCGTTAATCGGGCACCCTATGTTTGCGAATATGGAATTTAGTGATAATTTTGAAGAGTTAAGTGAGTGGATGCCATTAGTCATGCAAGGTAGAAACCCACAACAACCTGTAGCGGCGACACGGGTCGCACATGGCTCAGATGTAAACTTTGGTGCGGTGAGTCGTTATATGTTGGATCATTTGAAACCACAGGATAATGTTAACTTATTGTTGCAGACAACAGTGGAAAGTATTACTCAAGGCGCTGACAAACGTTGGCGTATTCAAATTAAAGACCTGAGCGCTAAAAAGGCTAAAGGCGATAATTCTCGTCACATAAATGCTAAATTTGTCTTTATTGGTGCAGGTGGTGCAGCATTATCCTTATTGCAAAAGTCTGGAATAAAAAAGGCTAAAGGTTATGGTGGTTTTCCTGTGAGTGGCCAATTTCTAGTCTGTAAAAACCCTTATGTTGTTAAACAGCACCTTGCTAAAGTCTACGGTAAAGCTTCTGTTGGTGCTCCTCCAATGTCAGTTCCGCATCTTGATACGCGTTATATTGACGGGGAAACGGTTTTGTTATTTGGACCGTTTGCCGGGTTTACGACCAAGTTTTTAAAGCATGGTTCGGTGTTTGATTTATTTAAGTCACTACGCTTGAATAATATAGTACCGATAATGAGTGTTGGGCTGAAAAACTTAGGGCTATTGAGTTATTTAATCAAAGAAACATTTCAATCACCTAAGGCTCGTTTGAAAGCATTAAAGAGCTATTATCCTCAGGCAGTTGAAGCTGATTGGTCTTTACATATTGCTGGGCAACGGGTGCAAATTATTAAGCAAGACTTAGAGAGGGGAGGTGGGAAGCTTCAGTTTGGTACTGAGGTGGTTTATGCCGATGATAATAGCTTGGCTGCATTGTTAGGTGCATCGCCTGGTGCATCGTTGCTAGTCCCAATTATTTTGGAAATTATTGAAACTTGCTTTCCAGAGCGTTTGAAAACAGATGCGTGGCAACAAAGTATACGCAGAATGATCCCATCTTACGGCATTTCTATCGTATCGAATCAAGACTTGTTTATGTCGATATGCGAAGATACTTTGAAAACTCTCAAGTTGAGACTTAGGACTAACCAGTCCTCGGACAGACTTTAGGGTAGTTCGTTCAGCTCATCTGCGCCTTCTTTTTCAGGCGGAAGCAGTGCTTCGCGGGTTACGCCCATCATAATCAATGAGCTACTTGCTACATAGATAGAGGAGTAAGTACCTACAACCACGCCAATAATCATTGCCATTGAGAAGCCGTGAATGATCTCGCCACCAAGGAAGAATAGCGCAAGCAATACCAATAGTGTTGTTAGTGATGTCACTATGGTACGTGAGAGCGTTTGGTTGATGGAGATATTGATTGACTCTTCAGAACTGGCTTTACGCAACTTTAAATAATTCTCGCGAATACGGTCAAATACGACGATGGTGTCATTCAGTGAATAACCGATAATGGCGAGCACCGCTGCTAAAATCGTAAGGTCAAATTCAATACGGAAGATGGAAAAAATACCGATAGTGATAATGACATCATGTAGCAACGCTACAATTGCGCCGAGTGAGAAGCGAAATTCAAAGCGTAAAGTCACGTAGATGAGAATGCCTGCTAATGCCAGTAGCATAGCGACGCCACCGTCATCACGTAACTCGTCACCAATTTGTGGGCCGACAAATTCGACACGGCGCAACACAATATTCGGGTTGTCTTGTTTTAAAACGGCATAAATCTGATCGCCAATTTTGGCTTTTTCATTAGATGTTATTTTTTTTGTCTTATCCGTTTTTGGTGGAGTAATACGAATTAAAACATCTTTGGCTGTGCCAAAATGTTGCACCTGCGCTTCAAACTTAGCCTCTGCTAATTTTTTACGAATCGGTTCTACATCGGTTGCTTCGGGGTAGCCGATTTCAATTACGGTACCGCCGGTAAAATCTACACCGAGGTTTAAACCGTTGACAATCAAAGAGCCGATAGAGGCAATTATTAAGAGAGCCGACAACATCATTGCAGGTTTACGTGCGCCGACAAAGTTTATGAGTTTCTCTGTTGTTGTTTTTTTTGCAGTCATTTTTATATCCCCTATATGCTCAGCTTTGTGATTTTTTTGCCACCGTAAATCATATTTATAATGGCACGGGTGCCAAAAATAGCGGTGAACATGGAAGACACAATGCCAATGGCAAGTGTGGTGGCAAAACCTTGAATAGGGCCTGTGCCCATGCCAAACAAAACAATCGCCGCGATTAAGGTAGTGATATTGGCATCAGCGATGGTTGAGAATGCTTTTTCATAGCCCGAATGAATCGCGGCTTGTGGCGTTAAACCATTTTTTAATTCTTCTTTTATTCGCTCAAAAATAAGCACATTCGCATCAACTGCCATACCCACCGTTAGTACGATACCTGCGATGCCGGGCAAGGTTAAGGTTGCTTGCATTAATGAGAGTATTGCGACGATTAACACTAAGTTTAAGGTCAGAGCCATATTCGCTACCAAACCAAAGACCTTGTAATAAACAGCCATAAATATAAGCACTAAAATAAAGCCGATAATAACTGAATTAAAGCCAGCTTTAATATTATCAGCACCCAAGCTTGGGCCTACAGTTCGCTCTTCGACTATGTAGATAGGGGCCGCTAATGCGCCTGCGCGTAAGTCTTCTGCGAGTAGGTGAGCTTCTTGAGGAGAGTCCAAACCATTAATCATAAAGCGTTTACCCAGTTGAGACTGGATTTGTGCAATACTGATAACTTCTTTTTTGGTGACACGTTTTTTATGAATAGTGCCATCGTCTAATTTTTTAGTGATGTATTTGTCTTCAATATAAACCACTGCCATCAATTTTTTGATATTCGCACCTGTGATCTTTGAGAAGCGCTTTGCGCCCGATGCATCCAATGAAATATTGACGGAAGGCATTTGTTGCTCATCAAAACCGGCTGATGCTTGGGTGATGCGATCCCCGCTTAATATAATTTTACGTTTTAATAAAACCGGTCTACCGTTACGCTCTTTGAATAGTTTAGAGCCGGCGGGTATTTGTCCGCTAGCCAATGCTTGTTGGGCATCATTGCCTTCATCAACCATGTGAAACTCAAGTGTTGCGGTGCCACTGAGTTTTTCTTTAACAGCGCTAGGGTCTTGTACACCAGGGAGTTGAACAACTATTCGTTCGAGTCCTTGTTGTTGAATAATAGGTTCGCTAAGTCCAGTGCTGTTTAGCTTGCGGCGTAGGGTAATAATGTTTTGTTGTAAGATAAATCGCTTGGCATTTTTAATATTTAAGTCGGTTAAGGTTGCCGTTAAACCAAAACCTTTTTCAGTGTCAGCTTTAGCGAAGTCAACATCAGTACGGTATTCGCGTTTTAAAGCCGTTTGTGCATTATTACGCACTGTTTCATCTTTAAATAATAAAATAAGACTATTGGGTATTTTGTTGTACTTTTTTATGCCGAGGTAGCGGAGTTTTTTCTCACGTAACAGTGTTCTAAATTCATCTTTGTGGCGGTCTAGTGCTTTGGAGATAGCGACTGACATATCCACTTCCATCAAAAAGTGCACACCGCCGCGTAAGTCTAAACCTAGGTTCATTGGCTTGGCAGACATTGATGTTAACCATTCGGGGGTGGTAGGTGCTAAGTTAAGTGCTGTTTTGTACTCGTTTCCTAAAGCCTTTCGAATCGTTTCTTGTGCCGCAAGTTGGGTGTCGGGCGTATCAAAGTGAAATACTGCATTTTGGCTGTTGATGTCTGTGTCAATTGATTTTACTGAAAGTGAAGCCTCGGCTAGTTTGCTTTTAATGGTTTCAATAGTCCCAGTGCCAAGTAGCGTGGTTTTCTCAGCCGGTGTCACTTGTACCGCAGGCTCAGAAGGGTAAAGATTTGGTAGTGCATAAACCAATGCAATCACAGTTACGGCGATGAGCAGAAGGTATTTCCAGAGAGGATAACGATTCATTATTATTAACCCAGTTTGTTTTTTGTTTATTTTTTAAACGACTAATTTTAACTACTTTTATATTGCTGGTAGTTTATTGCTTGAAGCTGAAAGAGAGCTTAATAAAAGCTCTTAATTATAATTATTCGAAGATAAATTAAATGCCCTTCATGGTGCCTTTTGGCATAATTGATGTGATTGCATGGCGTTGAATTTTTACATTAGCGCTTTCTGAAACTTTGAGCTCTACAAAGTTATCGCCCATTTTTACAACTTTACCTAAGATTCCGCCGCTAGTGACTACTTCATCACCCTTGTTTAAAGCATCTAACATAGTGGAGTGCTCTTTAGCTTTTTTAGACTGTGGACGGATAATCATGAAATACATGATGCCGAAGAATAAAGCAATCATAAAAATAAGCTGTAAACCGCCACCTTGTGGTGCTGCTTCGCCTGCTGCCATTGCGTCTGATATGAAAAAGTCCATTGTGTTCCCCGTTAAAATACTACTGCTAAGAAGTGTTACAAATTATTCATGTATTATGCCATGACTATTATTGTGTCACTAGGTTAAAAACTTTGAGGTATGAATATATGTTTCTTTTATTTTATTTCAAGCGCTTTCCCATGGAAAATTTATAACCTCTTGAATGCTTTTGACGTTAGCAAGAGTCATTAGAATGCGATCTAGCCCAATTGCGACACCAGAGGTTACGGGCATGCCAGCCTTCATTGCGTGTAAAAAGTGCTTATCTTGAGTGATTATTGTTTGTTGGTTCGTTTTACGGTGTGCATTTTCAGTGTCTAATATTTCCAGATTGCGTTGGTAGCTGATCTCTTCTTGATAACCATTAGCTAGCTCACTGGTGCCTAGATAAACTTCAAAACGTTCGGCAACCTGATAGTTTTTTTCTGTTCGAAGTTGGGCGAGTGCAGATTGTTCGGCGGGATAGTCGATGATGAAGGTGAGTGATTTTTTATCAAATTCTGGTTCAATACAGTGAGTGAGTAAGGCATCTAGTAAAGCTTGTTGATCAAGATTGTTGGTCGCTAAACCGCTGATGTTTTTTTGCACGCAGTTTGCAAGTTCTCTCTGGTTTGTTTGATGCGGGTTAATGCCAAAGGTGTCTATAAAGAGCGTTTTATAGGCAATTATTACCGTATTTTTTTCTACGCTAGGTAATAAGGATAAAAGTAACTCGGTAACTTCTTGAATGAGTTGGTGATAGTGAAAGCCAACACGGTACCACTCTAGCATTGTAAATTCAGGGTTGTGGTTGCGACCTGTTTCGCTTGCCCGCCAAACCTTGCAGATTTGATAAATATCGCCACTGTTATCAGCAAGTAGCCGTTTCATGGCGTACTCGGGGGAGGTGTGTAAATAACGGGGTGAGTTATCTTGTTTTATTTCTTGGTTTAATTGGAAAGATTCTATAAAAGGGTCGGTATTGCCTGCTTGTGAAAGAGCAGGTGTTTCTACCTCTAATACGTTTTTTTGCAAAAAAAACGCCCGAATGTCATGTAACATTTGGGCGCGGAGCTGGCGAGTTTTATGGGCGGTGGCAGGTTTCCAACTCATGTTCGGTTTGTTTTTATGCTTCGAAAAGTTAAGCTTCTTTGGCGCGTGATAAATATTCACCTGTTCGTGTATCAATTTTCACGACCTCACCTTCTTCTACAAATAACGGTACTTTTATTTGTGCTCCAGTTTCAACAATGGCTGGTTTTGTCGCACCCTGCGCAGTGTTGCCTTGTACGCCAGGATCACACTCGGTAATTTTAAGTTCAATAAAGTTGGGTGGGGTAATGCTTAACGGCGCTCCATTCCATAGGGTGACGATATATTGTTCCTGTGCTTTTAGCCAAAATTTAACGTCGGTGACAGCGGCTTCGCCAGCAGCATGTTGCTCGAAAGAAGTAGGTTCCATGAAGTGCCAGAATTCACCATCTTCGTAAAGGTACTCCATATCAATTTCCATAACATCGGCAGCTTCTACCTTTTCGCCAGATTTGAAGGTTTTTTCAATCACGCGGTTGGTTTTTAAATTTCGAATACGTACTCGGCTAAACGCTTGGCCTTTACCGGGTTTGACGAATTCATTTTCTACAATCGTGTAGGGGTCTCCATCCATAATAAATTTGAGTCCGCTTTTGAATTCGCTGGTATTATAAGTCGCCACTGCTGTACTCCCTTTTAAATCTAATGTTCCAATGTATAAGCCTATGATAACTGGTATTGCGCCACAAGATAAAGATGATTCTCAGGAACTTGCTAATGCCGCATGGAAATCAGCATTAGCAACAGCGGTTAGAGATCCGCGAGAGTTATTGGCACTGCTGAATTTAAATGAAAAAAAATATTTAGATAAAATAAGTGTTAATGAAAAATTTAAATTATTAGTACCATTATCTTATGTGGCTAAGATGAAAAAAAGTGATTGGCATGATCCTTTATTAAGACAAGTGTTGCCGTTAAAAGATGAGGCTATAAAAGCATTTGGTTTTTTATCTGATCCAGTGGGTGACTTGAATGCGGAAGTTTCTTCAGGAGTATTACAAAAATATCATGGTAGGGTGTTATTAATAACCACAGGGGCTTGTGCAGTTCATTGCCGTTATTGTTTTCGACGGCATTTTCCTTACGCTAACTCAGTGCCTGATAAAGCACAGTGGCAACAGACCTTGGCGAGTATTAAGAGCGACAAAACAGTTACCGAAGTAATTTTGAGTGGTGGAGATCCTTTGATGTTGTCGGATGAGCGTTTACGTTCAATGTGCCAAGACCTTGCTACTATCCCACATATTACGACGTTACGTTTCCATACGCGTGTGCCACTATTTTTGCCGGAAAGGGTGACAGCATACTTTATTCAATGGTTGTCTGAATTGAAAGTAAAAGTGGTAATGGTGTTGCATGCGAATCATGCGAATGAGTTGGATAGCGAGTTCGCGAGTATTATGCGAAAGTTTTCTCAGTGTGGCGTGGTTTTACTTAATCAATCCGTGTTATTAAAAAATATTAATGATGATGCAGATAATTTAGTGCTGTTAAGCCAGCGTTTATTTGAATGTGGTATCTTACCGTACTATCTGCATCAGTTGGATAAGGTGCAAGGGGCTGCTCACTTTGAAGTAAGCAACGACAAGGTGCAAAGGCTTCAACAACAATTAAGAGAGAGGTTGCCCGGTTATTTAGTGCCACGATTTGTTAAGGAAGTTTCGGGCAAACGGTATAAGCAACCTCTCGAATAATGACTAAAGCAGTGCTATAATTTTAAGCACAAGTATTACAACAATAATAATAAAAAAGGTTTTATCAATGGCTTACGCGCTATTTTCTAAAAAGAAAAAAACTACAGAGCAAGCTTCTATAGATCCAATGAGTTCTATTGATATACGTACTGCTGCAAAAGCAAAAGCGTGGGTCGCAACGTTACCAATGGCAGATATGGGTGAAATGACACGACGCTTGTATGTCGGTGTTTCTACTTTAAATCGGGATGCGACTTCTCCAACAGATCGAATTGATGCTACTGAAGTGTTGTTACCTTATGTTCAAATGGTGTTAGAGAACCTTGATCGTCATTTTTTCGTACGTTCATTGCCATTACCTGAAAGAAGTAGCAAAATCTTCGAGCTTAAACAATCGTTGCTCATGGAGGTTGCAGGTTCCTACCAACTATCATCACTTGAAATTTTGACAAAAAAGTCAATATCAAAAAAGAAAGCATTGTTGTCAGTAGGCCGTGCAATGGGCATTATGTGCCAAGTTCTTATGAATGGTTATGAAGTTTATGCTAAGCCGAAGGGTAATTTATGGCATGATCTTCATCATCTTTATTTATTGGCTTGTGAGAATAATTTTGATACCAAAAAAATCCCTAACAATACCCATTTTAATAATGCCGACACCATAGAGGAGCATTATAAACTTATTAATTTGGCAGCTTTGGCTTCACCTAATACCTTACGTCAAGGTGAGATAATGCGCTTGAGAGAATTTTTTAAGGCCACTCTTAAGGAGTGTGCAATTGTTTCCAATGCAGATAAAATACAAGGTAAATATGCACATATTGCTTTGATGAATAGTGATGAGCCTGCCACTTTGATGCCAATAGCTGATTTAGTCAGTTCACAGACGAGTCGTGTCTTTGATTTGTCAAAAGTTATTGCTAGGTTAGAGCAGTTTTCTCACTTAAGCGCACCAACAGACTTGGGTACTCATGATTCTTGGCCTATGTTGACGCATAGTTTGTCAATGCGGTTAATTCATACATTAACAACAATCAAAAATCGCCGCTACAAACGTTTTCCGCGTGAAGAAAAGGCTACTTTAGTTATACGAATGGTAGATGTGCTCGAAATTATCAGAGAAAATGAAGTGGCTTCTTTTTCAGAACAACTTAATCAAGATATGGAAGATGATAATATTTATGAAGCTTTAACATCAGGTGAGCAAGTATCAAGTCCTTGGTCAGAAGTTGATACCTTAGCTGAAGATCGTGATATCAAATTACATACATGGAATATTAGTAATAGCAGTACTGGTGGTTATGGTTTTAGTCAAATAAAAAATGAATCTAGTATGGCACGAGTGGGTGAGTTAATTGCTATTAAAGACGAAAAGGATGAGTCAGAATCATGGCAGGTTGCAGCAATCCGTTGGTTAGATGCTTTCAGTGATAAGGGTTTGCGTATGGGGGTAGAAATTTTATCGTTACAGTCCACAACCGTTACAGTTGAAAAAATATTAAATCGTGAAATTACCCAGAAACTTCCTTTAGAAGGGATTGTGCTACCAAAGATTGAAGGCGCAAGAGAAGAAAGTAATCTAATTTTTCCTGGTTTCATTTTTCATGTTGATGATGAGATTGTGATGACAATTAATTCACAGCCACAGCAAGTTCGGATTACTTCGGTTGATGATACAATAGGGAGCTTTTCATATTGCTCTTATGAAGGTTTTGAAACTGAAAACGCAGAAGAAGGTTCGGTAGAGTCTTTTGATGAAGTTTGGGAGTTTTTATAAGCTGAGACCTTTTTAGTACGAATCGGTGGCGAAAGAAACGGCTAAAGCTATAATAATCGAGTTATTAAAAGTTGAAACTTTTTAAGAAAAATAATATTACAATTAAGGATGATAAAACATTGAAAAATTTTCTCCCATTTGCTTTGCCCTTAATCGGTGAAGATGAAATTACAGAAGTTGTTGATACATTACGTTCTGGCTGGTTAACTACCGGTAAGAAAACGGTACAGTTTGAAAGTGACTTTGCTGAGTTTGTGGGTGCATCGCATGCACTAGCGGTAAACTCTGCAACTTCAGGCTTGCATTTAGCGTTAGAGGCAGTGGGCGTTGGAGCTGGTGATAAGGTTATTACCACTACTTATACTTTTACCGCTACAGCTGAGGTAATTCGTTACTTGGGCGCAGACCCTATTTTGATCGATATTGAGCCTGATACGTTTAATATGAGTCCTGAAAAACTTCGTCAAGCGATTGCTGAAAACGATAATATTAAAGCAATCATGCCCGTGCATTTTGCTGGTCAATCTTGCGATATGGATGAAATCTTAGCGATTGCCAAAGAACATGACCTTAAGGTCATTGAAGATGCTGCTCATGCCTTACCCACAACGTATAAAGGCACAACCATTGGCTCAATATCGGATATTACTGTTTATAGCTTCTATGTGACTAAAACCATCGCAACCGGCGAGGGGGGAATGATCACGACAGAAAATAAAGAGTACCGTGATCGTATGAAAACTATGCGTTTGCACGGCATTAATCGTGATGTGTTTGATCGCTATACCTCTGACAAACCTTCTTGGTTTTATGAGGTCGTTGAGCCAGGTTATAAGTACAATATGACTGATGTCGCAGCCTCTATCGGTATTCATCAATTAAAACAGGCGAATGCTTTTCAACAGCGTCGTGAATGGATTGCGAATCAATTTAATGAAGCCTTTGCTGATTTACCCATGATGACTCCATCTGTTGCTCGCCCTGATGATACGCATGCGTGGCATTTGTATGTATTGCAGCTTGACCTTGATAAATTGACGGTTAACCGTGATAAATTTATTGAGTTGATGGCTAAAGAGAATATTGGTACATCCGTTCACTTTATTCCTTTGCATCTTCAGCCTTATTGGCGTGATCGTTATAATTATCAGCCAGAAGATTATCCCGTTGCATTGGATGTATTTAATCGTGCTATGAGTTTGCCGATTTACCCAAAAATGACAGATGATGATGTTCAGAATGTTATCAATGCTGTAAAGAAAGTTTCCAAGGAAGTATTAAAATAATGTTGGCTAAACGACTTTTTGATTTAGTATTTGTGATACCGGGTTTACTGGTGTTATCACCTGTGTTTTTAGTGGTGGGTTTTCTCATAAAATCTAAAGATGGTGGTGAAATATTTTTTAAGCAAACACGAGTAGGTAAGGGGGGTAAGCTGTTTAAGGTATTAAAGTTTCGCACGATGGTTGTGGATGCCGAAAAAATCGGTGCTAAAGTAACCACAGGTGATGATGTTCGCATTACTCCAGTAGGTTCTTTTTTGCGTAAATACAAATTAGACGAGTTGCCACAATTACTTAATGTATTAATCGGTAATATGAGTTTAGTCGGGCCACGCCCTGAAGTACCTGAGTATGTAGAGTTTTATCCAGAGGAGACTAAAAAAGTTATTTTCTCCGTACATCCAGGAATAACGGACACCGCATCTATTGAATTTGTGAATGAAAATGAAATGCTCAGCGGTTCAAAAAATCCAGTTGAAGATTATAAAAATAAAGTACTGCCTATAAAATTAGGCTACAGCATGGAGTATGTAAAAACACGATCATTGTGGGTAGATTTTAAATTAATTTTAAAAACTGTTTCTGCAATCGTGGCATAAAGCTTTACTATGATAAATCAAATTAAACAATATCTGCTAACACGCACTAGAAGGCAGAAACGTCTTATTATAATACTGATTGACTCAATATTATTGCTGGGTGTTTTATGGATTGCTTTATCATTAGGTAAAAACCAACTTTTATCCCCTGTTGGTAGTGAGTGGCTAGTCTTCCCGCTTATGTTAATGGTAACGCTACCTATTTTCTTTAAGTTTGGTATTTATAAGGCGGTATTACGCTATTTAAAAAACCAAACCATTTCAACCATCCTTTTGTCAACGCTGATATCAACGTTGGTTTGGGCGATCATTGTTAAGTTTTCGGGCTTGTTAGATTTAACTAAGTCAGGTGTCTTATTATATTGGCTAGGCTCTTTCTCTTTAATTGCCGGTAGTCGTTTGCAAGTACAAAAGTGGCTTTATGGCGCACCTAAAATTACAACAGAAAGAAAGAAAGTTTATATTTATGGCGCGGGAGAAGCTGGTACAAAATTAGCCGCATTGTTAAGCAATGAAGCAGGTTATTTTGTTGAAGGTTTTATTGATGACGACCAATCGCTAAAAGGCTGGACGGTGCAAGGCGTTACAGTTTCCATCTTCGATAAGGTTGCGCCTGTTTTAATGGCAGAGGCAGAGGATACTGAAGTGATTCTTGCAATGCCGAAAATCACCCGAATGCAGCGCCAGTTTATTATTGAGCGATTAGAGCCGTTTCCTGTAAAAGTTCGTATTATTCCAACTATTGGTGATTTTGCGAGCGGTAAACTTAGTGTGTCGGATATTAAAGATATTGATATTGATGATTTACTCGGGCGCGAGCCTATTAATCCTGACCCTGAGTTACTCCCTGCCAATATTACTGATAAGTTAGTCTTAATTACTGGTGCAGGTGGCTCGATAGGTTCGGAGCTTTGCCGTCAAGCACTAAGATTAAAGCCCATAAAACTAGTGCTGGTCGAACTTAGTGAGTTTGCGCTGTATCAAATAGACCAAGAACTGAGTGATGTGATGCGTGAGCTTGATTTTGATGTTGAAATCGAACGTATTCTTGGGTCATGTGGCGATAAAAAGTTACTTGATGGTGTTTTTGCAAATAATAAAGTACAAACAATTTATCATGCTGCAGCTTACAAACATGTTCCGTTGGTTGAAGAAAACCCAGTCGCAGGATTGAATAACAATATTTTTGGAACTAAGGCATTAGCTGAAAAAGCGCTAGAATCTAAGGTTGAAACATTTA
>Ga0256839_1003455_pt1 | contig 16271 bp, 26 predicted proteins | sample 354166metaG_FD_185968 | JGI IMG/M metagenome (GOLD analysis project Ga0256839, IMG submission 185968) | Hydrothermal vent microbial communities from Mid Atlantic Ridge, Atlantic Ocean - 354-166 | ecosystem: Environmental > Aquatic > Marine > Hydrothermal vents | place: Atlantic Ocean: Mid... | reverse complement strand
TTCATCATCAAGTAGTATTTTAGCTCCGCTCCCTAAAATAAATTCTATGCCTACAAAACCAGAACAGTTTATTCCGTTCAAGATGTTGTAGTTATTTCCACTGTCCTGATACCATGTTGGTTTCAAAATAGCATTGTCTGGCACTTCGAAAACCACTCTCTTGTTAACTACACCAACATCACTTGTAAACTTGTAATTTCCTATGAATCTGATAGTTACTTGCCCTCCGCTCGGAACTGAAGCTATGGCTTTGTTAACAGAAGCGAACGGAGCTGTCTGAGAACCATCTCCGCTTGTATCAGAGCCGTTCACTTGGTCAACATAGAAGGTTTTTGACATCATGCCCGGCACCGCATTGAGGGCTGATGTCAGGTTTGTCTTCGGAAAGTAGATGCCGTTCAGCTGATCCAAGTCACCTATCACATCTACCGTCCTTGCGTTCAGTTCCGCATCGGTCAATGGAGTATTTGTAAAAGGTGCGGGTCTTGGCATAGTTACATACCTCCTTCCGCAATCAGCCCAAGTCTCCTCGCTTCAGCTTCTATGTGAAAAAGGAGCTCACACACAATTTCCCTATCTGTTTCGTTCATATGCGAAAGTTTGAAGTTCGCCGCTTCCATCCCGAGAGCTTCTTTCATATTCCAGAGCCTCCATGCAAGGGCAGAGAACCCTAAAAGTCTTTCGGTTGGTGGTTCTTCTCCGTCTTTTGTGTATGCACACTTCCCTTTTGTATCGCACGGAGGCAGTCTGTCTTGCTTTTCAAAAGACTCCCTGCACGAAAAACAGCTCACATTCGGGAAGTCTTTTTTGAACTCAAGGAGCTCCGTCAATTTTTTTTCCCTCTTCTTCTACCACCGTGACAAGCTTCATGGCAGATTCTATGAGCTTGGGTATCAGCTCGGTCTCTTTCATAAGAGCGGTCAAAACAGGGCGTATGTACTCTTTCTTGAAAGGTATGTCTCTGCCTTGAGAGTCCTGCAAACCTTTCCAGCCTGTGAGAGCTTTTTCAAGAACCTCGAAAGCATACTTGCTCTGTAGCTCTTCTGGGATTTCTTCTTTTCCCTTCTTGCCCTTGTCTTTGGCATAGGCTGAGGAGATAAAAGAAATCTCATCAATTGTCAGAGGCTTGACGTAAAAGACCATATCCCCATGCTTGACCTCAATCCTTTCAAGTTCTGAAAGCTTAACGTTAAGCTTCATAGATTCCACACCTCCGTTGAAATCGTGTTTATCAGCTCCATGTAAACCTCTACGTTTCTTCCGCTCGGGACTTCTGAAGTCGTACTTTCAAGAGCTATTACCTCAATCTCGTTAGGTATCACGCCCGTACCTCCAACGTTTGCAGTTGAAACAGAAATGACTGCTCTCGGAAGGATAATTGCTATCTCGTGTCCGTCCCTTTTTACAAACCTCAGCTCTACCCTTATCTCTGACCCGTTTTCATAGAGCGAGAAAAAGTCATCTTTCTCGTACTTGGGAAGGGTGAACTTGAATGTTACCTCTCTCTTGCCGTTTCTTACAGGTTCATCCAGATAAAGGGAATTCTTTTGAGTCTGAGAAAGGTTGTTGCTCAGTTGAAACTCAAAAGAGGAAACGTTATACGCTGTGCCGTTTACTTTGAACATTAAATCTGCAAAAATCACAACATCGGGGACTCCTGAGTATGCAGAGGTGTCAAAAGTGAGTCTTCTGACATCGTAGCCAAGAAGGTCTACGGAACCTTTCACCATATCTCCTGCATTTCCCGACAGGTTGAGTCTGTTGATGAGCCCTGATATGAGGCTGTGTTGAGATATAAGCTTGTCTTGAATGACCGTTATTCTTCTACTCTTTACCGTGTTTGTAGTAAGCCCATCCGCTGTAGTCCAGCCCTCGTTAGTCCTAAAGTAATCCGTGGAAATGTCTAAATCAGGCTCTATCACGTGCCTATAAAAGCCGTTTCCGAGGTTCTGGACTGAATTAATTTGCTCATACCCAAAAGCGCAGAGAAAGAGAACCTCCAACCCCGTGTACGAAAGAGTAAAAGAAAAGTTCGCGTTAGCTGAAATCTTAGTGTTTATAGCTCTGCTATAGCCAGCATAGCTCACTAAAGAACCTTCTTTTACGAACTCCTTCTCTTTTATGGGTGACCCGTCCTCTATCGGAAGAACAAAGAAAGATGTTGCGGTATCCTGCCCCCAAGTGCCCGTTTTCTCACGACCGTAAAGAGTTTTAGTTTTATAGCCAGCTACTGCTCCCATATCAGGACACCTCTACCCTTGCTTCCTCCTGAACCCCGAGATTTCCTTCACCTCTAAGAACTATGAACTCAACCTTCTGAGGTATGATTCCTTCTCCGGAAACGGAAGTGTCTACGGTCTGGACTATTACCTTCGGGAGTATGAGCTTGAAAGCGTTAGTTCCGTCCGTTGCACTCAAGATAACACTTGTCTCTGTACCGTTTTCAAAATCAGCGTAGAAAGTATCCACCTCATATTTCGGAAGTGTGATAGAGAAAGAAACCTCACGCTTGCCGTTCCTGTCTATTGATAGAGGAGTTTTTGAGTTTCCTCTGACTGCTTGAAGCTTGTTGTCCAGCGTAAAGTTCAGTTCTGAAAAGTTGTAGGAATTGTTTCCCACCTGAAGAGTGCAGTCGGGAAGAAGGATCACCCTTCCGGGAGAGGCGAGATTGTCAAAGTCCGCAGAAGTGTTTAGCCCTGCTCTGGTGTAGTCCTTACCCAAAAGAGAGACCGAGAGCTGAAGTTTGTTGTCTCCTGTGGATATAGAAAGCCTTGAGATCTTACAGCCTACGAATTCGTGTATAGACACTCCCTTCTCCACCGCTACAGTGAGGGATAGGCCAACATCGGGTGTCAGGTCAAAGCTCGTTATTCCGGTATTCACATTAACGGTCTTTTTCCCGAAAGCAGCGTGAAGTATATCTTCAAAGTCCGTATAGGTCAGATCCGCAGATATATCCCCTGATACTTGTCCCCCGACGATATAGCTTGTTCTCTTCACTGCGGTTCCCACGAGAGTCGCTGAGTCATCTACTCTCTCCTGCTCTTTTGTGAGTCCCTCAGATGAAAAGGGAATCAGCTTCGTTACTTTTACCGCTGTTCCCCAAGATGTTTCCAGTCCTATTCCGAGCCTTGAAGCAAATCCTTTTCCTACAGGCATATCTCAAACCTCCAAGATTTCCACAAGCATACGGGCGTAGAAGAAGGGCTGATAGTAACCTTCATCGGTCTCAAGCCTCGTTGGATATGCCATTGCCACAGCCCCACCGAGAGTGTAATCACTCCTCAAACACTCCTTAATCAACTCTGAGAGGTCAAGCACTTTCTGGGTTGCAAGCGAAATGTCCTTTTCGTGTATCCCGTAGACGATGTACACCTGGGACTTTGATTCGTATTCGGTATTCGTCAGCCTTCTGAGTGTCTCACCGCTGGGCACGTATGCAAAGAAGGGGTGTTCGCTCTCTTTCGGTCTCTGTCTGAGCTTGTTACCGATGATGTGGGAAATAGTCCTTTTCAGGTTTGCAGAGGCATAGTCGCTGAGCGGTGTATAGCCTGCGAGCGTATTTCGAAGAGCGTCCACAACCTGCCACCTCATCCTCAGCCTCTACCTACCCTATCTCCTGTAAACGTCGCCGAACCTGCTACTCCAAGCGTATCAGCTCTAACCTGCTCAGTTTTCTCTTTGTAAAGCTTTTCATATAACTTCGCTTTCTCAAGAAGAACTGTATCCTCAAAGGTCGACTCCCTTATCAGCGCCCTGTAGGTTGCGTAATAAACCGCAAGAAGCCTGAGCGTGTCGTTCGGAAGAACTACCGTAGAAGGGTCTATTCCTTTGCTCAGAAGAAGATTGTCTATATAATTGTCCGCCTCCTGAAGGTCCGTCTCTTGCACGACAACTGTCTGTTCGGTTATGTCCGTAGTTGATGCGTACTTAGCCAAGCTTCAGCCCTCCCGCGAAGTTTTTAATAGAAAATCCACCCACGAGCGGGTTGTCCTTCCTCACCCCGAAAAACTCCCTGGGCGGTATCCCTCTTCGCGTCCCGAACTGGTGCCAAGTCGCTTTCTGTCGCTGGAAGGGAGCAGAGAAATAGACGACAACTCTGTCTTCTCCCACCCATCTCCAAGTGATTGAGTTGAGCATAGAACCTGTATCTATGAGGGCTTTTGAGCTTCCTTTCCTGCGCATGGTCTGAGGTTTCAGGGGCTGGAAGAGGTTTCCTCTGATGCCGGTTTGTTTATTGACCCCTTCTACGATGTTTTCAATCGTGATGTTTGCGGCTTCCGGCAGAACTTTACGCACTACCTTCCGTATAGAAGAAGAGAGGAGGGCACGTGCCCCCCTATCCCTGAGCCTTATCCTCAGCATTCTCCATCGACTCCTTGAAGCCCGACTTCTTTAGGAATGTAACCAGCTCTCTGTCGTCGGTCGTGAACCTGAAGCCTTTTCCGGTTTTCTCTCCTTCAAGCCTCTTCCCTTTATAGAGGACAAACCTGTAAGGACCTACAAGCTCTACACTACCCTGCTTCTTAGCCATAACTCAAACCTCCTTTAAGGCGCTGCGACGTTTTCAATCTTCCTCCACGCATTGAGGTAGCCTACCTTGATAGTGAACTCCTCAACTATCTGCCACTCCGTCCTGTCTCCTCTCTTGCCGAGCATCTCCCTTCTCTCGGGCCTGAGCGGTCTCTTTTCCACGAAGTTAGGGTCAAAGATGAATATGTCTCCGACTTTGATATTTCTGTCGTACATGATGGGTATCTCGCCGTAGTTCGTCACAAGAGAGGTGATTATCTGTCCGTATCTTGTGTCCTCCCTGTTCACCATGAGCTTCTGGTTATACCAAGTATTCACCACCCTCATGTAGTTGGGGTTCATCCATATCTGGACGTTCGGATTCAGCTCAAAAACCCCGTCGTTGTCCATCGCTATGAGCTCGTCTATGAGCATATCAGGAGTGAGAGCTACACCTCCGGCGTTGGTTTTGTTCACTATGAAGAAGTTGATACCTCCGAGAGTTCTCTCTGCGGAAGTCGCAGAGTCGTACCTGATGCCATAGAGAACGGACTTTGCCTTCAGGGCGTCAAGCCTGTTGAACTTCTGCCTGAGCTGTCTCTCTACCTCATCCGTAGCCCACTCAACCTGAACAGCCTCAAGAGTTCCCGAGACCGAGAGGTACTCCGAGAATATCTGAGTCACGTTCATGTACTTGGTAGGTGTAGAAACCCTTGAACCGATACCAACATCCGCACTCTCGGCGTTTGCGCTGGACACGACCTCGGCGGGCAGGTTCGGGGCGTGGTTCACCGCCGTGGTCCCCTGATAGCCCCTTACGACGGTTATCTGGTTGTTGGTGTAGTCAACCGCAGAGACCTTTACTCTTTCACCGTCCCACTCAAGTATGTCTCCGACCGCAAAGATATTTGCACTGGAAACGTCAAGAGTGGTAGAGGATGCCAGGATGTTCCCCGTAGTCCCGTCCACCGGACCGGTGACATTAGCTTTCAGGGCAAGTATCTCGTCCTCATACCAGTCAAGAGATGTCTGATTTATCCCACTGCCCGTTCTTATAGCCCTGAGTATCATCGGGGGAACTACACCGAGAGCCTGTCTTATAGGCTCGGTCAGAGGGGTCTGGTTCACGTCGTAGCTTGTGTTTTGCTGTCCGAGTGCCATCTTTCCTTACCTCCCTAGATTGTTAAAAACGACCTGAGTATTTCCTCTTTGGAAGGTGTCGTGCTCCTTCCCGGAGCATCACCTCCGACGGGAGGAACCGTTCCGAAGAGCCCCGCCTTCTTGGCTTGGGCTATCCACTTGAGTTGTTCAGCCTTCGGTAGACCTTGAGGAACCAGTCCCCTGTATTGCTCGGGAATGGACTCAAGCTCTGCGGAAAGCAGCTCATCAAGAGCCTTCTCCTGCTCTTCCACCTTCTTTTTCAAAGATTCGGCTTCGGTTTTGTACTGCTTTGCTTCTATCCTTCTTTTCGCAGCTTCCTGTCTGAGCTTTTTGACGTATTCAGGAGAAAAGCCTCTCCTTTCTGCCTCTTCCGCCTGAGCTTCCAGCTCCTGAGCTTCTTTTTCAATCCTCTCGCTCTCCTCGATAGCCTCCTGAAGCTCCTCGTCCATCATCTCCGCCTCCGCGGAAACATCTTCAGGGGCAGGTTCACCGAGTTGGGGTTGTTCCCGAGGCTCAACCCCTTCTTGTTTCTGCTCCTCTTTCTGTACATCCTCAGACATCACTTACCTCCTTGACAGTACCGTTGTAAAAGGCTTCTCGCCTTTCGGGCTACCTCCGAGTAGCCGTGCTGCCGGGATCTCGCTATTACAGCCCCGAGCAAATCACACCTGACCTTTCCCGTCTTCGGGTCTCTGTACGGAAACTTCCTCTCCTTAGGAAGGAGGAAATAGTCCGCAGGTAACTTCTTCCTCTTCTTCTGAGAGCCTATGACTTCCCTGACACTCTTAGGGATCGCTCCTTTGTTCTTTACCGCCTTCACGCTTTTGAATGTAGACAACCAAGGGAAAGACCGTTGAACGGTTGGTCTATGTCTTAATGACCTCAGGAACGGGCACAAGCCTGTGTCTGCAATTAGGGTGCAGACCGTAGGAAAACACGAGAGGATTGAGCTTAAGCCACTCTTCTTTAGTCCTAACCTTTCCAAGATTAGCCCTGCATATCGCGGATGTTCTCTCGTCAAGGGGACCTATATACCTATACTTCTTTGCTCCGAGCTCTTTGTTTACAAGGTTGAAGGCTTCCCTATAGGCTCTGTTGAGCTCGCTCCTCGCTATAGTCTCAAGTCTATACTTGGGAACAGCCCTGAAAAAACCATGCTCATCTATCAGCGCATCCATGACTTCGTTCAGGGTCATATCAGACACAGCGGAAGCCTGAAGGAGAACCCTTGAGACAGCGTTTTTAATGTCGTCCGTAGCCCCTTTGATTGCTATCTTCGTGGACTGATAGGAAGTTTTCACTAACTCGGGCGAAAGAACGATACCCTTTTCACCGAAGAGAAAGAGGGCATCCTTGAAGCCCTCTTCAAGAGCGGGGAAAAGATATCTGTTCACCCATGAGCTACTATCCTTTAGGTCAAGGATTTCGGAACCGAAAAGAGAGGTCAGGGCCTTCTCTACCTGAACCAAGAGCGGGGTGTATATCTCCGCAATAGCATTCGGGTCGTAATAGCGGGTTAACAGCTCTATGACCCGAGACGCGCCCTTCCGAACGGCGGAAAGGAAAGCCCTGACCGCCCTGTTTTCAGTCTTTGTTTGCTCCTCTATCCTTTTCTCTAACTTCCTTAGCCTTTCCTCAAACTCTTTCTCCGTCATTGATTGCCCTGTATCTCTTGTGCCTTAACTTTTAAAAAGGCTTCCTCGGCAGGTGTGACCGTTTCTATGTTCTCTTTGAACCATGCTTTATTCTTCTCATAAATCTCTATGGCTTCCTCCTCGGTCAGCTCGGGGTTCTTTGCTCTCAGGAAGTCAATAGGCGTAGCGAGGTAGTTTGCGAAGCGGAACTGCCAGTCAAGTATCTCATCCTTTGTAATAGGCTTTTCGGGCTGAGGATAGTCTATCCTGATACTCACGTTCTCGGGAAGGGTTTTGCCGCTGTGGGTTGCATAGACACGTAGGGACAGCTCTATCAGTTCCTCTTCGTAGGACTGAAATTGCACCGCTCTCTTTTCGTGCCACTCCGCAAGAGAGGACTGCTCCGCTATTATAGCTATTCCAGACTTCGCAGTTGAGCTGGTTATACGTATAGTGCTTTCGGGTATACGCAGGGACATAAGGGTCGCGTCTACGATGGAGTTGACGTACTCAAGAGCCTTTTCTATGTCCGCATTGGGATTGATGTACTTTGCGTCTCCGTCCGCAGGGACGCTGAGGTAGGTGTCAGGTCCTACGAGAGGTCTATAGCCCTGCGGAGCGCCTTTAAGAACGAGCTGACCGTGGGTTTCCAAGAGAACCGTCCAGTCCAGCTCGGTGAAGGCTTTGTTAAGAATCTCGTTCGCTTTCACGAGCCCGCGCCCTATAGGAAGTATGTCCCAGAAGTGGTAGAGAGGGTCTTTGTTCCTGAAGAAGACCAGCGGTATTCTCCTATACGGGTTTTCTGTCTCTTCTGTCTTCTTCCCGTCCACGAGCTTGAGGAAAAGCTCATCGGTCCACACGTGAGTGATTGAACGTATCCTCTCTCCGTCATCAACCCCCCAAGAGAGAATGACCACCTCGGGTTCGGTGGGGTCTTCCGGACTGATGACCACATCTATCATGTCGGGAGTGTAGATGAAGTAGCGCATTCTCTTTCTTTTCTCATCCCAGTAGGGACGAACGCCTACAAGCCCCGTGAGGAGGGTGAACTCGTCAACGTTCTGGAGTGTCCTCTGCAAACCTTCTATAGCGTTCTGCGCCCAGGATACCCCCTCTATAGTCCTTACAGCGGGTTTTCTGTACAGCCTCGCGAGAACGTCAACTATCGGAAGGACTATGTTGAACCAGACCTTCTGTCTCTTCTGGAAGTGCTCTTCACTTTCATCAGGGTTCTTCTGTATGTACTTTTCTTGAACGAAGTAGTAAAAGTCCAGTATCTTATCGGTTTCGTACTTCCTTGCGGAGTAGGTGTTCTCCCTGAGGACCCTTGCAACCAGCTTCATGAGGTCGTCCGTCGTCATTCCTCCGAATCCGTCCATCACATGACACCTCCACTATCCCAGACGGCCCTCTTGCGGAAGGTATAGAGGGCGTACCGGAGAGCGTCCATCGCATGGTCAAAGGCTTTCACAGGTCTGTCCTTGCTCTCCTCCCAGACATAGAGGGAGAACTCTTCTACGGTGCGCCTGCATCTCGGGCAGATAAAAAGTCTATCGTTCGCAAGGAGCTTCTTCACGTGAAAGATACCTGCAAGAACATCGTTATCCGCACGCTCTACACTGATGCCTTTCAGGCTCAGCTCCCTGATGAGACCTTTCGCAGAGGGGTCTGCGTACACAGTGGTGAGTCTTCTTGTCTGTATCTCGTAGACAAGCCGGTCAAGTGTGATATCGGGTGTGTATATTTCGTCAAAGATATAGAACAGGTGTCCGTTCGTCGCTATGCACACAAGGGCTGTAGGGTTCGTAGCCCCGAAGTCCAGCCCGCCGAAAAGGTGCCACGTTCCCTCCGAGAGGTCCAGCTCTTTGATGTGCCTTTCTGAGAACTCATCGTACACAAGTCCCTCTCTCTGCAGGTTCCAGTTTCCGTATAAAAGAGCCTGTTTCTCCAGTTCCGGGAGAGCCTCAAGTCTTTTCACATAACTGGGATCGTTTTTCAGGAGATAGGGGTTGTCATAGACCGTTGCGGGGATGAAGCACCTTGTCCTGCCTTCAGAGTCTTTCCTGATTTTCATCGGCGGAGCAAAGTCAACGAAGTATTCCTTGACCCACTTGTTCTTTGTAGGGTTCTTGGGGTCGGGGTTGGCAGTGCACCTGATGTACTTGGGGTAGCCCTTCGTCCCCCTGAGCCTTGATTTCATGTACTGGAACTGGAACTCATCAAAGTGGGTCAGCTCGTCAAAGCCTATGTAGTCAAACTCCGCCCCCTGATACCTGAGTACGTCGTTCTTGTGCTCAAGGTAACGAAAGAGGAGAACAGAGCCGTTGATGAACTCGTACTTTCTTTTAGTCTCTACGTACCGTCCTATACCCTCGGGGTAGAACTCCATAGTCTTCTGTATGAGGGTCTCCTCCAGCTCGGGATAGGTTCTTCTGAAAAGGATTATCCTGCTCCTCGGGTGTTTGAGAGCATAGGCGAGGGCATCCATAACAAGAGCAACGGACTTCCCGCCTCCCGCAGCCCCGCCGTAGAGAACCTCGTCCGCAGGACAGGCATGAAAAGCGGTCTGTTTAGCTGTGGGTTTGTAGGAGACCTTAACCTTCATCTATTTCCCATCCGTCCCAAGTTTTATCAGGGGTGGTAAGCTCTATCTGAATCTTCTTAGACTCGTCTCCTCTGAGACCTTCCCTGATCTCACGCTTGAGTTTGATACACTGAATCACTATCTCAACCGCCCGGGGCTTGTACTCGTTCATTGCTATCTCCTTGTACCGCTTCTGGAGCTCGTCAAGGTCGTTGTAGTCCGAAGCATCCGCCCTGTCAATCTCAGCTTGTATTTTCTCTGCAAGAGCCTGACGTTCCTGATTGCTTTTCTCTACCTTCAGTATCTCTTTCTGTTTGCGTTTTAAGTCCCACTTCTCTTTATGTTTTGCAATCCAGCGATAAATTGTGGTAGGATGAGGCGCATTTTTGCATCTTTCCTGCAAAACCCTTGCAATCTGTGCAGGAGACTCGCCCTCAATGTAGAGCTCCTCTACAAGTAAAAGCATATCCGCCTTAGTCATGAATGTCCTCCCACAAGACTCTTAAGCTTCTGAGAGAAGACACTGTACAGGATCCCCAGACCCCCTGTCGCTACCACCCAGAGGAAAAAGGTTTTTTTCTCTATAGCGTTGACTTTCCTCTCTATCTCTTTCATCGTCGCTTTCAGCTCTCGGACGTCTTCTTTCTGGGCGTCCGTTTTCTCCTCAAGCCTCGTCAGCCTCTCAATTACCTCTTCCATGCTTGCCATATCTATCCCTCAACAGCTTCAGTATCTCCCTAAGTTTCTGAGTGTAGCTATCCTGCAGTTGTTTGTTTATTAGAAAGTTTCTTGCGTTGTCTTTATCAAGACAGTAATGAGGTCCGTTGTCAAACTCATGCTTCTTCCACTCCACAGGGTAGTAGGCAGGCTCAGGCGGAGGTTCCGGAATGACAGGTTTGATATATCTGTATTCCGTTTTAGTCGTACATCCTATTAAGCTTGTCAAGAATATCACTATCAGAAGCGTTCTCAATTTTCTTAACCTCCTCTGAGGTTTGCTCATCCATCTCCATCTCCTTTTGACGAAGCGTGTTCACAAGGTTGACGTCATCACTGATGTTCTCTATTACCTCCTTCTGTTCTCTATTCTCTTCTTCAAGGTCCTCCTTCTCTTCCTGAACATGCCTGTAGCGCAGGGTTTGGAGGAAAAAGAGAAAGCCGAGCACGGCGGAGGCGAGAGTCATGAGCGCCACAAAAAAGTCCTTTACTTTCCCGAAGACAAACTCAAGCGCCTTTTCAAGCACTTTTCTTGACCTCAATCTTCACCTGACGAGAGAGCTTATTCACACTGTAGGCTACACCTATCAGCCACACGACCTGAGCAGGGATGTCGGGGATCTTTCCTTTCTGGAAAACTATGAAGGACGCCCAGACTATGTAGGCAAGAACGAGAAGAAAAGAACTGACCCTTGTGAAGCTGACCTTACCATCAGGTTCTTTGAACACCGTCGTCCTCCTTGAAATAATAAGCGTTCATAAGAACGGTATCTACATACTTCTGATTCACATAGGAGCCGTCTTCCCTCTTTGCGGGGTTGCCCTGATTGTAGGCTGAGACCGCATCTGAGATATTCCCGTAGCGCTCGTAGAGCCTTTTGAAGAACTTGATACCGAACAGAAGCTGACTCTCCCAGTCCTCAAAGAGTTTAGGCAGAGGAGGTTTGTATCCGAGCTCCCGATAGTTTGCTCCCATGAGCTGCATAAGACCTATGGAGGTTTTCTGAAAGACTATTTCCGTTTCTACGGAAGAAGAGTACTCCCTGTAAAAGTCTTCTGGTTTGTAGAGCCATCTGTAGCGAGATTCGTATCTTGCGGAGTAGGGGTTAAAACCCGACTCCGTTTCTATGATCCCGAGAACTATATGCTCATGCCCGACGAGACCCTGAGACTGACAGAGCTTCATGACTTCTCTAACTATCTCCTTCCTGTGCATCAGTTTTGAATGTAAGGCACGGAATAGAAAAACCGTTCAACGCTTCTTCAGGAAGGAGAGTATCTCCTCCGCATACCTGAGCTTCTCTTCCCCGTAGAAAGGCTGATGTATCAGTCTGAGCGCATCGTACAGAAGCTGGAGTTCCAGATAGGATAAACGCCAGTAGGTCTTCGAAAACTCCAGCTCTTCGTCTATTTGCTTGAGCGAGCTCTCCGAGAGGACGCTATAGTCTATCTCAAAAATGGAGCGTAGCTGAAAGTAAAGGCTTCTGAGTTCATACTCCTCTACACCGAGCCAGTCTTTGATCTCTTCTTTCAGCAGGGTCTTGATTTCCTTTGCCTTTTCCCAGAGCTCCTTTTGGCTGCGCCCCCTCCGCCAAGGCATTCAAAACACCTCCTCCCCCTGTATAAGGTGGTTCTTCACCTGAAAGTGCCCGCTCTCCTGAAGCTCTATAAAGGCAAAGCCATGAGTCCATTCATTTTTAGGTGAATAGTCGGGCTTTAAATCACAGAGACACCCTACAACCCAGCAACCCATAAGCTCGTCTCGTATGGTTCGTTTAGTATCTTCCTGCCTGCGATGATAGTGCCCGAGCAGAACGTTCTTAAAAGCTTTCCTTAGAAAGGAGATAGCTATGTTTACGCTCGCATAACTTCTGTATTCATGCCCGTGTATGATATCAAGCTCGCCTGCCTGAATAACCCTCTTGTCCCTGACATAAGCTATACCGAAGTCATCAAGCTTCAGGAATCTATCAACCTTAAGTTCTTCAAGCTCATAAAGCTCAGGAGCCTTCCTCGCAAGATAACGCTCAAGCCTTTCCTCGTGGTTCCCCTCTTTGTAGATAATCTTCGCGTCTTTGAAGATGGAGCGTATCCTGTCTAAAGCTCTGACAGCAAGCTCTCTTTCCCACTCAAGGTTCCTGCGTTCGGGCTTTTTCTCCCAAAAAGAAACGCTATAGAAATCAACTATATCGCCGTTAAGTATCAGCGTGTCTACCTCATACTCGTAGAGCTGTTTGAGGACTGTCTTGAGAGCGGTGTAGTCGTGATAGGGGAAATGAACATCAGAGATAATACCTATACGCCTCTCGCCTTCTATTTTATAGGGTTCTCTTTCGTTTGTGTATAGAGGCCGGGGTATGTCTATAACATCCACAGGAGTAATCTCACGAACATCCCTGAAACCTTCTTTTGACAGAAGAAATCGCACTATCTCAAAAACCGCACGAGCCTTAGCCTCTGATATACCATAGAGGCGAGCTATCTTGCGCCTTGATGGGAGACCCTCTTCCTTAGCTACTTCAAGGACTTCATTCACTATCTTTTCCATCCCCTTCCTCCAACAAGCCCCTCAGAGCGCTCCAGAGCTGTAGCTTATAAAGAGCTATACTTCTCCCAAAGGGAGGGCTGTCATGAAAAAGCCTAAGAACCTCTATTATTTCTTCCTCTTTTTTGGATTCAGGCCTACTCTCAGGAGAGAGAACCTTGCCGCCAATCTCAACCTCAGGAGGGTAACTGCTCCTGATTTTCCACTTCATCAATAGGGCACCATCCTTGAGTGTATCTCGTCTTTCAGATACCCATATTTCTGCGGGTACTTGAAATAAAGTGCTACCGCTAATACAGTCCTTGCGTCATAGTCCCCAAAATAGTCCCGAAGCTCTTCAATCAGTTCTTTCTTTTCTTCGTCACCGCCTAACATGACTGTAAGAGTCTCAAGGTCAGGAAGCATGGCTACACACCTCCTTTATTAGTCTTTGCCCGCCGGAGAGGAAGGGTCGGGGCGGAATTGCCTTCCTCTCCCGCCTGTGTCCCCGACACACGCAGGCTAATAGCAGGCTAATAACTATGCCCTGCACAGCTCACACACCTCTCCACAGAACATATCCAGTTGAGCATCTTCAAGCTCAAGTCTCCTGACAAGTTCCTTGGCCGTGATATGGTCTTTGAGGCGGGTGTTGTAGCCTCTTCTGTTTAGCTCCTGTCCAACCTCAAGGAGTTTCAAGATATTTCGCTTTCCTTCTTCGGTTTTCCAGCAGGCTTTGTAATCCTTCAAACTTCCCAAAATACAGGGATAACAGTCAACCCTTGTATGTCCCATCTTGTAGAGCGGATTAGGCTCTACCCCTTTCTCCTTTATGTATTCAAAAACCTGCTCTTCTGTCCAGTCCACTATGGGAAACCTACACCAGACATGAGAGAGCTTCTCAAGGTCTTTTTTTCTCAAATATCCTGTACTCAGCCACTCCGAGTATCTCCACGTATCTTCAGGACTGAGATGCCCGTATCTCTCTTTTCTCCTTCTGCTCTCTTCTGTCCGTATTCCCATCCAAAGTTCTTGAACGTCCTTCTTTCCTATTAGATACATAGCAACGGGGACTTGTTTCAGTATAGCAGTGCAGAACCTGAGCCTTGAATTGGGAAACCTCTTTTTAGCACGAATCAAACTCAATAGGTCATAATCGGGATTCCTAAGTCTGATAATTTCAATTCCGAGCTTCTGTTCAAGATACTTCAGATACTCATAGGTAATTTTGCTCTCAAATCCCGTATCTGTGAATATTGGAAGGACGTTCTTCTTTTCATGTTTCTCAATCGCAAGCAGAAGCGTTGCTGTTGAGTCCTTTCCTCCGCTAACAAGAACCGCTATCACGAATTACCTCCAGATTAGATCTCAGAACACTTATCTCATTTCCGTTTGAGTCCCTGACCACAACCTTTACACCTCCCTCATCCCGCACAACGGTGAGAACCTCCTTAGCTTTTGTATGCTTTACCTTTTGCCCTTTATAAAAGCGCCGAGTCTCTCCCATTTCTCAGCCTCCTTCATGAAGAACCACGCATTTTTCACATCACCCTTTTTTGCGCACTTGTCCGCACGGACAAATAGACGCTTCGCAAACCAAAAACAGATCCATGAAAAGACTCCTCTCACGCATTCCTCCCTGAGAGTATTGCCCGCAAACTAACGATTCTTGGTAACAACATCATCACCGCATCACGGGAGTGCTCCGAGCCTCTTTGCAAAGCTTTTTCCCATTCACTATCGAGCCTCAACCACACAACTCCATAAACCCTCTTAAACTCCGCCTTCCACTTGTTATGGTTGACAAGCTCAATATCAACTCTATGCTCATAGGCTATAGCGGACAGAAGTCCTATAACGAAAGCGGTTTTATGTTTGCCTCTTATCTCTTCTCTGTAGACTCTAAAATCTTCAACAACTAACCTCTCGGGAGAGTGCTCTTTTATGAGAGTGTTAACCTTGCTATATATCTCCCTGAGTCTGTCCCTCTCCTTAAAGTAGAGAGTTCCGTAATCTAAAAGGGTATTATCCTCGCCTACCGCCCAGCCCATAGCGGAATAACCGGGGTCAAAAGTCATAACCCTACACGAACCCGAGATGTTCATAGCTATAGGAACCTCCCATATGAAAGAGGTAAAGCTCTTTTTTAGCCCTCGTTATTCCCGTGTAGAGAACCCTTCTCTCACACTCAGGGTCTATCTCCGCAGAATCCAGAACCCTTCTCGTTATCCTTGTATCAAGTATGACTCTATCCGCTTCAAGCCCTTTAGCGGTGTGGATAGTCCCAAGTTTTATACTCGGGTTGACCCAATTATCATACTCACTAACCCTTTTAAGAAACTTATCTATCTCCGTCTTATCCTCGTTCGGGAAGAGGTCTCTTATATCTTTCGTATAGATGAGATAGGCTATCTTCCCCCCGTCGGTTCTGAAATTGCGCCTAAAGAGACCTTCCTTGAACTCGCTAAATAGCTTGCTCCTTACAACCTTCTTACCCGTTATCAGCCTTATCAAGGGCTTGAACTCGGAGGCAACCTTATCCTCTTCTTCGGGCGGAACGGGGTTCTTACCCTGCCTGAGCTTGATGATTATATTGATGAGTTTAAACAGCTTCTTTACAGGCTTATACCTACCTATGAACCCATAAGGAATGTTCTCATTTTCAAGAACACCCGCCCACTGCTCTACAAAGAACCTGTTCCTGCAAAGGATATATATGGAGTCTCCGCTGAGAAGCTCCAGCGCTTCGTCGTAGTGGTCTATGTGTCCGAGAACTCCCTTCTCTTCCCTTGGTTGGAATTCTTTAGAAACTCTCCCCCTATTATATGATATAACATTTTGTGATAGAGCGTATATCTTTTGTGGTAGCCTATAGCTTTTAGGTAAAACGACCTTCTTATCCGCAGGAAAGTTTATAATTATCTCAGGATTAGAGCCTGCGAACTCAAATATAGCTTGGTCATCATCCCCCAAACATAGAACGTATTTAAAATTCGGTATCCACCTTTTGATAATAGCCCAGTGAAGGTTTCCTATATCTTGGAACTCATCCAATATAAGAAGGTCTCCGCTATTAACCACGCCCCGCCTGTAGCCTTCGGTCAGGAGCATAGTAAAGTCATACAGCCCTTTGCCTTTC
>Ga0256839_1003454_pt1 | contig 16276 bp, 17 predicted proteins | sample 354166metaG_FD_185968 | JGI IMG/M metagenome (GOLD analysis project Ga0256839, IMG submission 185968) | Hydrothermal vent microbial communities from Mid Atlantic Ridge, Atlantic Ocean - 354-166 | ecosystem: Environmental > Aquatic > Marine > Hydrothermal vents | place: Atlantic Ocean: Mid... | reverse complement strand
ATCCGTCAGAATCAGTCCCAAGGTGGGATTGAAAGGTTTATACAGTTTTATAGGAAATATAACCTGTCCAAAGTCAGAATCAGTCCCAAGGTGGGATTGAAAGGAACCACACCTGTTCTTGCTTGGACAGAAGCCTCGCGTCAGAATCAGTCCCAAGGTGGGATTGAAAGTGATAAGTTCGTTTCTGTCTTCGTCTCTGAGTTCCAGTCAGAATCAGTCCCAAGGTGGGATTGAAAGAAATGTCGCAGCCGGCGCTGGAATCGCGGTGGTGAGTCAGAATCAGTCCCAAGGTGGGATTGAAAGGAATAGCATAGACTGCGGCGAATGCAAATTCGGCAGGTCAGAATCAGTCCCAAGGTGGGATTGAAAGCGTGCTCCAGCACTCGCTGTATCAAGCTGTCGTCCGGTCAGAATCAGTCCCAAGGTGGGATTGAAAGGGGGTGATGGCAGAAGCACCTACGTTCCCGACTACCAGCGCATGCAGCAGATACCTGCAGAGCACGAGGAAGATGTTCAGGAGGGCGAGAAATGATTAAACGTGGAGAATGTGCAACTTGCATACATTCAGTGGTGGGATACTGGCTCGAATGGCCGACTCCGACTCTGTTATGCACCAGGGGAGCTTATCCAAAACCGCCAGAGTTCCCATGCATTGACTACAAGCAGGAATATCCGCCGCGCCTTTGTCGAAAATGCAACCACCCGCGCACAGGGTTTGAAGGGGGTGGTCTCTATATGTACTGCGTAACCCGTTGCCAACTAGACATGACACAGAAGACACCATGCGAATTTTTTGAACTCCGTGCTGGTGTGTGGAGATATTTGAAATAGAGATCCCCTGCTTCTTCGCCAGCTCCTTCCAGCGCTTAACCATGTCATGCGACGGAAGGTAGACGTAAATAGCCCTCTCCTTTATGGTCTCCGTCTTCCCAATGCTATAAATTACTGGTACCTGAAAGTATATGGTAAAAATAGCGCCGGAGAGGAGATGTCAGCCTAAAATTTGCCGGTAAAAAGCGTCAGGGTGTTATTTTAGCTCCCTTCTTTTTCAGCATCTCCAGAAACTCTTCCTCGCTTATCGTGTCCCTGAACTTCCTTATCTCCTTAACGGAGTCGCCAATTTTTGGCGTGATGATAGCCAGGAACTTGGCATACTCCACGGGGTCAAGCTCCCTCTTTGCGAGGTCAAAAACCTTCTCAAGGATTTTCATCTCTTCAGCCTTTGCTGCCATTTTTCCTCCTCTGCAAACTCTACAGGGCTGCAAACCTTCATTCCATACAGCCTTTCTATCTCTCTCCCTTTTCTTAACACCCTATCATCACAAGTTATAAAATATTTACATCCCAGCTGAGCGGCACAGGCAAGGTGAGCGGCGTCAGGAAGCTTGAGATTAGTTGCCTTGATTATCTCCTCTACCTTAGCAGAGGGTATTTGGAGGGTCTTCTCCGAAACAAAAAGCTCAATAACCCTCTGCACAACAACCCTCTTTTCCCAACTCTCAATGTTGCCAGCTTCTACATCCAGAACCACCGAGCCCACTATAACTAGTTTACTCTCTTTAGCCCATTTTAGGATTTTAAAAACAGCATCTGTCTCTTTAATTATCCTCTCAGAGGGTTTGTCAAAAGGTCTGCTCCATACGTTGGTGTCTATGTATGCCCTGAGCATATATTTTGGTGTAAGCACCGCAGTAAAAAGGTTTTGGCACTGAAGGTTCTATTAACTTAATTGTTGGCATAACGTCTTGTGGCTATGCGACGCACGTAGGATTTTGGGTAGAGCGAAGCGGAGCTACATATCCACCAGTTATATGACCCGAACGATAGTGAGGGCAAGCAACCGAAAGTTGCGAAGCGTCGGGAGCGAATGCTTTTGATTTTTCTCATCTTATTCATTCTATATCCCACCTTTTTTATCATACATTCATAGTGCCATTTCAATTTTCCTCGGCATCATATGATATTGCTCTGCTAGAGTTCTGATTCTCTCTAAGTAATGCTTATAAGAAGCAAATGATGCATAATTTCGAAAGTTGTCCAGTCATTAAAACTAAAAGGTTCCGACATTACCCAAATAATAGCTCTCCATGCTCTATAAACCAACACGCAATAATCCTCAGGAAAAATCACCGTTAAAATGGCTGATGCTACTGGCACACCAACACCGTTAAGTTGGATTAGATTATCTATTTGCTCTTCTATGTTCGGGTGTATGGATATGACTGCGGCTGTTATATTCCTTATATCTTCTTCAGAATTTTCTTGATACCTGTTTCTTTGTCTTCTGGTCTTCCATTCACAAATACTTATAAACTCCTCCTTCAATAAAAATCCTCTTCTTTGTAAAACCTGAGAAATTGATTCGAAATATGGTGAATGCTCACTTACTATCTCTCCATTGTTATTTCTGTATTGTATAATGATATTATCTTCTCTGTAATTTCTTTCGTATTCTTCTGCCAATCTTTCGAAATTTATAGGCATATTTGACATCTCCTTTTTTATCTGGCATTCGGCCCCGATGTAACATAACGTTCCGGGGATATGTGAAGTTTGCGATAGCAAATTTGGGCGTAGCCGAAGGCGAGCCAGATATCCTCCTGTTAAGTGACCCCGATAGTGGCGAGGTGCATTGGAATCATTTCAGACCCCTTTACATATTCCCTTACTAACGCCCTCTTTAATTTTGGTCCAGTCTCTGTAGCTACTCATTTCAAGCCAAACGATGTAGCGCTTTAAGTCGCCGGCTGAAGCACTTTTAATAAGGCACATTCAGGCGCTTTCTTATGCTAACCAAGGTGCTGAGATACTTGTCCACCCTTCCCGCGCTGTATCTCTGGATTAAAAGGCCGTTGACAAATCGCTTTACGTCTTTCTGATCCTCTGGAAAAAGTTTGGAGATGTAGCGCTCAGGATTCCTTTCTAAAATTTCATCACGCCTGTGTATGTCCACCTTAGCCACCATTCTCATTCCCGCCTTGGAAGTTTTTATACTCCAAGGCTTTTGTGGTGGCTAAGGTACGCCGGGGAGGGGATTTGAACCCCTGCGTTCCGTGAGGAACACGAGCTTTCAGGCTGCATCCGTGCAGTCTCCAGGCTCGCGCCGTACCGGGCTTGGCTACCCCGGCTCCTGCAGAGGCGGAATCACTAACCTTAGAGAATATTACTGAGCCTCTCACCATTTACCCTCACCCCCTCTCCGGGCTTTCCCCAGAAGCTCATGCACCTCATACCCCTCTCCTGGTAAACCTCAGCCATCGCCTCAGCCACCACCCTTGCGGGCTGCTCATCCCTGCAGCACAGCGCTATGCATGCGGGACCTGAGCCGCTTATCGTCATACCCAGGGCGCCGGCTCTAACAGCAGCTCTTTCAAGCGCCTCAAACTCCGGAACCCATCTGCTTCTGACAGGTGTAGCAAACCAGTCCGACATTCCCGCTCTGAGAAGTCTTCTCTCGCCCCTTATCATTCCCGCCGCGAACATCACCGCCCTTGCCAGGTCATGCACATGTACCTCCAGCGGCACCCTCTCCGGCAGCGCCCTTCTAGCCGCTCTGGTTTCCACTCTCACCTCCGGCAGCACCACCGCATACTCCAGCCACTCCGGCGGCTCAACCGCCAGCACCTCATATCCCTTCGTCCCCACACACACAAATCCTCCGTACAGACAGGCAGCCGCGTTATCCGCGTGCGCTGCGCCAGAGGCAAGCCTCTCAGCCTCCGCGCACACCCTCAGAAGCTCTTCCACGCTCACCTCAAGCCCCAGCAGCACCGCAACACCTGCGGCGGCGCCTGCGGCAGAGGCAGCGCTTGAGCCGAGTCCGCTGCCTGGAGGCACGCCCTTCTCAAGCCTGATTTTCACCCCCGCCTCAGTACCCTCCAGCAGCCTCCCGGCAACGTAGCCTGCCAGGTTCCTCTCCGGGCTCTCAGGCACCTGATAACCCGAAACCTCCAGCACCACCCCTGCCTCAATCTCCTCAACCACCAGCACATCCACGGGCTCGCTCAGCGCCATCCCGAAAACATCAAATCCCGCGCCCAGATTTGCGCTGGTGGCTGGTGCCTCTACCCTGACACCTTTCATACCTCTAACGATTCTTTGTAATCCCCACCACCTTTATCTCAAAATACAGCGTCTTGCCTGACATGGGGTGATTGAAGTCAACCACCACCTCGTTCTCCCTGACTTCCGTCACCCTGCACAGTCCCGAGCTGGTCTCCAGCACCATCCCTGGCTCAGGCTGTATGTTGGCTTCCCTGAACAGCTCCATCGGCAGCGAAACAATCAGCTCGGGGTTAACCTCACCGTAAGCCTCCTCCGGCGGAATTTCCACCGTCTTAACATCGCCCATCTTCATTCCCAGCACAGCCTTCTCCAGCCCCCTGATAATCTGCCCTGCCCCCATGACGAACACCAGCGGCGAGTATTCTCTGTTGGGGTTGAAAATCCCGTGCTCCCTTGCCACGTCCTCCTCAGAAGTATCAAACACCGTTCCATCCTCAAACTTGCCTGTATAGCTCACCTTCACAGTATCTCCATTCTCAACAACGTCCATCTCACATACCACCTTAACCTTCTGGCTCCCCTCCACACCTCGGTGTTCGGAGAGTGATATGCACTTAGCCCCTCTGCCCTTTAAGTACCTTTCGCCATTCCGTGCACCATCTTTCGTCCCGGGCTCAGCTACAGAAAACCTTACCAACGTTCCCGCACTCTCAGAGGCGATGCTTGAAGTTCTCTGCTCGGGTGGCACAAAGGAGTACCTCTACTGGGACTCCTCTCAGGTTCTTGCGAGAGCGGTGGTAACAGAAACAGAAGAAGTGGCTGAGATAAAGCTTATAAATGTTTCCAGGCACTGCCGTGGCTCCGGAATTGGCAGCCTTCTGCTCTCTAAGATAATCTCAGACTACCGGCACAAGAACTTAACGGTCTGGACCTTCAGCGGCAGAAGTGGCTGGTACCTGAGAAACGGGTTCACCGTTCAGGAGGAGAATGCGGGTCTGGTAAAGCTGGTGAGGTGCGGCAGCCCCTAAGGTATATTAATGCGGAGCGACCTGAGCAGAACCATGCTTGACGTGGCTGTGGTGGGCGGCGGAGCTGCCGGCTTAATTGCGGCGCGTGACATAGCGGGAGCTGGCTTCAGGGTGGTGGTGGTTGAGGAGCACGCCGAGATAGGCACACCCGTTCAGTGCTCCGGGCTTTTCAGCATCCGCGGTCTCAGGGAGCTTGAGCTCTCTCCCCCGGAGCATGCGGTGTGCGGCGTAATAAGGGGCGGAAGGTTCCACTCTCCAGGTGGGGAAGTGCTGGTTGCGCACTCCCGCCTTGACCGTGCGCTTGTAATTGAGCGTCGCAGCTTTGACAGGTACCTGGCGGAGGAGGCTCTGGATGCCGGGGTGCAGATGCTGCTTTCAGCCAGGGTGAAGCACGTGCGGGTTGGCAGTGCCGGGGTGAGGCTGGCGCTTCCCGGGCAGAGCCTGGAAGCTCGCCTCGTTATAGGTGCAGACGGCGTGCGCTCCGTGGTGGCGAGGTGCAGCGGTCTCTACTCTCCCCCTGAGCTCGTGGGTGCAGCCCAGCTTGAGCTGCGTGCATCCTGGGGTGAAGAGGACATCGCCGAGCTCTTCTTTGGCAGGGAGTGGGCACCCGGCTTCTATGCCTGGCTTCTCCCGAAAGGTGAGAACCTGCTCGCCGGCGTTGGTGTGAGCGGTGCCAGGGGCACGCCGAGGAGCTACCTGCTGCGCTTCCTCAGACACCACCCCGCCCTGCGGGGCAGGCTGAGTTCTGAGAAGGCGCTGTCCCTTCACAGGGGCTGCATCCCCGTGAGCCTGCCTGGCAGGACCTGTGCCGAGAGGGTGCTTCTTGCAGGGGATGCGGGGGGCTTTGTCAAGGCAAGCACCGGCGGCGGTGTCATCACCGGCGGAATCTCCGCCAGACTTGCAGCCTCGGCAGCCCTGCAAGCTCTGGAAGAGGAGGACTTCAGCGAGAGCTTCTTCAGGCAGGCATACGAGCGCCGGTGGCGTGAGGAGCTTCTCAAAGAGCTGGAGGCGCACGCGCTGCTGCGGGAGCTTCTCACCAGCCTGAGCGATGCCGAGCTTGACAGGCTCTTCAGGCTTGCAATTCAGGAAGACCTGCCCTCCCTCATGGTCAGGTTCCCGGACACCGACCGCCCGTCTGAGTTTCTCAGGGAGCTCATGCAGAACCGGCGCTTTGCCAGCTTCCTGCAGAAAGCCCTGCTCAGCGACGGCGCAGACGTATGAGCACAAGAAGTGCTGCCACCCCCGCCAGTAATAGCAGCACAGCCACCCTGTAGCCCCTGCCCTTGCCCCCGCTGGCATGCCAGTCCTCCAAGAAAACCCGCTCAAAGTAGCCTGCGGGAGTCTCCCCTCTCACTATATCCAGTGCCTCACCCAGTCTGAAGCTCAGCAGCGCCTCCCTGAGGGTTGGCGAGTAGATTATCACCCCAACCTCCCGGTTCCTCGTAGGGGAGTTCTCATTCCAGTTCACGCTGGACACCAGCACCGCCTTTCCATCCACAACCACACCCTTGTTGTGGTAGAGCCTTATCCTGTTGTTCTCGTAGGGCAGCGCCAGCCTCGCCTCTAAGTTTAGCCCCTCCTCCCCTGCTATCTGATTGACGTAGCTAACCGTCCTCAGGTTGCTCCTCGGGTTGTCCTCTCTGGTGTTGTACCAGTAGCTGTCAAGCATAAGCCTCACCTTCACCCCGCGGCGCGCTGCGTCTATTGCGGCTTCAAGGAATGGGTTGGGCGGGTTGCCTGGCGAGCCCTGCCTGCTGCCCCAGTAGGGGTAGATGTAGAACTGCTGCACGTACAGCGAGGAGTTTGCGCTGCCCAGCAGCTTAACTATCGCCTCAACCGCATTTTCAGGAGCAACCACGGGCTCCACCTTCATCCCTGGAAGACAGTAAACCTTCCAGCTCCTCTCCACCTCAGGCACCTGCCTGAAGGTGTAGAACTCCAGCTTATCCTCAAGCCTCCTGCTCTCCCTCAGGTCTGCCATGAACACCCGCGTCAGGTACTCTGCAAGCTCCCTGCTGTGCACCACCACACCCCAGCCGCGGTTTCCCAGCTTCTGCACAGGAAAGCCGTGCTCACCGAAGTTCTCGCTGCTCACGAGCACCCTGCTGCCGTCGGCGATGGCGTACTTGGCGTGGTTGTACCTCAGGCTGCCCGAGTACAGGTAGACCTCTGCTCCCGCGGCTCTCAGGGCTTTCAGGAGCTGCATTTCCCCGTCGGGCATGCCACCCACAGGCGAGCTCTCAACGATAACCTTCACGTCCACCCCCTGCTCAGCCTTCTCAGCCACAGCCGCCGCAATTCTGCTGCTGGAGAAGGTGTAGGTGTTGATGTACAAACTCTCAGAAGCGGAGTCTATGAAGCTCAGCAGCGCTGGCAGCGAGTTCTCCGGTGAAGAAAAGGTCTCAACGCATTCAGCGCTGAAGAGCAGCGCGTGAAGCTGCGGACTGAGCAGCAGCAGGAAGAGCACCGTGCGCATGCCCGGGAGGAGCAGCCTTCTCAGCCACATGCACTTCCAACAACCCATCATCCAGCGGCAATATATTTTTATTCCCCAAGCCAATTAAGGTAGGTGAGGAGATGCGCATGAGCAGGAAGATTTATGTTGAGCAGGTTATACGCACACCCGTTGAGGAGCAGCAGATAGAGCTGGTGGAGCGCAAGGGCGTGGGGCATCCTGACAGCCTCGCCGACGGCATGGCGGACGCGATAAGCCGGGAGCTCTGCAGAGCCTACATGGAGGAGTTCGGTGTGGTGCTGCACCACAACACAGACCAGGTGGAAGTGGTGGGTGGAAAGGCTGAGGTTGACTTCGGCAGGGGTGAGGTGGTCCAGCCCATCTACGTGCTGCTCTCCGGCAGGGCTACAGTGATAGCCGGCGACCGGGTGGTGCCGGTGCACAGGATAGCCATGCAGGCGGCTAAGGAGTACCTCAGCCGCACCCTGCGGAACATAAATGTTGAGGGTGATGTCATTCTGGACTCAAGAATCGGCCAGGGCAGCACCGACCTGATTGACGTGTTCACCCGCTCAAAGGAAATGCCTCTCGCCAACGACACCTCCTTCGGCGTTGGCTTTGCGCCGCTGAGCGATGTGGAGAGGCTCTGCTACAACATTGAGAGGGAGCTGAACAGCGACGCCTTCAAGAAGCGCTACCCCGAGAGCGGAGAGGACATAAAGGTCATGGGGCTCAGGGAGGGTGACAGGATAGTGCTCACCATCTCTGTGGCAATGATTGCCAGCAGGGTCCCCGACATAGACCACTACATAAGCGTGGTTGACGACATTAAGGAGGAGGTTGAGAGGTTAGCCTCCGGCATAACCGAGCGGGAGGTTGAGGTTAACCTGAACACGGGAGACGACTACGAGAGGAAAGCCGTCTACCTGACCGCCACCGGCACCTCGGCGGAGATGGGCGACGACGGCAGCGTGGGCAGGGGAAACAGGGTGAACGGGCTTATAACACCCAACAGGCACATGAGCATGGAGGCGGCGGCTGGAAAGAATCCCGTTAACCACGTGGGCAAGATATACAACCTGCTGGCTCCCAGAATAGCGGAGCAGGTGGCTGAAGAGGTGGCGGGAGTAAGGGAGGTGTACGTCCGCCTGCTCTCCCAGATAGGCAGACCCATAGACCAGCCACGCGCGGCGAGCGTGCAGCTAATCCTGGAGGAGGGCACGAGCCTGAGAAGCGTGCAGCAGGATGTTCACAGCATTGTTGACGAGAACCTGCAGAATATTCGCAGAATAACGGAGCTCTTTATAAAGGGTGAGCTCACAACCTTCTGAGGTGCACGGCATGCCTGAGATAGTGGTCAACAGAGATACATGCGTGGGGTGCGGAGAGTGCGCCGACATCTGCCCGGCGCATGTTTACGTGCTCCAGGACGGAAAGAGCTATGCCGCCCATCCGCAGGAGTGCATAGAGTGCTGCTCGTGCGTGGAGGTGTGCCCCACAGACTCAATTGACCACGAGCTGTGTTAGCGGGTGAGAGCATGCAGGTCAGGGAGATAATGCACAGCATTACCGTGGTTGAGCCCGGCATGTCCGTGCTTGAGGCTGCCAGGCTGATGAAGCGCAGGAACATAGGCTCCGTGCTGGTGAAGCTTGGAGAGGCGCAGTGGGGCATACTCACCGAGAGGGACATAGTGACCAAGGTGGTTGCTAAGGGGCTGCGCTTCAGGGAGGTCAGGGTCAGCGAGGTCATGACGGAGCTTAAAGTGACCATAGACGCCTCCGCGCCCCTGAGCAAGGCGAGCGAGCTCTTCAACCTCTACCCCGTGCGCAGGCTGCCGGTGATAGAGAACGGGGAGATCGTGGGCATGCTCTCGGCAAGGGACGTGGCGAAGTACTGCAGGTTCAGGCTCGCAAGAGCCCGGCAGAAGTACAGCTCCGGCAGCCACACCAGGTAGGATGGGCTGATGCGCTTCCTGCTGAGGGACAGGCTTTTCAGGCATGGCAGCGTGATGTTCGTAGGCACCACCCTCTCGGGAGTGCTGAACTACATATACCAGGTTTACATGGGCAGGGCGCTGGGTCCCGAGCAGTACGGCGTCTTCGGGGCGCTCTTTGCCATCTTCTACATGACCACCCTGATTTCCCAGACTCTCAACACCTCGGCGGCAAGGTTTGCGGCTGAGCTGGCTGCAAGGGGGCACGCCCTGGGCGGGTTTCTCCGAGGTGGGTTAAAGCGGATGCTGCTTATGGGGGGTGCAAGCGCCGCTCTGGCGCTGCTCCTCCTCAACACCATCACCAGCATGCTCAAAATCTCCGACGTAGAGCCCGTGCTGGTGCTGGCGGTGCTGCTCTTCCTGCTGTGGCTCAGACCAATAGCCGAGGGAGCACTGAGAGGTTTGCAGCGCTTCGGCGCGCTTTCCACACTGCTTATCTCAAGCTCTGCGGCAAGGTTTGCAACGGGTGTGCCCCTGGTGATGATGGGCGCAGGTGTGGCGGGCGCGCTGGCAGGCATAGCCTTCGGGCAGCTCGTGCCCGTGCTGCTGGCGCTCTTCCTGCTGCGCGGGCATCTCAGAAGCGCAGCCAGCGGCGAGTTCAGCTTCTCCGCCTTTTACTCCTACTCCCTGCCCGTGCTGGTGGCGATGCTCTGCTTTTCGGTGCCAGCCAACTTAGACGTTGTGCTGGCAAAGTACTTCTTCTCAGCTAAGGAGGCGGGGCTCTACACCTCAGCCAGCGTTCTCGGCAAAATCAGCTTCTTCTTCCCCTCGGCAATTTATGCAGTGATGTTCCCCATGATTGCCGAGGCGCACGTCAGGGGGCGGCGTGCCGGCGGGATACTCGCAAGAGCTTTGCTCTACACCGGCATGCTCTCGGGGGGTGTGGCATTCACCTACCTGCTCTTCCCCGGGGCTGTGCTGAGCGTGTTTGGCTCGGGCTTTGCCGAGGCCATGCCCTTGGTGGCGCCCTACGGCTTTGCAATGCTCTTCTTCTCTCTCACCTCCGTGCTCATGCAGTACCACCTGGCTGTGAAAAACTTAGGTTACGCCGGGGTGATGCTCGCCTTCACCCTGCTTGAGGTTGCACTTCTGCTGCTCTCCAGCGCCAGTCCCCTCGCTCTGGTCAGAGCGCTGATGCTGAGCAACCTGCTGCTGCTCTTGGCAAGCGTGGCTTACACCATCCACAGGCTGAGGCGTTAGTCCTTCTTCTTGGTGAAGAGCTCCATGAGCTCTATGGGCACCGGCAGCACCAGCACGCTCGCCTTTTCGCTTGTGGCTTCCCGCACGGTCTGCAGGAAGCGCAGCTGCATCGCCCCCGGCTCCCTTGCCATTATCCTGGCAGCCTCCGCGAGCTTCTGGGATGCCTGAAACTCACCCTGGGCAGAGATTATCTTCGCCCGCCTCTCACGCTCAGCCTCTGCCTGCGCTGCCATGGCACGCTGCATGCTCTGGGGTATCTCCACGTCCTTGATTTCCACCGCCGTCACCTTGACCCCCCAGGGGTCGGTCTGCTGGTCTATGACCTCCTGCAGCTTCTCGTTGAGCTTCTCCCTCTCTGAAAGAAGCTCGTCCAGCTCTGCCATGCCTATGATGCTCCGCAGCGTGGTCTGGGCAATCATGGACGTCGCCGCTAAGTAGTTCTCAACCTCCACGATTGCCTTCTGCGGGTCTATGATTCTGAAGTACACCACGGCGTTGACCCTTACCGTCACGTTGTCCTTGGTTATAATCTCCTGGGAGGGGACATCCAGCGTTACAGTGCGCAGGTCAACCTTGACCATGCGGTCAACAAAGGGTATGAGGAACATTATCCCCGGACCCTTCGCTCCGATAAGCCTGCCGAGACGGAAGACAACACCCCTCTCATACTCCCGAACCACCCGCACCGCACTCAGCAAAAATATGAGCGCAATTATCAGCGCAGGCACCAGGTATGCGCCGTAACCGTTCATTCCTTCACCTCCTCTACCTCAAGGGTAAGGTCTCTCACACCCACTACTTTAACCTTTCTGCCCTTCCCTATGCTGCCCTGCCTCGCCACCGCACGCCAGAGCTCGCCGTGAACGTGCACGTAGCCTTCCGGCGAGAGCTCGCTCCTCGCCACGCCGACCATGCCCACCATGCCCTCGGCTCCGGTTACAGGCTTCCTGCGCATGGCTCTCAGCACCAGCAGCAGGATTGCCAGGAAGAAGAGGGCTGTGAAGGCTGTTGCAGAGGCGATGAGCTTCAGGGAGATGGCGATGTAGGGCTCGGCTGCAGGGTTGGCGAGCATGAGCGAGCCCAGCAGGAAGGCTGCTATGCCGCCCGCGGTGAGCACACCGCTGCTCTGCACCTTGAGCTCGGCGATGAAGAGCAGAAGCGCCAGCAGAATCAGCGCAAGCCCCGCAAGGCTCATGCTGAGCGCCTGAAAGCTCCACAGGGCGAGAAGCAGCGCTATGGTGCCCGCCACACCAGGCAGCACCGCTCCGGGGTTTGAGAGCTCAAGTATTATGCCGTACATCCCTATGAGGAACAGGATGTAGGCGATGTTGGGGTCGCTCAGGCGGTGCAGCAGCCTGTCACGTGCGCTCATGGGCTCCCACTGCAGAGCCGCTCCAGCCGTGTTCAGCACCTCCGTGCCCGCGGCGGTCTCCACCCGCATGCCGTCTATCTTCTCCAGCAGCTCACCGTAGTCGGAGGCGATGACATCAGCGATGCCCGCCTTAAAAGCCTCCTCTGCAGAGAGGGACACGCTCCCTGTGACGAAGCTCTCCGCAAGGCTCACATTCCTCCCCCTGAGCTGGGCAAGGCTGCGCATGTAGGCGGCGGCATCCTGCACCACCTTCTCGCTCACCTCCCCCGCTCCTATAGCCACGGGATGCGCTGCTCCTGTGGCGGTGCCGGGTGCCATGGCGGCTATGTGGGAAGCCACGAGCACGAAGCTCCCCGCAGAGGCGGCACGGGCACCGCGTGGGTAAACGTAAACCACCACCGGCACCTCCGAGTCAAGCATCGCCTGGATTATGGAGCGCATGCTTGCATCAAGCCCTCCTGGCGTGTCAATACGGAACACCACCGCCTCAGCCTTCTGCTCCTCCGCGAGGGCTATCACCCTGGCGGCATACTCGGCGCTCACAGGGTCTATAACGCCTGTGAGCTCCCCCACCACAACCACCGGCTCGGCGAGCAGCGCCTCTGCCTGCAGGCAGAGCATTAGCAGCGTCCCCAAGATTAATATACCCAGACGCATGATAGTATTATCAACGCACAGTAATAAATAAGGGGTGCATGCATGCCAGAAGCTGTGTGGGTGGAGAAGTACCGCCCTGAGAAGCTTGAGGACATGGTGGGACAGGATGAGGTGGTGGCAAGGCTCAGGGGCTACGCAAGCTCAGGAAACATGCCAAACCTGCTCTTTGCGGGTCCTCCTGGCACGGGCAAGACCACCGCAGCCTTAGCTCTTGCCAGGGAGCTCTTCGGAAAAAACTGGAAGGCGAACTTTCTTGAGCTGAATGCAAGCGATGAGCGCGGCATAGATGTGGTGAGGGGTAAGATAAAGAACTTTGCACGCACGAGAGCTATCAGAGACAGCTTTAAAATAATCTTTCTTGATGAGGCGGATGCCCTGACCAAGGATGCGCAGCATGCTCTGCGCAGGACCATGGAGATGTACACGCAGACCTGCAGGTTTATACTGAGCTGCAACTACTCCAGCAAGATAATTGAGCCCATCCAGTCCAGATGTGCTCTTTTCAGGTTCAGACCTCTGGGAGAGGAGGATATAACGAAGGTTCTGCGAAGGATAGCCATGAAGGAGGGGCTTGAGATAACACGGGAGGGGCTTGAGGCTATAATCTACTCCTGCGAGGGAGACCTGAGGAAGGCGATAAACGTGCTCCAGTCCTGTGCAGCCTACAGGAGTGATATTGATGCGGAGCTGGTTTACAGGGTGGTGGGCAGGGCAAGACCCCAGGAGATACGGGAGATTCTCCTGACCGCTATGAAGGGCGACTTTCTCAGCGCGAGGGAGAAGCTTCGTGAGCTCATGATAACCTACGGGATGAGCGGCGAGGATGTTATAGCCCAGATTCACCGCGAGACCTTCAACCTGCCCATACCCGAGCGCAAGAAGGTGGAGCTGGTGGACACCATAGGGGAGTACGACTTCCGGCTGAAGGAGGGTGCCAGCGAGCTGATACAGCTTGAGGCGCTTGTGGCGCAGTTTGTGGCTGCGGGTGGTGAGGCGGGTGGAGATTGAGGAGGTTGAGCACGGCTACACCAGCTACCGTGCCTACCGTTCCGATGCCATAGACTGCGACGCCTTTGAGGAGGAGGTCAAGCGCATCCACCGCCTGGTGGGTGACAGGTACAAGGGGGTGCTCGTGACAGATACCGCGGAGATAAAGAGGATAATACAGAGAATCTCCATAGAGGTCAGGGACGCCCCCATAGAGGCGGTGAAGTGCTACGTTTACAATCACCTGAGCCTGGGCAAGCTCACACCCCTGCTCATGGACGACAACCTGGAGGAGATAATGGTGGTGGGGCAGGGGCTGCCTGTTTACATCTTTGACCGCATCGCGGGGATGAAGGAGACAGACATATACCTGAGCGACAGGGAGGTGCGGGATATCATTCAGAGGATAGCGCGCTACAACGGCAGGGTTGTGGATGCGCGCTCGCCGCTGCTGGATGCCAGGCTGCCGGATGGCTCAAGGGTCAATGCAACCCTGCCCGAGGTTTCGCCGAGAGGCTCCACCCTGACGATACGCAAGTTCAGACGTGAGCCCCTGACCATCCTGGACCTGATACGCTTCGGCACCATGACCACCAGCCTGGCTGCCTACCTGTGGCTGGCGGTGGAGGGCATGAAGACCAAGCCGGCTAACCTGCTCGTGATAGGCGGCACCGCCAGCGGCAAGACAACCACGCTGAATGCCCTCTCAGCCTTCCTGCCGGAGAATGAGAGGATAATAAGCATAGAGGACGTGCTTGAGATTTCGCTGATGCACACCCACTGGATACCCATGGAGACCAGACCGCCCTACGGAGAAGACAACGAAATCACCATGGACGACCTGCTGAAGAATGCCCTGAGAATGCGCCCGGACAGGATAATCGTGGGTGAGGTGAGGGGGGAGGAGGCGCTGACGCTGTTCACAGCCATGAACACGGGGCACGACGGGTGCATGGCTACGCTGCATGCGAACTCTGCCAAGGAAACGCTGCTCAGGCTCACCAGCCACCCGATGAATGTGCCCAAGATAATGATACCGGCGCTTGACATAATCATAGCACAGCGCAGACAGATGGAGGGCAGAACCCTCAGGCGCTACGTTTTTGAGGTGCTTGAGGTCTCGGGCACTGAGGGAGAGAACGTGCTGACCAACACCCTCTTCAGGTACAATGCCAAGAGCTGCCGGGTGGAGGAGGTGCTGGTTAACGGCAGGTACATGCAGGAGCTTTCCAGCATGACGGGCATGACGCCCAGGGAGATAGGGGAGGAGCTGAAGAACAGGGAGGCGCTGCTGGAGGTCATGAGGAAGAAGAAGCTGAGGATGAGGGATATCCACCAGATAGTGCAGATGTACTACCGCAGCCCTGAGCGGGCGGTGGAGCTGCTGGAGAGCAAGATGGCGGTTAAGACCGAGGTGCCCCAGAGCAGTCCGAGGAAGAGGAGAGGGTGGCTGGAGCTGTAGCATGTACGAGCTTGAGGCTGAGCGTGTCGCGGAGATTGTGAGGGAGAGGGGATACTCCAGGGTGAGCCTGCAGTTTCCGGAGGGGCTGAAGGAGCACGCGCTGGAGATAGCGAGGAGGGTGAGGAGGAGCACCGGCGCTGAGGTGATGGTTTCCGCGAACCCCTGCTACGGCGCCTGCGACACCGCCGATGCTCAGGCAGCTTCCTTGGGAGCCGAGGCGGTGTTCCACTTCGGGCATGCGGGCATGCTTGAGAAAACCGAAGTACCAGTGCACTACGTGGAGGTGAGGATGCACACGCCGCTTAGGGTGCTGGAGGATAATCTGGAGGTGCTGGAGCGCAGGGTGGGGCTGGTTACGACGGTGCAGCACGTGCACGTGCTGGACAGGGTGGCGGAGATGCTGCGGAGCAGGGGGTTTGAGGTGCACGTGGGCTTGCCTGGTGGCAGGGTCAGGCACCCCGGGCAGGTGCTCGGGTGCTCCTTCAGGTGCGCAAAGAGCATAGCAGAGCGCGTGGATTGCTTCGCCTACATAGGCAGCGGCGACTTTCACCCCTTAGGTGTGGCGCTTGCCACTGGCAGGAGGGTGCTGGCTTTTGATGTTCTAACGGGGGAGGTGAGGGACATGGCTGAGAAGAGGGAGCGCTTCCTGAGGCGCAGGTGGGCGGCTGTAGCCAGAGCCAGGGGGGCGAGAAGCTTCGGGATTATCATCGGTGAAAAGCCCGGGCAGAGGCGCGTGGGGCTGGCGCTCAGGCTTGAGAGCATGCTGGAGAGCAGGGGATACGAGGCATACCTGCTGCACCTCAGCGAGGTTGTGCCGGATAACCTGTTCGCCTTCAGGAAGCTGGACGCCTTCGTGTGCACCGCATGCCCCAGGGTGCCGATTGAGGAGGGCAGCAGGTTTCCGAAGCCCGTGCTGACGCCGCAGGAGCTGGAGATTGCCATCGGCGCAAGGGACTGGGAGAGCTATGAGATGGATGAGATGTAGGCTGCTTGCCCCCTGAGCTCGCCGCTCAGCAAGTCTCACGGGCATCAAATCCCGCCCCGCTGTGCAAAAGCGCGCCGCCCTTGATTCTTCCCACCAGCGCTCTGAGCTCCTTCTCCCCGGCTCTCACCCCC
>Ga0256839_1003453_pt1 | contig 16277 bp, 13 predicted proteins | sample 354166metaG_FD_185968 | JGI IMG/M metagenome (GOLD analysis project Ga0256839, IMG submission 185968) | Hydrothermal vent microbial communities from Mid Atlantic Ridge, Atlantic Ocean - 354-166 | ecosystem: Environmental > Aquatic > Marine > Hydrothermal vents | place: Atlantic Ocean: Mid... | reverse complement strand
CCCGTGGTTGCGTCCCCGCCCGACGCGCCGCTGGATCCACCGGTGCCGCTCGACGCGCCGCCGCCCGACGATCCCGCCCCGCCGGTCCCCGCCGCCGGATCGAGGACGAGGTCGGCGCACTGGTAGTAGAGGTCCGTCCCGCCCGCCGGTCCCCACGGGGGCTTGTCCGTCATCACCTGGATGAGCTGGAGGGTGCACGTCTGGCAGGGCATGTCCGGCAGCGTGACGTCGTGGGCGTAGAACTGCTTGCCGTCCTCGTGGGGGATCCCATCCGCGAGCACGAGCACGCCCGGCGTGTACAGGTCGTCGTAGCCTGCCGGATCCGCCAGGTCGTCGTCCCCGTCCGGATCGAACGCGATCCGGAAATGCCCCGGGTGGCCGACGAACTCGTCCCACCGCACGGTGATCGTCTCCCCCGGTGCGAAGACGGTGCGCTCCCCCTCGCCGGGGGGATTGCCCGCCCGCCCGCAGGGGGGATCCTTGAGGTCGAGCTGGAACTGGTTCGCCGCCGGGTAACGCTGCGGCGGTGAGGTCAGCTCGACGTGGGCGAACGCGACGGCGGTGAGGGCGAGGACGGAGGCGGCGAACACCACACGAGCCTACCGCGTCCAGGCTGCGAAGACGGCGCCGCCCGGCGGGGCCACCCCCACGCCCCCCTGCGGCGCGAGCGCCGGCAGGTTCGGCGGGAGTTCGGCGCGCGCGCGGCCGCGCTCGACGAAGGCCCCGGGGGCGGTGGCGAGGAAGACGGTCGGCCGTCCGGCCGGGGCCTCCACCCGGGCGCCGCGGGCCAGTGCGAGGTGGGCGCCCTCGACGGTCCCCGCCCCGCCCCACGGCAGGCACCGCGGCCGGCGGTCCGCCCGCAGCACCCGCGCCGCTTTGGCAAGGTGCAGCGGCCGCCCGCGCCCGTAGTCGTACAGGCGCAAGGTGGCGTCCGTGGGCTGCTGTACCTCTGCGAGGAACAGGCCCGGGCCGAGGGTGTGCGGGACCCCCGCCGGCAGCAGCACCACGTCGCCCGGGCGCGGGCGCAGCAGGGACAGGCGCGACAGGACGTCCGGCGCCGCGTACGCACCCGCCCCGGCCGCCGCCCGGACCAGCTCCTCGGCCGAGGTCCCGGGGGCCAGACCGGCCCGGATCCAGGCTCCTTCGCCGGCCGAAAGCACGATCCATGCCTCCTCCTTGCCCGTCGTCCCGGGGCCGAGGTCGCCGTCGTCGGGATGGACCTGGACGCTCAGGGGCCGGGCCGTGTCGAGCAGCTTGACCAGCAGGCCCAGGGGCGCGTCGAGCCAGCTCGAAAGCGGCCGGCCGCCGACGTAGCTCGGTCGCTCGGGCAGCGTGGACAGCACCCACGCCTCCCCGATCGGGCCGGCGGCGTCCGGGCCCGGCGCCAGGCGCCGTCCGCCCCAGGGGCGCGCGACGAGGTGGCGCGGGTCGTCGTCGGGCAAAAGGAGCACCGGAACCATGCCTGCACCAGCCTATCAGCCCGGCAGGACGGGCCGTTTTCGCGTAACCTTCGCCGCGGTCGAACCGTCCCTGGAGACGCCCATGCCGCACGACCGCGACGACGCCCCGCCGGCCCCCGAGGTCCCCGATGCTGCCGGGGGCCCTTCCGCTGCTTCCGGCGACGTCCCACGCCGGCGCTTCCTGCTCGGTGCCACGGGCCTGCTCGGCGCCGGCGTGGCCGCCGCCGCCGGCGTGCCCATCGTCGGCGCCGCCGTCTACCCGCTGGACCACGAAGTCACGTCGGGCGGCGGCGACTTCATCCCGGCCGGGCCGTCCGGCGCCTTCGGCGACGACCCCGTGCGCGTGGATCTGCACGCCGACCGCCGCGACGCCTGGAACCGCTTCGAGGATGTGCGCGTCGGTTCGGCCTGGGTCCTGCGCCTCGAAGGCAGGCTCGTGGCCTTCTCCACGGTCTGCCCCCACCTCGGTTGCGCCATCGACTACGACCCGAAGGCCCGTCGCTTCGTCTGCCCCTGCCACAACAGCGTGTTCGAACTGGACGGCACGGTGGTCGAGGGACCGTCCCCGCGCCCGATGGACCGCCTCGACGTGCGCCAGGAGGAGAAGCTCGTGCAGATCCGTTACCAGCGCTTCAAGCAGGGCGTAAAAGAGAAGGTGCCGCTGTGAGCCGCGCCCGCAAGGTCCTCGACTGGCTCGACGAGCGCGCCGGGATCTACGCCCTGTGGGACCAGGCGGCGAACGAGCCGGTCCCGGGCGGGGCCCGGTTGCGCTACGTGTTCGGCAGCGTGCTCGTCTACCTGTTCATGCAGCAGGTGGTCCTGGGCATCGTGCTCGCGAGCTACTACAGCCCGTCGGCCACGGACGCCTGGGCCTCGGTCGCCCACCTGCAGGACCAGGTCACCGCGGGGTGGTTCCTGCGCGGGCTCCACGGCCACGGCGCCTCGGCCATGGTCGTGGTGCTCGTGCTGCACCTTGTGCAGGTGGTGTGGGCCGGCGCCTACCGCAAGCCCCGCGAGCTCAACTGGTGGACGGGGCTTGCCATGGGCGGCCTGGTGTTCGCCTTCGCCCTGACCGGGTACCTGCTGCCGTGGGACCAGAAGGGCTACTGGGCCACGCAGGTGGCCACCGGGATCCTGGGATCGGTCCCCGGCGGCGAGCCGCTGCGGATCCTGCTGCAGGGGGGGCACGAGTACGGCAACCTCACGATCACGCGCTTCTTCGCCCTGCACGTGTTCGTGCTGCCGGGCCTCTTGCTGCTGCTGCTCGTGGCGCACATCGGGCTCTTTCGGCGCCACGGGGTGACGCCGCCGGCGCACCTGTCCGAGTCGGAGCTTGCGCGGGCCGACCGCTTCATCCCGCACCAGATCTTCTACGACGTGCTGGCGATGGCGGTCACGGCGGGGATCCTCGTGGCCTGGACGATCCGATCCCACGGGGCCGAGCTGTTCGCCCCGGCGCAGCCGGCCTCGAACTTCCCGGCGCGTCCCGAGTGGTACTTCCTGTTCCTGTTCCAGCTCCTCAAGTACTTCGAGGGGCCCCTGGTGCTCGTCGGGACCGTCGTGATCCCCGGGGCGGCGACGGCCTTCCTCGTGGCGTTGCCCTTCCTCGACCGCGCGCAGAGCCGCCGGCCGAAGGAGCGGATGCCGGTGCTCGCGGGGATGGGGGCGCTGCTGGCCGGCGTCGTGGCCCTGGGGGTGGCCGCCAAGGTGGAGGACGCCGGCGACGAGGCCTTCCAGAAGGCGCTGGCCGAGGCGCGGGCCGAGGCCGAGCGGGCGCGGGCGCTGGCGGCCGGCGGCGTCCTGCCGGAGGGGGGTGAGGCCGTCTTCCGCAACGACCCGCAGTACGAGGCGCGGCGGATCTACGCCGAGCGCTGCGCCGGGTGCCATGGCCGCTTCATGGAGGGCGGCGACGACGCCCCGGCCCTGGTGGACTTCGGCAGCCGGGCGTGGCTGGCCCGCCTGGTGCGCAACCCCAGGGCCCCGGAGTTCTTCGGCAAGACGGAGCACGATACGATGGATCCGTATTCGCCGGAGGATCTGCCGGACGACCAGCTCGCTGCCGTGGTCGAGTACATCGTCTCGACGATGGGCGACGAGATCGCCCCCCCCGCGGACCCGGCCCTGGCCGCCAAGGGCAAGAAGCTGTGGGAGGACGAGCTCGAGTGCAACAGTTGCCACGAGATCGAGGCGGGTGCCGAGGGCGACGGGCCCAACCTCTACGGCCACGGGACCGTGGCCTGGATCGCCGGCCTCATCGCGAACCCCAAGGACCCGCGCTACTTCGGCGAGGAGGCGCAGATGCCCGCCTTCGGCGAGAAGCTCGACGAGGCGGAGATTCAGGCCCTGGCCAGGCTCGTGGCGGCGCAGCGCGCATCCGGCGCCAAGGCCGGCGCTTCCGCGGGCCAGCATGATTGAATACCGTCGCCCGCGGGGGCGTCCAAGCCGCCGCAGGCAGACCGTCCAACGACGTTTCGACCCACGACCTCGAACCCAGGAGCATCTCTCATGAAGACCCGCACCCTTTTCGTCTCGCTTCTTTTCGCCGCCGGCGCCGGTCTCGTCGCGGGCAGCGCCGTAGCCCACGAGGACGAGGCCCCGGCTCCGTGCACCACCAAGTCCTTCAAGACGAAGCAGGTCGAGAAGGCCTGCAAGGCGGGCGGGCGCAAGGCCGCCAAGACCCTCATGAAGAAGGTCGTCAAGAAGGCCAAGGCCGCCGGCGAGAAGGTCAACTGCAAGACCTGCCACACCTCACTCAAGACCTTCGAGTACAAGCCCGAGGCCGTGGACCTGCTCAAGAAGTGGCTGTAGTTCCGGGGCGGCCGCGGCGCGGTCGCTTTCGGGCGCGGCTTCGGAGGGCCTGCGAAGCCGCGCCCGCCTGTTTCGTCCGAAAGATCCTTTGGTAAGGAGGGGGCCCGCCGGCGAGGGGGGAGGTCGAGATCGCGCGGTGCGGGGCCAGGCGGCGGTCGGGGCGGACCGAACGGGCGATGCTGCCCCTTGTCTGTCCAGGAAAGGGTGTTATCCTGTCCCTTGCGATGCGGACGAGATCCTCGATGGGGGATGCCGCCCGAGGCGCATGGGGAGCCTGGGAGGTTCACGCGAAGCCCCAACACGGTTCTTTCCGCGGTCGTGGTCCGTTGGCGATCGCGGCCTTGCTCGCGACCGGGTGCTTCGAGGAGACGGAGCCGCCCGACGGCTCGGGGGCCACGTCGGGGGCGACGGAGACGATGGGCACGAGCGGTGGAACGCAGACCGGCGGGACCACCACGACGACCACGACGGGGCCGACCACGACCACGTCTTCGTCGGGCGGAGACACGGGCGGTGGAATGGGCGGGGCCCAGTGCGAGCCGCTGCCGCCCCCGCAGGGAGGTGCGGTCCTGACCGTCGGACCGCAGGACGCGGCCATGCTTCCGCAGATCGTCCTCGGCGCCGAGACGGGCACGACGATCCTCCTCGAGCCGGGGAGCTATCAGGTGTCCAGCGGAAGCGGAAACTTCATCACGGTCGCCAAGGACGGGATCTCGATCCGCTCCCAGACGGGCAACCGAGACGACGTGCGCTTGGACCTGACCGGCGCCTCGTTCGAGGCGGCGTTCTACGTGCAGGCCAGCGACGTTACGATCGCGGAGATCACGATCAGGAACCCCGGCCAGCATGCGATCCACGTGGTGCCTCCCATGGACCGGGACATCACGGGCCTTCGCGTCTACGGGGTGCTCATCGAGGACGCCACCCGCCAGGCGATCAAGATCAATCCCCCGGGGAACGACGCGAACTCCACCTACGCCGACGACGGCGAGGTGGCCTGCTCCACGGTGCGGCTGACGGACGCGGGCCGTCCGAACGTCTTCAAGTCGGGGATCAACTGCCACGCCGGGGCGGTGTACGGCCTGGCCGTGCGCGGCTGGCGGGTGCGGGACAACACGTTCGAGGGGCTGTGGTGCACAGACGCCCTGGCCCCCTTCGCCGTGATCTTCCAGTCGAACGCCCGGGACAACGTGATCGAGCGCAACCGGCTCTACGACTGTGCGCGGGGGCTGGCGTTCGGGCTTTTCGAGACGAACGGCGGCGCGGCGGCGCGCGACTACACGGGTGAGCCCCCGCCGCCCGATTGCTCCTACAACGCGGGCCACGTCGAGCACTTCGGCGGCGTCATCCGCAACAACTTCGTGTGGGCGGGCGGAACCGGCATCTGGAGCAGCTCGTACAAGGTGGACGTGGGGATCGGCCTGGCCCAGGCTTGTGGGGCGCAGGTGGTCCACAACACGGTCTACACGACGGACGCGGCCGCGGTCGGATCCATCGACTACCGGTTCTCGAACACCACCGGGACGGTCGGCAACAACCTCGTCAGCCACGACCTGGTCGCGCGCGACGGGGTGATCCTGGGAAACGATCCGGCCGCGGGCGTCTTCCTGACCGGGAACATCACGAACGTCGCGCCGGGAGACCTCGTCGATCCGGACGGGGGTGATCTGCACCTTACGCTCGGCGCCTCCGCCAGGGACGCGGGGGAGATCCTTCAGTCCCCGGTGGCCGACGACATCGACGGCGATCCGCGGGACGACGGCACGCCGGACGTGGGCGCGGACGAGTTCGTGCCGTAGACCTCCGGCGGAGGGCTGGGCGCGTCCACCGAGGCGTCCCGGCTCGGAGGGGGGAGGGCGAGAAAGGCCCGGTGCAGCTCGTAGAGGTCCTCGGGGGCGCGGGCTCGGTACGCGATCGTGCCGTCCGTCCGGACCAGCGCCACGAGGGGGGCGGCGCCCGGGGCGAAGGGGGCCTGGCTCGGGTGGATCGGCGCACGCGGGTCCACGGCCACGACGGGGGCCTCGACCCGTAGGACCCGCAGCAGGGCGTCCGCCGAGGCGGAGCCCGGCCCCGTGCCGCCCGTGCCGGAGGTCTGCACGGCGGTCTCGGGGACGAGGATCCGCGCGTCGAGGCGGCCGGCGTACTTGGCGGCGACCGCGTCGGCGTCCCGGGCCAGCTCCCCGAAGCGGGGATCGTCCGGCCGGCCGGCGACCACCACGGTGGGACGGCCCGTAGCACAGGGGCCGCAGGTGGGAGCGCCCGTGCGCAGGTCCCGGCCGACCACGGGGCGGAAGCGGTCCACCTCGGGGGCCGGCGGCGGTGCCGGGGCCGGCGCAGGCGGTTCGACCCGGCGGGCGGGGGCGTCGCGCGGGGGCTCGCCGGGTGCGTGGCAGGCCGCCGCCGCGCACAGGGCCAACGCGGCGATCCTGGGGCGGGCGGGTCCCACGGCGGCCCATCGTGACCCTCCGGGGGGCGGCCCGCAAGGGCGTTGTCCGGGGCGGTGGCGCGATGGTCCGCAGTCGCGGGGGCTGCGACGTCGAGGGCGGCCCGCACGGGGCGGCCCTCGGGGGGCGGGCTGGGGTAGGATCCGCGCCATGGACACCTCCCGCCGGCAGCTCCTCCGGGCGGGGCTTGCGGCGTCGGTCGCGGGCCGGGCCCGGCTCGCGGCGGCGACACCGCGGCCGTTTCGCCGTCCCGCCGCCGACACGCCGCCCGCCTCGCCGCCGGACCGCGCGGCCCGCCTCGCGTCGAGCCCGCTGGCGGCCCACGAGGCCCTCGCCGAGGCCGCCGTCGAGGCCGCCCGGTCGCTCGGCGCCAGCTACGCCGAGGCACGCCTGGCCGAGAACACCTGGGAGACGCTCGCCCTGCGCGACACGAACGTATCCCACGTGGGACGAAGCGTGTCGCGGGGGATCGGGTTGCGCGTGTTGGTGGGGCAGGGCTGGGGCTTCGCCGCCACCGCCGACCTGGGCCGCGCCGTCGCCAAGCGACTCGCCCGGACCGCCGTGGAGGTTGCGCGGGCCCAGGACGCCCTGCGCCGCGCCTTCGGGCACGCCCGCCCCGTGACCCTGGCGCCCGTCGCCGCCGTGGAGGGACGGTGGGTCTCCCCCCACGAGAAGGATCCGTTCGAGGTGCCCGTGGCCGACAAGGCGGCGCTGTTCGCCGAGGCGGCCCGGCGCGCCCTCGCCGTGCCCGGCGTCGCGCGGGTGCACGCGGGGGTCACCGCCGTGCGCGAGGAAAAGCTCGTGGTCACGAGCGACGGCGTGAAGGTGCACCAGCGGTACGTGCGGGTGTACCCGCGGTTTTCGGCCGTGGCGGTGGATCGGCGCCGCGGCCGCTTCGACGAGCGCGCCCACGAGGCCCCGCCGATGCTGGCCGGTTGGGAGTACGTGGAGGACCTGGCCCTCGTGGACGCTGCGCCGGAGATCGCCGAGCAGGCGGTGCAGAAACTCCACGCCGCCGTCGTCGAGCCCGGGACGATGCACGTGGTCCTGGCGCCGTCGAACCTGTGGCTGACGATCCACGAGAGCATCGGCCACCCGACGGAGCTCGACCGGGCCGTGGGCATGGAGGCCAATTTCGCCGGTACGAGCTTCCTGCGCCCCGAGGACACCGGGACCCGGCGCATCGGCAGCGAGCTCGTGAACCTGGTGGCCGACCGCACCCAGGCGGGCGGGCTCGCCACGACGGCCTGGGACGACGAGGGGGTGCCCGCGGGGCGTTGGCCCATCGTCGAGCGCGGCGTCTTCGTCGGCTGGCAGACCACCCGCGAGCAGGCCGCCTGGATCGGCGAGGCGCGAAGCCGCGGCTGCGCCCACGCCGACGCCTTCGACAGCGTGCCCTTCCAGCGCATGCCCAACCTGAGCCTCCAACCAGGGACGGAAGGTCTGACCACGGAGGACCTCATCGCCGCCACGGACCGCGGGGTCTACATCAGCGGGCGCGGGAGCTGGTCCATCGATCACCAGCGCTACAACTTCCAGTTCGGCGGGCAGTTCTTCTGGGAGATCGAAAACGGGCGCCTTACCCGGCCCCTGCGGGACGTGGCCTATCAGGCCAACACCATCGACTTTTGGTCGTCCTGCGACATGATCGGCGGGGCGGGGACGTACCGGCTCGGGGGCACGTTCAGCGACGGCAAGGGGGAGCCCGGGCAGTCCAACGCCGTCAGCCACGGCTGCCCGCCGGCCCGCTTCCGGGCGCGCGTGCTCGTGGCGGGAGGAGGCGCCTGATGCCCGGCCGCAGCGACCTGCGGGCCCTCGCCCGCGACCTGTTGCGCGCTGCGAGCTTGCCCGAGACCGTCGTGTGGGTGCGCGCCCGCGCCGTCGGGCATACGCGCTGGTTCCACGAGGGGCCCACGACCGCGGGCGAGTCGGAGCGGGTGGACGTGCACGTCACCGCCGCCATGGACGGGCGTTCGGCCTCCGTCCGCGGTGTGGCCGAACGCCTGGCCGACGCGCGGGCGCTGCTTTCCGAGGCCGAAGCCCTGGCCCGGCTGGCGCCGAAGGACCCGGAGCACGTGCCGCCCGTGGGGGCGGTGAAGGTGCCGCGCGTGCGTCGCTTCGACCGGCGCCTGGCCGCGGCCGGCCCGGAAGGACGGCGCAAGCTGGTCGCGCCGGCCATCGAGCGCGCGCTCGCGCGGGGGGTGCAGCCTTCCGGGTTCTGCCGCGTGGAGGTGCAGCGCACGGTCGTGGCCGACTCGGCCGGGCTCGACGCCTACGACGAGGGCACCGAGATCGCGCTGTCGCTGACCTGCCGCACCCCGGACGGCACCGGCAGCAGCAAGGGGGGCGTCGTGTCCCACCGCCTGCGCGGGATCGATCCGGCGGCCCTGGGCGAGCGCGTGGCGGCCGCCGCCGAGCGGGCCCGTGCGCCGCGGCCCATCGACCCGGGCCGCTACACCGTCGTGCTGGCCCCCGAGGCCGCGGCGGACCTACTCGCCTTCTTGCGGGTGGCGATGAGCCTGCGGGCGGCCGAGGAGGGACGAAGCGCCTTCTCGGCCCCGGGCGGGCGCACGAAGATCGGAGAGCGCCTGTTCGACGAGCGCGTGACGATCGGGTCCGACCCGGCCGACCCGCGCCACCCGTCGAGCCCCCTGGGTCCCGGCGGATACCCCGTGCGCAGGACGGTGTGGGTCGATCGCGGCCGCCTGGTGGCGCTGCCCGTCGGGCGGGCCTGGGCGGCCCGGCGGGGCCTTGCGCCGCGGCCCATGGGGTCGTCGATGTTCGTGGCCGGGGGCAAGGGCGATGCGCAGAGCCTCGTCCGCACCGTCCAGCGGGGGATCTACGTGACGCGCTTTTGGTACAACCGTGTCCTCGCGGCGCGGTCCCTGACGGTCACCGGCATGACGCGCGACGGCACGTTCTGGATCGAAGACGGGGCGATCGCCCACCCGATCAAGAACCTGCGCTACAACGAGTCGCCGCTGCGGGTGCTGGCGAACCTCGTGGCCCTCGGCACCCCCGTGCGGTCCGGCCTTTCACGGGCCGTGCTCGTCGTGCCGCCCATGGTCGTGCGCGATTTTACCTTTTCGAGCACCAGCGACGCCGTCTGATCCGGCGGCTCCGTCGCGCCGGGCGCGGGCGTCCGCCAGCAGGTCGGCGTAGGTGATCGCGCCCGTCCGCGCCCGCCGCACGTGCCGGAGGTCGTCGAGGAGGGCCGACAAGCGGTCGTCGCGGGGGGGCTCGCCCGTGGCCAGGTCGAAGGCGGCCAGCACGTCGGACAGGACGATCCGGTCGAGGGGGCGGCCGGGTACGAACGATGCGCCGCCGTCGGCGCGCGCGCGGGCGACGAAGCCGTGTTGCAGGAGCACACGCAAGACGGCGGCGACGTCCTCGACCGGCAGCCCGAAGCGCTCGGCGAGGGCGTGGGCGTCGAGGGGGGCACCGCGCCGGTCGAAGTTGTCGGCGATGGCGAGCAGCAGCCGCGCGGCCACCGGGGCGGCGCAGCGCACGGGACCGTCGGGGGTGCGCGGGCGAGGCAGCCACCCCGAAAGGCGCAGTGTGCGGCGGTGGTGCAGGAGGTAGACCACCTCGGCCCCCACGAGCACGGCCAGCCACGAGATGTACGACCACAGCAGGAAGACGGGCAGCAGCGCCAGCGGGCCGTAGATCGACTCGTACAGGCCGAGGGCGCGTTCGAGGTACAGGCCGAACAGGCCGCGGGCCGCCTCGAGCAACGCGGCGGCGAGCACGGCGCCGCCCAGCGCGGCGAGCCAGGCGACCTTCGTGCGCGGGACGAGCACGTAGAGCATCCACAGGGCGGCCGCCGTGGCCGCGCGCGGCAGCAGGTCGGCCGGGTCGGCGAAGCCGGCGCGCAGACTGTACAGCGCCACGAGCGGCCCCAGGGTGGCGAGCGTATAGAACAGGGTGAACTTCACCACGAAGCCGTGCCGGCGCTCGGCCCGGAAGACACGGCTTATCGTGGCCTCGAGGCTGGCGAAGGCCAGGTAGGCCACCGCCAGGGCGGCGAGGAACCCGGCGACGCCCAGCTCCCGCGCGGAGACGCCGCGGGCCAGGTCGATCACGTTGCGGGCCGTCCCCGCCGGGTCGGCGTTCGCCGGCATCCACGTGGCGAAGGTGCGCGCGAGCAGGCGTTCGGCCTCCTCCGGGCCGAGGGCGCCCAGCCCCGCCAGCGCCACGCCCACGGCCGGCGCCACCGCCAGCGCCGTCTGCAGGGTGAGCACGGCCGCCATGGTGGGCAGGCGGTCCTCGTGCAGCGACCGGCGCACGAGGAACACGAGCGCCAGGTAGGCGGCGCGCGGTCGGCTCGCGCCCGGCTCGGGGTCGTGGGGCCACACCAGCGGCGCGATCCGCCGCCGCACGAGCGTTCGCAGGCGGTCGAACGACACGGTCGCGGGGAGCATAACGGCTCGGGGCGTCCGGCACCCGCGGCCGTCGTGCCGGACGGACGTTCAACCGCCGGCGCCGTCCCCCGCGACGGCCGCGGGACGCCGGCGCGCCGCGGCGCGACGCTTGCGGACGGCCGCGCGCAGCGGCTCGGCGAGGGGTTCGAGGGCCTTCTTCAGGGCTCCGAGCTGCAGCTCGAGCGCGGTCACCTGCTCGGGGTCGAGGTCCTCGATGTCGGGCAGGACCTCCGCCAGCTTGTGGGCCAGGCGCAGGGCCGTCGTGATCGTGGCGAGGCGGACCTCCTCGGGGGACTTGGGGTGCAGCACCGGGTTGAAGCGCTTGCGCAGCTCCGTCACGGGACGCCCCTCGTCGAACACCGCCCGGCGCAGCTCGTCGAGCACGGCGGGGGGCCGTCCGTCGCCGCCCTCGCCGTCCGTCGCCCGTGTGTCGTTGGCCGCCTTCGCCGCCCGCTCGTAGTAGCCGATCGCCTCGTAGCTCGGGATCGCGTGGGTGATCCCGTCACGCTCGAGCACCTGCGGGGCGTGGGTTTGCAGGGCGTGGTACGAGGCCGTCAGCTTGTCCACCGTCGCCTTGCGCAGGGACAGCTCGTCGCGGCAGTAGGTGTAGAGGTCCTCGTAGCCCCAGTCGCGGTAGGCGGCGGTCTTGCGCACCTCCACGAGGACCTCGGCCAGGTCCACCCACGACCGTTTGAAGCGGCGGGTGCAGCGCAGGACGGACAGGCGCAGGGGGTCGGCGCCCGTCTTCTCGAGGACCGCCAGCAGGTCGTCGATCTTCTTGGTGCGCGAGGCCATGGCCGCGGGGACGCTAGCAGACGCGCCCGCGGGCCGGCAGCGCGGGCGACGGGGGCGCGCGGCGGCGCATTCGCCGAACGGGGCTGCTACCGTGGTTGCCGTGCCTGCGCGCCACGAACGCACGCGCCCGCTCCGGACCGGGGCGGGGTGGACGCGGCCGTTTCGTTTCGGGATGGATCCGCGGCCGGATCCGCGGGCGCCGATCGCCCCCGGGACGATCCTCGGGGGGCGCTACCGGGTGGTGGCCCTGTTGGGGGAGGGGGGGATGGGACGTGTGTACGAGGCCGAGCACGTGCGGCTCGGCCGCAAGGTGGCCCTCAAGGTCCTGCGGCGCGACCAGGCGCGCGACGAGGCGACCGTGCGGCGGTTCGAGCAGGAGGCGCGGGCCGCCGGCGCCATCGGCCACCCGGCCATCGTGGGGATCGAGGACTTCGATCGGACGGACGACGGCGAGGTGTTCCTGGCCATGGAGCTGCTCGAAGGGCGCACCCTGGAGGAGGCCCTGGCCGACGGCGGCACCCTCGACGAGGCGGTCGCGTGGCTGGCCGACGTGGCCGAGGGCCTCGCGGCGGCCCACGAGGCCGGCGTGCTGCACCGGGACGTCAAGCCCGGCAACGTCTTCGTGATCGGCGGGCCCGGCGACCGGACCCGCGCGAAGATCCTGGACTTTGGGATCGCCAAGCTGGTGGACGACGAGCACGCGGTGCGCACGGAGATGGGCACCGTCCTGGGCACGCCGTACTACCTCGCCCCCGAGCGCGCCCAGGGCAAGCGGCTCGACCCGCGGGCGGACCTCTACAGCCTGGGCGTCATCCTGTACGAGGTGCTCACCGGAAACGTGCCCTTCGTGGACGACAGCTTCATGGGGGTGCTCGCCAAGCACATGCGGGAGCCGCCCCTCGACCCGCGCCAGGCGGCGCCCGAACGGCCGATCCCGGACGAGCTCGCGAACCTTACGATGGCCCTGCTGGCCAAGTCGCCGGACGATCGGCCGCAGACGGCCGCGGCGGTCGCGGCCTCGCTTCGCCGGATCCTCGCCGAGCACGGCCCGGTGCTCGCGACGATCCCCTTTGGGCCGCGTGGGCGGACGGCCTCGCCCGACGAGCCCACCATGGCGGTGGCGGCCGGCCCGGCCGAGACCACGACGCCGCCGGCCGAGGCGCTGCCGAGCCCCTTCGCTCCCGGGCCGGGGATCTCCGCCGGGTCGGCCCCGGCGAGCGCGGTCACGACCCGTCTCGAACCCGCCGCCGAGCCCGAGCCGACACCGGCTGCGACCGACCCCGCGGGTTCGGAGCCCGATCCCGCGCCGCGTCGCCGCCCGTGGCTCGCCGTGCTGGGGATCGCCGGGGCCGGCGCCGCGGCGGCCGCGCTCTATGCCGGGGCTGGGGCGGCGGACCGCGCCCGGGCGCCCGTGTCGCCGCCCGCCTCGAACCCGCCGCGGGCCGCGGTCGCACCCGCCGCGGTCCCCGCGCGGATCGAGCGCCCCATGGGGGCTGTGGATCCCGCGGCCCCGGGCCCGGGGTCGAAGGATCCCGGCGGCCCGGGCCGCGTCGCCCACGCTCCGGCCGACCCGAAGGGGGCGGCTGCCGCCACCGGGGCACCGGTGCCGCCGCCCGCGCCGGCGCGGTCCGACGCCGTCGGGTCCGCCGGATCCGCGCCGGCCGATCCCCCCCGCAAGAAGCGCCCGCGCCGCCGCAAGCGCCGCCGCCCGCCGCCCGCCGCGCCCGCCGCCGGCGAGGCGAAGGCTCCGTCCCCGCCCCCCTTGCCGCCGCCCCCGGAGCTCAAGGATGACGTGTACGATGACAAGTAAGGCCCCGTTGCCCGTCGCATTCGACCGCCCTTCGATCCCCCGCCGCGGCCTGCCCCTCGTCCTCGCCGGGATGCTGGCGTGGAGCGCCGTCCCGGTGGCCGCACGGGCGGCCGCGCCCCCGGCCGCCGCAGAGGTATCCGAACCGGCGGCCTCGTCCGGGCCCGCCTCGGACGAGGCGGGGGCCGACCCCCGTGGCGCCGAAGGGCCGGCCGCGGCCGCCGAGGCGCCGCGGGCGAGTGCGGCCGACGGGACGGGGCGGGCCGCTGTCCCCTCCGCGGCCGACGTGCGCGCGGCCCTCGACGCCGGCGATCTCACGACGGCCCGGCAACTCGCCGCATCGCGCCGGGCGGCGCGGCCGGACGATCCCGACGCGCACGCGCTCGAGGCCGAGGTGCTCGAAGCCATGGGGGACCTGGAAGGCGCGATCGAGGCGCGCAAGGCCCAGCGGGCCCACCTGCCGGAGGGATCCGAGGCGCGGGCCGCCGTGGACGAGATCCTCGCGCGCCTGCGGGCCCGGCAGCGGGGCCGGGTGGCGGACGAGCCCCCGTCCCGCCGCGCGGCCGAGGGCCCGGCGCCCCCGCCGCCCACCGCGGGCAAGGCCCCGCCCGCGGACGAGCCGCCGCCCCCGCGCCGCGACCGGATCGTGACCAAGTGGTACTTTTGGGTGACCGTCACCGCCATCGTGGCCAGCGCCGCCGCGATCACCGGGATCGCGATCAAGGCGGCGCGGACCGGGCGCGAAGACGCCCTCGACGCCCAGGCCGCCGTCCGGCCGCCCGCCGGGGTGCCCGTCCTGCGCTTTTGAGGTCGCGCGTGCAGCCCGCCTCGATGAACCGGTGTGCGCCGCGGCCCAGCCAGCGTGTCCGCCGGGCCTGCGGCGCCGTGTGCACGTTGCTCGCCTGCGCGGGCGAGCCGCCGCCCCGGCCCGATCCGATCGTGCGGCCCCCGCCGGCCCGGTCGCCGGGGGAGCGCGCCGATCGCTGGACCTTCGCCGATGGTGCGCGCATCGAGGCCGTGGTGTTCGACCCGGAGCCGGTCGCCCCGGGGGCGGCGCTGACCGTGTCCGTGCGCACGGCCGCGGCCGACGGAGGGCGCTTCGAGCTGGCGCTCGCGGAGCCGGCCGACGCGGCGTGGCAGGTGGTGGCGTACGGCCCGGAGGGGTACCGGCGCCTTCGTCCCGAGGAGGACGAACCGCCGGGCGTGCGCTGGGAGGTGGCGGCCCAGCCCGGCCCGACGGTCCTGCGTGTCCCGGAGGACTACGCCCCGTCGAGTGCGGTCGTGCTGGCCCGGCGCCGGGTGGGGCCGGCGCTCGTGGCGGCCGTCTCCGGACCGCGGCGGGAGGACGGGGTGGCGGTGCTCGGGGTGGCGGCCGTGGCGGCGCGCCCGCGCCGGATCCGGGCGCGGCGGCTTGCGAGGGCGCCGGTGCTCGACGGGACCCTCGCGCCCGGCGAGTGGCCGGGCCCACCGGTCGCGCTGGTGGAAAGTCGCACGGGGCGGCGGGGGACGGCGCCTGCGGCCCGTGTCTTCGTGGGGTGGACGCCCGAGGCGCTGTTCGTGGCCGCGCAGATCGACGACCCGGACGTCTGGGGCACGTTCACGGAGCGGGACGCCCGCCTGTGGACGCAGGAGGCGTTCGAGGTCTTCGTGGGCGCGCCGGCGCCGAGCCGACGCTACGTGGAACTGCAGGTCTCGCCCCGCTGCGTGGTGTTCGATGCGGCCTTCGAGGCCCACCGCGAGGGCGGCCCCGAGGCCGACCTGGACACGACGCCGGCCTGCCGGGTGCGCGGCACCCTGGACCGCCGCGGGGACCGCGACGAGGGCTGGACGGTGGAGTGGGCGCTGCCCATGGCGCAGCTTTGCGCCTTCACGGACCTTTCCTGCGAGGCGTCCGCTGGCCTGGTGGTGGCCATGAACGCCTTCGTCCTCGATCGCCCGCGCCGCGGTCCGGCCACGGCCCTTGCGCTGTCGCCCACGCGGGTCCCGGACTTCCACGCCATGGAAGCGGCGGCGCGCCTGGAGCTCGTGCCGTGAACGGATCGGTTCGAACCTGGTTCGCCGGGGGGGGGCTGGTCGCCTGCGCCTGTGCGCCGGCGGGTTCACAGGTGCGCACGTCGCTGGCGCGCGTGGCGCAGGTGCGATCGATCCGGGTGACGGTGGACCCGGCCGCCTCCGGGGCCTACGGCCGACACGGACCGTTCACCCCGAACGCCGTGGAGCGGGCCGTCGCCGCCCGGCTCGAGCGGCGGGGGCTTCGCCTCGACCCCGCCCTGTCGAGCGCGATGCGGGACGTGGCCCGGTTCGCTCCGAGCCGCCACCGCGTACCGGCCCCGTTGGTGGAAGGGGTGCTCGCGCGGCACGGGATCCCGGACCCGCCCCCGCGCCTGCTCGTCGTGGAGTCCGAGGCCGACCTGCGAGGCGCCTGCCGGGCCGGCGGCGGCGCCTGCGACGACCTCGCCCGCACCCTCGATGAGGCCGTGGTCGGGTTGGGCCCGTTGTCCGCCGCGGCGGTGGTGGGGCTCGGCGCCGTGGGGCGCGGGGC
>Ga0256839_1003452_pt1 | contig 16280 bp, 21 predicted proteins | sample 354166metaG_FD_185968 | JGI IMG/M metagenome (GOLD analysis project Ga0256839, IMG submission 185968) | Hydrothermal vent microbial communities from Mid Atlantic Ridge, Atlantic Ocean - 354-166 | ecosystem: Environmental > Aquatic > Marine > Hydrothermal vents | place: Atlantic Ocean: Mid... | reverse complement strand
CATGATCACCGATTACGACAGCTGGCATCCGGATCATGGCGAGGTGGACGTGACCGAAATCATCAAAACCCTGACCGGCAACGCCGACAAGGCCCGCAATCTGGTGGCCCGCCTGCCCGCGCTATTGGGCGCCAACCGCAGCCCTTGCGAACACCACTGCGACCGCGCGCTGGAATACGCCATCCTGACAGCGCCAGAGGCCCGCGATCCGGCACTGGTGGCGAAGCTGGATGCGGTGGCAGGAAGGGTGTTGGGGGTGAACTATGAATAGGAAAACTATATTAACAGAAGAGTTCTTATTACATTTCAACGAATTGAAAAACAAAACAAACACGCCAACAGCTCTGAGAACCTTTTTCCATGACGAGCCTAGTTTTCGCGCACTGGCATCAGAAATAAAGGCAATAGCAGATAAAATTGAAAAAGTTATGAAACTGAGGAAAGTTCACCCTCAAGTTTCCCCATCGTTCATAAGAGAATGGAAAGAATATATTCACAACTGGCAGAAAACTGTAGATTTCATTTGGTTAGAACCCGCCTTGTCTATGAATCTTTTTGATGATGACGGCTTCCAGCCAATGGATTTTGAAACCTTCGAAAAACAGCCTAAAAATGACCCAAATGAACCAATTGACCCAAACTGGGATGAAGAATTTGATCCTTCACACCATTCTGGAGGTGATGCAATTCAACAGATGTTATTGCTAGCGGATTTTGAGTATGAACGTCGGAAGGATATGGCAAACGAAGATGAAGATGCATATCGGCTAGCAAATACATGGAACATTGGGTTGCAAGCCTTTGAGTTCATGGAGAACACCATTGGATTAGATTTCAATAAAATATTTGAAAGGTGGAATAAAACCCCACCTTTTCTAATACCCAAGCACGTCAGCAACAAGCATGGACTAACTCAAAAAGGCTCATTGTTTGAATTGCTAAATGAAGCTATCCGAGCATACATAGCGGGCGCGGATGCATCCGCTGTTGCGATGTGTAGAGCGATACTGGATATGGTTTTGCGCGACCATTATCTACCAAATGGCGACGACAAGTCTGGGAATCTCTATGATGTTATCAAATTAGCTACAGCTAAATATGATTTCCTAAATGAAAACAAACTACATATCCTTCGCACAACAGCAAATGAAATTTTGCATGATTTTTCTGGTTCACCTACTCTTTCAATTGAATCTGAAAAGCAATTGCTTTCGTTTTTTAAAGACCTGAAATTCTATATTGAGAAGGCTCCTATAAGAAATCTGTGATGCCCGCCGCCCAAATCCTCCTCCTTGGTGCCGCCGGTTTCATCGGCCAGCACATCGCCATTGCCCTGCGGGATGCGGGTTATAACGTGCTGGCCTGTGCCCGCGGCACCCGTCGTCTAACCGCGATGGGGTTTGACACGCTGGCAGCCGATCTAACCGATCCCGCCACCCACAGCCCCGAATTCTGGCGCCCGCATGTGGAAAACTGCACCCGCGTGATCAACTGCGCCGGACTGCTAACCGGACGGGATGCGGATTTTGAGGCCGTCCATGTCGCCGCCCCGCAGGCCGTCTATGCCGCCCTGCCCGCCACAGCCCGCGGTGTGCTGATCTCGGCCATCGGGATAGAGGCCGACACGCCCTTTGCCACCTATCGCCGCCGAGGCGAAGAGGCCGCCCATGCCGCCCCGATCCCCGTCACCGTCCTGCGGCCCGGTCTGGTGCTGGCCGATGGCAGCTATGGCGGCTCGTCCCTTGCCCGTGCACTGGCCGCCCTGCCAATGGTCACCCCCGTGGTCGGCAACGGCAATCAACCCTTCAACCCGATCCATGCCGATGATCTGGCCGCGCTGGTGATCGAGGCGATCAACGCCGACACCCCCGCGCAGCCAATCGAAATCGGCGGACCCGGGGAGATCACCCAAACCGCTCTGCTCGCATCCTTGCGCGCCTGGCTGGGCCTGCGCCCAGCCCGCATCCTGCATCTGCCCCTGCCGCTGGCCCGCCTTATGGGGCGCATCGGGGATGCCCTGCGCCTTGCCCCGATCTCGGCCACATCGGTGCAACAGCTGGAACAGGGCGTGGCCACAGACATAACCGAGCAATCCCGCCATTTCAAAACCCGCCCGCGTGACTTCACCGCCTTCCTGCGCGCCCGCCCCTCGCAAACCCAAGACTTGTGGCACGCCCGCCTTTACCTGCTGCGCCCTGTTCTGCGGCTGACCTTGGCGCTGATGTGGCTGGCCTCGGGGCTGATCGGCCTGCTGCTGCCTGTCGACAGCTTCCTGCCCTATGTCTCGGGCCTGTTGCCCGACACCATGCTGATTGTTGCCGCCCGCATCACCGGCGCCATAGACCTGCTGATCGCTCTGGCCCTGCTGCGCGCATGGCGACTGAAACAGATTGCATGGCTGCAATTCGCAATGGTTGCGGGCTATACAGTTGGACTGACCCTGATCAACCCCGCCCTCTGGCTGGCCCCGTTCGGCGGGTTGCTGAAAAACCTGCCGATCCTTGTGCTGATCCTGATCCACCGCGTGCTGGAAGAGGAACGATAGATGGACCCGTACCTGACCCTGAAGTGGCTGCATATCCTGTCGTCAACAGTTCTGTTCGGCACCGGCATGGGCACCGCATTCCAGATGGTCTGGGCCTGGCGCACAGGTAGGGTGGAAACCATCCACTCGGTCGCCTCGGGCGTGGTTGTGGCCGACTGGATATTCACCACCCCCGCCGGATTTATCCAGCCGCTCACCGGCTACCTGCTAATCCTGCAACAAGGGTATGACTGGAACGAACCATGGCTGCTGCTGACCTATGCCCTCTACACACTGGCCTTTATCTGCTGGGCGCCCGTCGTTCATCTGCAAATCAGAATACGGGATCTGGCCGGAACGGCATTGGCCAACAACACCCCCCTACCGGATCGGGCCCGCAAATATTTCCGCCTGTGGTTTGTTTTGGGATGGCCCGCCTTTGCTGCCCTGATCTGGGTGTTCTGGCTGATGATCAACCGGCCCGACATTTCTCTATAACGCTCGAACTTAGCGGAGCGGGGCTTGTCCCTGCGCCTCAATAGCACAATCACCTGACCGGTCTACGGTCAGTATTATTAAGATGTAAGGTGGCGGAGACGAAGTCCCCCATACTATTAACGCAATGCTTTGATATAATACATTTATAATATTCCGCTAAAATTCCATACCACATTTTATACCACGCAAGGGATAGAAACAGACGGTTCCCGAAACCTTGCTACAGGCAGATTCAACGCTTCAAGATTGGTGTTACTGATACGCGCGCCCAAGGTGGCAGGCCGTGCGGGTGATTGCCACGGGTTACATCCCAAACCACCACAAAGGAACCCGGCCCCTTCACAACGTCCCCGACGCGGGTTTTGGCTTTGAGATACAAATCATTTGGCCAAACCCTGTTGCGCTTGAACATTCGCTGCGCAATTGGGGGGGGGCGTCAGGCTCAATATATGCGCCGCCTGATATGCCTAAACCTCTGTCAGCACATTGCCATATAAAATCCAGTTTCGCCGCTGTGTGCGCACCTCTGTGGCTGTCACGGGCCATCCCGCCCGTTATTTCCGCCCCAATATCACATATGCTAAACATGTGTGGTATTATGTTACACTTTCGCGATTTTAACCTTTGCCGCGTTGATGCTGTTTTGCATTTCCTGTTCGGATTGCGACTTGGGCGATGCCTTGGCTTGATCAGCGGGAAAGCATGTCATTGCGCGGCCACTAATGCCGGTTACGGTTTGCTTGATAGGTATGGTAAGTAAGGATGTCTTCATTTTGATGACGTCCGAGCAATCAAAATAGGTGAAACCGTCTTCATTTTGATGACGTCCTGTCTTCATTTTGATGACGTGTTTCACGGGGACGTCTTCATTTTGATGACGTTGCTGTCTTCATTCTGATGACAGGGTTTTGTTTTTCCATTCGCGCCCTTCGGATTGTTTGCCTGCGTTTTTGCGACTGGGTAATCCGCCCCTTTCCGCCAGTCCTGATACAGTTTGCGACCGGATGGCGTTTCGGCCCCCGGACGCCCTAATTCGGTCAATTCAAATTCGGGTGACTTTGCTTCGCCCCCCAACCCCAAACGGGCGGGTTTTATTACAACAAGGAACCCCTTGGCCTGTAGGTCATGGAATGCCCTTGCTGCCGTGTTGATACTGACGCCCATCTTTTGCGCGGCCTGACGAACACTAAGACGAAGCTTGCCGTTGTTATTGGCCTTGGGACCGCGCCATTCAAGCCGAATCCAAGGGTAAAGAGCTTGCGCGGTTGGCGATAAGGCACGCCACGCGTGGGTTTCCATCATATTACGAACAAGCTTGGTATAATGCTCTGCGCGCTGTTCATTACGTTTGTCGCGCCCCATTATTGCACCTTTCCTTTCCGGCTTTCCCGCGCCCTGTCCGGCAGGCGGGCGATTTCCGGCGGTATCTGGCCGTGCAGGCGCTCCCAGTCCCGCATAAGCGCGGCGCGGGTGGTGAAGTAGCCGAACCCCTCCCAAGGCCGGTCATCCCGCCCTTTTTTGCGCTGCAATATCCATTGTATCCCGTCCCTGCAAAGAATGACCCGGTATTTGCCTTTGCGGGTGATAACCGCCCGATAATTGGCGGCGGTTTCGCGGTGGTCAAGCGGCGCATTCATTGCGCCACCTCGCTTACTACCGTCACATTGCTTACCAGAACGTAGCGCGCGTGATTTCCTGCAAATTTGCCGCCGTGTTGTTCGGTAATGGTGCGGATATGCACACCGAAACGGCGCAGGTTGTGTATATAAGCTGACCAGCGCGGGGCGGGATTGTTGATCGGGGTGCAGCCCACCGCACCCGCGTCCATTAGCTGTTTCATCGCCCAGGCATTGCGCCCGCGCAGAGCGAGGCGAAAACTTTTCTTATCCGCATTGCTGACCATGAAAACGGTTCTGGTTTTACAATAGCATGTCATTGTTTTATCCTTTTCAATGACGCGGCGAATGGATAGGTTGCAGGGGCTTCAAACCACCAACAACATTCCCCGCGCCTGTTTCTGTTGATATTGGTGCGGGGGTGTTTATGCGGCGGGTTCAACGCGCTGGGCCTCTGCCCATGCGTTCAAATCCACACCGCGATAAATGACCTTCTTGCCCAGCTTGAAATAGGCAGGCCCAACATTGCGGTGCCGCCATTGCGCCAGCTTTTCGCGCGAGCCGATTAGATCAAGTTCGGGGTCGCCAAGGACGTAGTTGCGGGTGTTTTCAAAAAGATTGTGTTTCATGCATCACCTGTGCGTTGTTAGCGGTGACAATGAACATTGCAGGATTTTCTTCGAGTGCCATATGGGCAAAACAGGCAAAATTAAAAAACAGTTTCGCCCAGAGGTTTTGCCTCAAATTAGTGGGGTTTTGCCCTATTGTTTCAGATCAAGCGCGCGTTTTATTGTGTCTTCGTGAACATCAATACCCGTGATTTCTAAAAGTTTGGCATTCACTTCTTTCCATGAATCAGACCCGTTCCCGTTCGGATAATGTTTCTGATAAAACTCTACAATTTCCGGCTTATTACTGGGACGCCCACCCTTATTACTGGGACGCCCACCCTTTGATTTTTGAAAATTTCGTAGAGATATCTTTTTAGGTGTTTTATCTGATACGGCACAAAGTGAGGCGCCCTCGAATTTTGAAACTACGGGCCACATCGGATCAGATTCAAACGGCAAGCATGTAGCAGCCCAAATATCATCCTGATTGTAATCCTTCGGGAAAGCCTTATCTACCGCAACTTTTAACGCCTTGTAATTTTCAAGCGACAAAAGATAATACGGACGGGTGAAAAACAAAGGCATTCCAATTTCAGGATTGCGGCAACTTGCCCAAAAATCATTACTCTGGTCCAAGCTCCCGAAACTGGAATCGGGGATTTTAGCACAAATAAACACATCTGAAAGTGAAACCATATCAAGGATTTCATGATGTATTTTTAGTATTGTCCCATCAGGCAAACATACGCGGAGAGCATCATTTTTGAGAATGGCTTGAAAGACCAGCCTCTCTTTTTTCTCCGACCTCAATTGAAAATTCGGCTCCTCTCCTTCAAAATTTGGGTCTGGAACCGTGTCTAGAATATCGGGTATTGTCACATAGCCTTCGGGACATAACATTCAACCAATCCTCACCACTTTCCCGCTTTCCCCTGTCACAAACCCCGCCCAGCGCTCCATCAGTGCGCGGCGGCGTTCCAGCAGGTCCGAGCGCGCATAGGCCCGCTCCACATCGCTGCCCACCTTGTGCGCAAGGCTCATTTCCGCCACCTCGCGCGGGGCATTCGCAACCTCGCTGGCCCAGTCCCTGAACGTGCTGCGAAACCCGTGAACCGTTGCCCCCTCGACCTTCATCCGGCGCAACAGCATCAGCATGGCCATGTTGGATAGCGGCTGGTGGCGCTTTTGGCCCTCGAACACATATTCGCTTTGCAATGCCTGCAATGGCCCGATTATCGCCAGCATGGCAGGGGTCAGGGGAACGCGGTGCGCCTCGCCGGTTTTCATCCGTTCGGCGGGCACCGTCCACAGCGCCGCATCCAGATCCATTTCATCCCAGCGCGCGCCCAGCACCTCGCCGGTGCGCGAGCCGGTCAGGCAGGTGAACATCAGCGCCTTTGCCGCCATCGCCGAACGGGTTTGCAGACCGGCATAGAAGGCGGGCACATCCTGCCACGCCATCGCCTTGTGATGTTTCACCCTGGCTTTGACCTTGGGCAATACGCCCGCGTCCTTGATGGCGGTGACGGGGTTTTCCCCCTCGCGCCAGCCCTTTGATTTCGCCACATCCAGCACCACCTTGAGCCGCTGGGCAACCCGTTTGGCGGTTTCGTGCTTTTCGGTCCAGATAGGCGACAGACAGGACAGGATTTCGGGCTGGCCAATCTCGGAAACCGGACGCTTGCCAATCCTGGGGAAAGCATAATCGCGCAGGGTGTTGATAAATTGATCCGCGTGTTTTTTGTTGCGCCATGTGGGCAGGCGGTCATGGTGGACCTGCCGCGCCACTTCCTCGAATGTCGGGATGGCCCCGACCGCGCTGTATTTCGGGTTGATACCCTGTTTGGCCAATATGCGGTATTTCAGCGCCCTGTCGCGGGCATCATAAAGCGAAGTGACGTTGGCCCCGCCCAATCCGAAGTCGGTTCTAAGCGGCGCGCCCTTGGCATTTTTCTGCCCTTTGACGGTTACACGCAACACCCAGCGCCGCGCGCCGGACGGGTCAACCACCAGATAAAGGCCGTTTCCATCGCTATGCCTGCCCGCCGGTAAAGACTCGACCAGCCGCTTTGTAAGCTTCCCTGAAAGATGTCCTGCCAATATTCATACCACAAATAATACCACACAAGGAACAGTATCAGGCAAACCCGAATAAAAGGCAATGAAATAGATATAGGCGCATAACTCCATGAAAATAAGGCCGTAGCGCAATTTACCATGATTGTTTAGAAGTGAATAAAAAGGCGCGGTGGCGGAGACGAAGGGATTCGAACCCTCGAGACGATTCCTCGCCTACTCCCTTAGCAGGGGAGCGCCTTCGACCACTCGGCCACGTCTCCGCCGACGGGTTTAGCGGGGCTTAACGGTGGGGACAAGTGCAATATCGAACCCTTGGATATCTTTTTAGGGCTGATTGCATTCTTCAGGCCCTGCCTCGCCAAGTTGGGCCTCGGGTTCCCAAATGGACAAGGGGCGCATAGGATTTCGGGAGAATGGTGCGGTTGAGAAGACTCGAACTTCCACGGGTGTTACCCCACAGCGACCTCAACGCTGCGCGTCTACCATTCCGCCACAACCGCATGTGATCTGGTAAGATGTGCGGCATATACCGAAACGCCAGTGGGTTGTGAAGAGCAAAAGCGCGCACCGGCCCCTTTGACAATCCGCCCCGTCGGTGCCACAGACAAAGCATTGCATCAAGACAGGCAAGCCAATGGTTGAATGGATCACCTCCTCCGGTCTGACGGATTATGATTTCGCGGTTTCCGAGATGGAAAAACGGGCGGATGCCATCGCCAATGGCACAGCAGACGAGGCCATCTGGCTGGTCGAACACCCGCCCCTTTATACCGCCGGCACCAGTGCCAAACCTGCTGACCTGACCGATCCTGACAGGTTTCCCGTCTACACCTCTAAACGTGGGGGGCAATATACCTATCACGGTCCCGGCCAGCGGGTGGCCTATGCGATGCTGGATGTCGGCAAGCGGGGGCGTGATGTGCGCAAATTCGTGCAACAGCTCGAGGATTGGGTGATCTGCACGCTGGAGCAGTTCAACGTCAAAGGCGAACGCCGCAAGGGACGCGTCGGGGTCTGGGTGGTGCGGGACGACAAGCCGCTGAATACCGATGGCTCGCAGGCCGAGGATAAAATCGCCGCCATCGGGGTGCGTTTGCGCAAATGGGTCAGCTTTCACGGGATTTCGATCAATGTGGAACCGGATCTGGAGCATTACAACGGCATCGTGCCCTGCGGCATCACGCAATACGGGGTAACCAGTCTGGTTGATCTTGGACGACCTGTGGGAATGGCCGATGTGGATCTTGCATTAAGGCACTGTTTCGGTAAGGTATTTGGCGATTAAGGCGATATACCCCGCCGGTACCATTGATCGCCTTTCAATTCCCGTCACAGACCTTATATTCACCAAGGGACGCGAATCTATCAGAACGAGGTAACTATGAAACGTACACTTGCCATTCTTGCAGTTCTTGCTGCGGCATCTCCTGCATTTGCCGAGGGCGATGTTGCCGCCGGTGAAAAGCTATTCAAGAAATGTAAAGCCTGCCACATGATCGTCAACGGCGACGATGTAATCTTCAAAGGCGGCAAAACCGGCCCGAACCTATATGGTGTGATTGGCCGTCAAGCAGGCACGCAAGAGGACTTCACAAAATACAGCGATAGCCTTGTTGCATTGGGCGAGGCCGGTCTGGTCTGGGATGAAGAAAACTTTACCGCTTGGGTCACCGACCCAAAAGGGTTCCTGAAGGAGCATGACCAGCCCGCCAAAACCGGCATGTCGTTCAAGCTGAAACGCGGTGGCGAAGATGTTGCAGCCTATTTGGCCAGCCTTGCACCTGCACCGGAAGCAACCGAGGGTGAAGCCTCTAACTAAGTAGCATCCCGCTTGATGCAAATCATATAAAAGCCGCGGATAAGGGTTCTCCTTTTTCGCGGCTTTTTCTATTGGCACCACGTTTGCGCGGCCAATTTACCCCTGTTTGACGGCCCCGTCACCGCCCCCTGTAACGTTTTATTGATCTGGATCAATTTTCCCTCTACAAAAGTATCAGGAAACGCGACGTGGAGAGGTAACTTTTCACGAATTATAAATATAAGAACAGGGAGTACGTTCATGGCGGACGCAGCTATCCACGGCCATGATGAACATGCCAAAAAGGGTTTCTTTACCCGTTGGTTCATGTCCACAAACCACAAAGACATCGGAATTCTTTACCTTTTCACCGCTGGTGCAGTCGGGTTTATCTCGGTTTTGTTCACGGTTTACATGCGGCTCGAGCTTATGGAGCCGGGCGTGCAATACATGTGCCTTGAGGGCGCGCGTTTCATTGCCGATTCCACACAGGAATGCACACCCAACGGGCACCTCTGGAATGTGATGATCACCTACCACGGTGTTTTGATGATGTTCTTTGTCGTCATTCCGGCCCTGTTTGGCGGATTTGGCAACTATTTCATGCCATTGCACATCGGCGCACCCGATATGGCGTTTCCACGGATGAACAACCTGTCCTACTGGATGTATGTGGCCGGTGTGACGCTGGGGATCGCCTCGATGCTGGCCCCCGGAGGCGACGGGCAATCCGGTGCGGGCGTGGGCTGGGTGTTGTATCCGCCGCTATCCACATCGGAAACGGGTATCTCGATGGATCTGGCAATATTTGCGATACATCTGTCCGGCGCCTCAAGTATCCTTGGCGCGATCAACATAATCACAACCTTCCTGAACATGCGCACACCGGGGATGACCCTGCACAAGGTGCCGCTGTTTGCCTGGTCGATCTTTATCACCGCATGGCTGATTCTGCTGTCGCTGCCGGTTCTGGCGGGTGGCATCACCATGCTGCTGACCGATCGCAATTTCGGCACAACCTTCTTTGATCCTGCCGGTGGCGGTGATCCGATCCTCTATCAGCATATCTTGTGGTTCTTTGGTCATCCCGAAGTCTACATGATCATTCTGCCGGGGTTTGGCATCATCAGCCACGTCATCGCCACCTTCTCGCGCAAACCGATCTTTGGCTATCTGCCGATGGTTTACGCGCTGGTGGCCATCGGTGTGCTGGGCTTTGTCGTCTGGGCGCACCACATGTACACCGTCGGGATGAGCCTGTCGCAGCAAAGCTATTTCATGCTGGCGACAATGGTCATTGCGGTGCCGACAGGGATCAAGATCTTCAGCTGGATCGCGACCATGTGGAAAGGTTCGGTCAGTTTTGAAACCCCGATGCTGTTTGCCATGGGTTTCCTGTTTCTGTTCACCGTTGGTGGCGTTACCGGCGTTGTCCTTAGCCAACCGGGCTTGGACCGCGCCTATCACAATACCTATTACGTCGTGGCGCACTTCCATTATGTGATGTCGCTGGGGGCCGCATTCGCGATCTTTGCCGGTGTCTATTTCTGGATCGGCAAAATGTCGGGCCGTCAGTATCCCGAATGGGCAGGCAAGCTGCATTTCTGGATGTTCTTCATCGGCACCAACCTGACGTTCTTCCCGCAACACTTCCTGGGGCGTCAGGGCATGCCGCGCCGCTATATCGACTACCCCGAGGCCTTTGCCTACTGGAACTATATTTCGTCGTGGGGCGCCTTCCTGTCGTTCGCGTCGTTTGTGTTCTTCATCGGCATCGTGTTCTACACGCTTCTGGCGGGCAAACGGGTGACGGAAAAGAACTACTGGAACGAATATGCCGACACATTGGAGTGGACATTGCCCACGCCACCACCGGAACATACGTTCGAAATTCTTGCCAAGCAGGAAGAATGGGACAAAAGTCACAACCACTAAAGGGACGACGCAGTGCCCTACGAGTGGCAGATAAAACCTGATCAAGAGGCCTCGGAGCAATTCGGGGCCTCTTGCTTTGCCCATGCGACCGGCAAACCCTATGGCCAGCTTTTGCTTTGGCCCTACCGGTCCCTGCCTCCGCGCGGGTTTGTCTGGTTCATCGGCATCACCGCTGCATTGATCAGCATCCCCTTGCTGGCCTTTCTGGGCACCCGTCACCTGTGGATCATGTTGCCTTTTCTGGCAGCCGCAGTGGCGGCCATCTGGTATTTCCTGATGCGCAGCTACAAGGACGGGATGATCCTTGAAACCCTGACCATCTGGTCTGACCATATGGAGCTGATACGCCAGAACCCGCGTGGAAAGCCGCAACACTGGTCGGCCAATCCTTACTGGGTCAGCGTGCATATGCATCCGAAATCCGGCCCCGTGGACAGTTACCTGACCCTGCGCGGCGGAGACCGTGAGGTCGAGATCGGGGCGTTTTTGTCTGTGGACGAGCGCAAGGCACTGATCGGTGAATTGCGTGGCGTATTGGCCAAATTGCCGAAATAAACTATGGTGTAAATATTCTGTTAAATATTTACGAGGTTATTCAATGCGTATTCTATTATCAACATTCGCTATCGCCACCACATTTGCCCTATCCGCCCCTGCCGCTCTGGCGTTCGAAATCGGGTTTGACTGGAAGGGGCTAAAGCTGTGCACCAGCGGCAATCCGAACCGCGTCGCCAACCCGCGTTTTGTTTTGAAAGACGTCCCCGCCGGTACCCGGTATATCCGTTTCAAACTGACCGACCGCGATGTGCCGGGTTATAATCACGGTGGCGGGGTGGTGAAATACACCGGTCAGCAGGTGATCGAACCCGGGGCGTTCAAATACAAATCCCCCTGCCCGCCCAGCGGTCGCCATACATATGAATGGCGCGCCACAGCCCAGACCCGCAAGAATGGCGGGCGGATCGAAGTGGCCAAAGCCAGACGCAAATATCCGGAATAGCCAGCCATCTGCGCGCCTGTGGCCTGTTGCCAATCCAGGCAAAATCTGGGACGCTGATCGCGCCCCGGAACCGCATGTCAAAGGCGCCGCAAAATGTCCGATATCCTGACCATCACCCTGAACCCCACGGTTGATTTTTCGACCTCGGCCAAACGGGTGCGACCGGATCGTAAAACCCGCTGCGAAGCGGCAATGCGCGATCCCGGCGGTGGCGGGGTAAACGTGGCCCGCGCGATCCATATTCTGGGCGGTGATGCCTGCGCCTTTGCCGCCGTCGGCGGGCATATGGGGCAGATATTACTCAGTCTGCTGGGGCACGAGGGGGTGCAGGTGCATCCCTTCGATATCCCCGGCGAAACCCGTCAGAGCATGGCAGTGACCGAACGGCGCACGGGCCAGCAATACCGTTTTGTGATGCCCGGCCCGATCTGGGACGCGGCACTGGTGAAAAGCGTTCTGGCAGAGATTCACAAGACCGTCCCGAAAGACGGATATGTGGTGCTGAGCGGCAGCAACCCGCCCGGCGTGCCCGATGATTTCCCCGCCTTGCTGGAGCGCCGGATTGACGGCACGGGCGCACGATTGGTGGTGGACACCTCGGGGCGGGCCTTGCGTCGCATAGCGGCGGAACCGGTGAACCCGCCTTACCTGCTGCGGATGGACAAGGCCGAAGCCGAGGAACTGGCGGGCGAGCCACTGGAAACCGTCGAGGCACTGGCCCAATTCGCCACCCGTTTGGTCAAACGCGGTGTCGCGCAGGTGATCGTGATGGCTCTGGGATCGAAAGGTTCCGTTCTGGCCACTGGCGATGAACGCTGGCACGCCGCCGCCGCCGATGTGCCGGTGCGCAGCAAGGTTGGTGCCGGTGACAGTTTTGTCGGGGCTTTGGTGCTGGCCCTGTCGCGCGGAGAAGCCCCGTCGCTGGCCTTGCAAAAAGGGGCCGCCGCCGCCAGCGCCGCCGTAATGACGGATGCGACCCGCCTGTGCCCGCGCGCCGAGGCCGAGGCTCTGGTTGCCCGCTGTCCGCTGGTGCGACTGGACTAGGGCAAACAGGCAACACCCCGTTAGCCGGCGATTGAAATTTGAAACAACTTCGGGCATATTGGCAAAAAACGAGCAATAGGCGGGATGACATCCGGATGAACCGGAGCGCCCGCATTGGCAAGAGGCAAAGACAATGAAGACCATCGCATTTGCGGCGCTGATCGCCGTATCCACCCTGTCCGCAACCGCGCCCGCTGCTGTGGCTGCCGGAAAAATCCACCGCGCCTGTATGCAGTCCGACCGCCCCGGTGCCTCGCGCCAGTTGTGCCGCTGCATTCAGGATGCTGCGGACCAGGTGTTGAGCAACCGTGACCAGGCACTGGCCGCCAAATTCTTCAAAGACCCGCAGATGGCGCAGGATGTGCGCCAAGCAGACAATTCGCGCAAGGAGGCATTCTGGAAGCGCTACAAGGATTTCGGGATGATCGCACAGGCCTATTGCCAGTAAGAAAAGCGGCGGGGTTAACCCCGCCCTACAGCGTTGCGATCAGGCCAAGGCTGGCTTGCTCGATCAAATCCAGAGGCCCTTCGAAATCGCGGGTATAATAGGGGTCCGGCACATGGTCGGCACCGGCTTTGGGCGCGTAATCGGTGAACAGGCGCACGGGTGTCATGTTGCCGGCGGGACGCAGGTTTTCTATATCCGCAATGTTTTCGGCATCCATGCCGATGATCAGGTCAAAACTGTCAAAATCCCCCGAATGGAACTGCCGCGCGCGCAGGTCTGACAAATCATAACCCCGTTGCAAGGCAGCGGCCTGCATCGGGCCGTAGGGCGCTTTGCCGATATACCAGCCGCCGGTGCCAGCGCTGTCAATTTCCAGATCCAGCCCGGCTTTTTCGCTAAGTGTTCGAAACACCCCTTCGGCCGAGGGGGAGCGGCAGATGTTGCCAAGGCAAACAAACAGTATCCGCATGATCAAGCGTCCTTTGTAAAAAAGCCCCGCGTTCAACACATGAACGCGGGGCCAATACCTGCCAAGGCACCGAACCTAGTCGTTGGTGCCGTTCGACATATCCATGTCGTGTTTCATCGTCATACCACCTTCGGGCATACGTTTCAGGTCAACCGGAATTTCGACGGTCATGTCGCCGGCTTTTTCGAATGTCAGGGTAACGGAAACCATATCACCCTGGTTCAAAGGCCGGTTCAGCCCCATGAACATCAGGTGGTCACCACCACGCTGCAAGGCGTGCATACTGTGGGCCGCGACAGGAAAACCGCCTTCGACCTTGCGCATCTGCATCACGCCATCGTCGGTTTTGATATGGGTGTGCGTTTCGACGCGCTTTGCGATATCGGAGGTTGCGGAAACCAGTGTATCATCCTGATCGGTATCATTCATGATTACCAGAAAGGCAGCACCGGTTTTGGCATTGGGGCCGGAAGACCGGATATAGGCATCCTTGACCATGATACCTTCAGCAAAGGCCGGCATGGCAAGGATAATTGCCGTGGCCGAAGCCAGAATAGTTTTTGTGAAAGACATGCGCGTCTCCTTGGATGTTATTGTTTGAAGCTGGCTAGATTTCAAATATCCAAAGGTGGACCACGCGCCGCAGGAGACGGGGCTTCCTGAGGCAGGATAACGGCATCTGCAGGCAACGCGAGGCGCCACACCATCACGCTAGGCAAAACCGGCACAATCGGGGTCGTGAACGCGGCCGCAAAGATCGAAACACCATCAGGACAGAGATGGGTTTTCTTTATCGGCTGTCCATCGGGACCAATTGTGATGGTCGTCATGCCTACGCCGGTACAGATCACGATATCGGTGCCGATATCAGGGCTTTGCCCACGCGCCACGGCCATACTGATGCTGGTGATCACCAGCGTCAGCGACAGGAAAAGGGCGTTGATCAGACGTAGCATAGGTGTGATGCTATGCCCGACCGGTTCACACTGCAAGTGTCAAATTGTAGCGCCGCAAATTTACAGACGGATTACACCCAGTCGAAAAAGCCTTCACCGGCCCGTGCCCGCAAACGTTCAGCCACAGCACGGCCCATGTCGGCCGCGTCTTTGAGCGGGCTGCGTTCCTCGTCGGTCAGGCACTCGGACCCGTCGGGGCGCAGGATTTCGCCGCGCAGCCAGATCGTGTCCCCCTCAAGCACGGCCAGCCCGCCAATCGGGGTTTGGCACGACCCGTCCAGCGCCGCCAGAAACGCCCGTTCCGCCGCCAGCCGCTGGCCGGTTTCAACGTCATGGATCGCGGCCAGCATGTCCGCGACGCGCATATCGTCCGCGCGCCGCTCGATACCGATGGCGCCTTGCGCCACGGCGGGCAGCATTTCATCAACCTCGATCGGGGACCGGGCCACATCGTCGTACCCCATCCTGTTCAGACCGGCCATCGCCAGAAATGTCGCCTCGGCCACCCCATCGGCCAGCTTTTTCAGACGGGTCTGCACATTGCCGCGAAATTCGACGATGTTCAGATCAGGGCGTTTGTTCAGCAGTTGCGCCCGACGCCGCAGGCTCGAGGTGCCAACGGTTGCACCTTCGGCCAAATCCGCCAGCCGCTTCAGCTTGGGCGACACAAACGCATCGCGCACGTCTTCGCGTGGCAGATAGGTGTCCAGCAACAGCCCCTCGGGCTGTTCAACCGGCATATCCTTCATCGAATGAACCGCGATGTCGATCTTGGCCGACAGCATGTCCTCTTCGATTTCCTTGGTGAACAACCCCTTGCCGCCAACCTCTTTCAAGGGGCGGTCCTGAATCCGGTCACCGGATGTGGTGATCACCACCACCTCGAACGCCTGTTCCGGTAAATCAAACGCCGCCATCAGACGGCGGCGTGTTTCATACGCCTGCGCCAGCGCCAAAGGCGAGCCACGGGTGCCGATTTTCAGGGGCGAAGCGGGGGAGGGTAAATTCTGCGTCATACCCCCTGTTTAAGCGCGTCAAATGCGCCTGACAACGGCAAACATCCTGTACATGTCTTGACATCATGTCGCTGGCAATAGAGTTGGATTGCAGGGATCAAGGATAGGGGGCAATCATGGCCGGACAAAAGAAACTTCTGCGCGCATTGGCGGGTGAAACGCTGGGCACCCCGCCGGTCTGGATGATGCGTCAGGCGGGCCGCTATCTGCCCGAATACAAGGCCACCCGCGCACAGGCCGGTGATTTCCTGTCGCTGTGCTATAACCCGGAACTGGCTACCGAAGT